>Ga0209181_10000085_pt1 | contig 150802 bp, 100 predicted proteins | sample MAT05_FD_187208 | JGI IMG/M metagenome (GOLD analysis project Ga0209181, IMG submission 187208) | Freshwater microbial communities from Lake Fryxell liftoff mats and glacier meltwater in Antarctica - MAT-05 (SPAdes) (version 2) | ecosystem: Environmental > Aquatic > Freshwater > Ice > Liftoff...
TGCCTGGCCTGCCACCGCCAACATGGACTCGTCCATTGGACCGATTTGCTTCTCGATCTTCGAGCGAATGCTAGCTGGAATGGAGGTCGTCCGCGACACGAAACGCTTCGATCACAAGCAAGATCTCCCGCCAAGGGAAATCGACGAAGCGATCTATACAGGCCAGCCTCAGCAGATCTCAGCCCAAGGCACTCGGAGCTTTGATGGATCGCGCCCCTTGACGCCGTACCGCGGGCAGCACCGCTAGCACTCCCAATGCCAGCCGCGAAGTCGGCGTGACTAGGGACAGCTCCCGCTTGACGCATTGCGTTCGCCGGAAGCACCATCGGGACCTCTATTGCCAGCTTCGTCACCACCCACGCCGCCAATACCGCCCTGGCCAGTGGTGCCCACGGGATTGAAGGTCAGGTTCGAGCATGATGGGTCGCTCGAGCCGGCGAGGTAGAGACCAAACGCGAGGCCACCCGCGCCACCGCCGCCATGTCCACCACGCCCGCCATTGCCGCCACCTGCGCCATTGCCTCCGCGACCGGCCCCGTCGAAGCCAGCGATGCCGTTGCCGCCACCACGGCCGCCACCACCCGAGCCGCCGAGGCCGCCTCGTCCTGCGTTCCCACCGTCCTTGTGGCCCAGTGCCGAATTGATGATGCGCGGGCTCGCGTTGTAGAGGAACAATCCGAAAGAAGATCCGCCCCCGCGTCCGCCGGTGCCTCGGCCTCCTCCGCAACCGCCACTACCGCCGCCGCCGCCACCACCGCCCCATTGGCCCTGGTTTACCAAGGTGCCCGCGCAGCAACTGCCACCCCCGCCCGAGCCACCACCACCGCCGATGCCATTCGTGGCGGGGCCGCCGTCGGATCCGTGTGAGGCTTGCCACAACCCACCGCCGTCGGTCGAGCCACCAGCAGCCCCGGCATTGCCATTGGTACCGTTCGGACCGTTGCTCCCACCCGTGCCATTGTTGCCATTCCCGCCTGGCCCAGGTGCAGGACCACCCGTCGCTCCACCCGCTGAGTCGCCTCCCTTCAGCGGGTCTATGCGGTCGTTGTCGAAGGCCGAGTCATCAATGCACCCGGCGGCACCGCCCCCGCCGCCTGCAGCACTCGTCCCTCCACCGCATTGGTTTGGTCCAGCAGCGCCGCCCTGACTGCCATATAATGACTGCTCATCGCACCCATCGTCTGAGTCCGGCGCCTCGCTGGCGTCGCCACCTTTGACACCATCGCCGCCAGGCGAGCCCGGGGTCCCAGCCTGGCCGGGACCTCCGGCGCCGCCTACCACACTGACGCTGACGATCTCGAGGGCCGAAGTGGAGTCCTTTACCCAAATCGCGTAGCTCGACCCGCTCGGATTCGCGTTCGTACCGGACAGCACCTCGACCCCGTCGAGCACTGTGCGGGCCGCATCGATGCCGTTGGCGATCACCGTGCGCACCGAGTTCGTGCCCGAACTCCAAGAGATCGTAGTCTTGTACTGGCCCACATTGCGGACCCACTTCCCGTCGGGCGAGTAGCCGCCGAAAATCGAAATCCCTTCCATCAACGTTACGCTCTCGTTATACCCGCCAGCCGCAACATAGATGTGGTCCTTTGCGCCGCCCGCGAGCTGCAATGCCCGCCCAATGGAGCTGACCGGGTCGTACGGGGCACCGATCGCTTCGTTGGTCCCATATGGCGCTACGAAGATCGCGCGCAGATAATCGCCGTCGATGCCGTCGCAGTTCTGGTCACAGTCATTTTCGCTGTTGCAGGTGCCGTCCGGCCAGTCATCGGCGGACGTGTACGTGCAGGCATATTCGCAGCCATCGGAGTCGACCGCATTCAGGTTCTTCCAGGCGTCCTCGCAGCCATCGAGCCGGCAGGTCTCGCTCGCGCAGCCGGGGATGCCGTGGGTGTAGATGCAGGCGTTGCCGCAATACCCGCAGTTGGCCGGGTCGCTCGAGTAGTCGGTGCCGTCGGGGCAGTTGCACGAGCCCGATGTGCGCACGCACTGATAAGCATCGATCTGGCCGAGGTCATTGATTATTTCGTTGCACTGGTAGCCGGCCGGGCAGCTGTTCTGCTGGGTCTGGCAGTCGCGGCCGCAGTACTTGCCGTCCTCGAACGTGATGCACTTGGCGCCGACCGCCTGACAGTCGGAGTCCTGCTCGCAGGCCTCACACAGCGTGTCGATCGGCGGCTGACAGATGAAGACCGGGTCGCCGGCACCGCCAATGCCCTTGCACTCCCAGCCGTTGGGGCACTCGGTCTGGCAGGTGCGCGAGCAGCGGTGGGAGACCTCGGCCTCGTCGACCGCGATGCAGTAGCTCGACTCGCACTGGGTGTTGACGTCGCACGGACAGAAGAACGGTTTGGGGTTGTCGGCGCAGGTCGGCGCGGGCACGTCGACCTCGGGCGCCGTATCGCCGGGCTCGGTGTCGAACATGATGATCTCAGGCGGGGCCGTGTCGATGATGACGTCAGCAACGACCTCTTGACTCGTGTCGTCGATGAGCTCGGGCAGCTCGGCGACATCGCCCTGCAGCTTGTCGTCGCCGCAGCCGGCGAACGAGGCGAGGACACACAGACCAATCAGACGAACCGCGCGGACGGGGGGCGTAGCCATGGCGCGAGCGTACAAGTCCCCTCCCGCGGACGCAACCGCCACCACCGCCGAGCGCAACCCCGGCACGGCCCCGCCCAACCGATCGAACGCAGAATCAGGGGCAGCTCGGCGAGGGCTTGTTGCGGTCGCCGAACGCGCCGTCGCCGCCCTTGCTGCCCGCGCCATCGGCCGAGGTGCCGCCGAGACCGCCGGTGCCACCGGCGTCGGGCGGGTCATAGCGGACGAGGTCGCAGCGCGGGTCCGAGGTGCCGGTCAGGAACACACCGTAGCCCACGCCACCCGCGCCGCCACCGCCGTGTCCTCCGCGCCCGCCGTCGCCGCCTTTGCCGCCCTTGCCACCCCTGTTCGCGTGGCTGTCGTAGGGCTCGCCGCCGTCGCCACCGTCGCGCCCGACACCCTTGTCGCCGCCCTTGCCGCCCTTGCCGCCGTTGCCGCCCGTGCGATGGCCGAACGCCACGTTGCTCAGCGTTGGGCTCGCATCGACCAGGAACAGGCCGAACGAGCCGCCGCCCGCGGTGCCACCCTTTGCCGCCGCGCCGCCGCACCCGCCCGAGCCACCGCCGCCACCGCCACCACCCCAGCGACCGGTCGCGATGTTGATGCCGCCCTCGCCACCAGCGCCGCCGCCGCCGCCGATCCCGTTGTCGCCCGGGCTACCATCGCCGCCCACCAGGCCGCGCCAGAAGCCCTGCACGACCTCACCATTGACGCCACCGCCGCCCCCGTCGCCGCCCGCATTGCCGGGCCCACCGCCGTCGCCCGGGCCGTCGCCGTTGCCCGGATTGCCACCGCCCGCGCCGCTCGGCGATGACGTGCCCCAGTCGGGAGCGGTGTCCGAACCGACGAAGGAATCACAGCCCGCGTCACCCCCCTTGCCGCCGGCCGCGTTGCGCCCGTTGCTGCACTGGTTGCCGCCCGGGTTGCCACCCGCCGCGCGCGTGTCGCCGCAGTTCTTCGAGCCCTTGGTGCCCGGGTCGCCGGTCGCGCCGTCGGGTCCCTTCTGGCCCGCGTTGCCATCCTGGCCCGGGCCGCCGTTGCCGCCGAGTGCCGTGAGGTTGCGCAGGATCAGCTTGTCGTCCGAGGCGCGCACCCAGATCGCGTAGCTCGACCCGCTCGGATTCGCGTTGCTGCCGGCTATCACATCGACGCCGTCGAGCACGGTGCGGACCCCGCTGAGGCCGTCGGCCACCACCACGCGGACCGATGTCGTGCCGCTCTGGTTGGACAGAATCGTCTTGTGCAGCGCCAGGTTGCGCGTCCACTTGCCGTCATTCGAGTAGCCTCCGAAGACCGACACGCCGGCCTTCAGAACCAGCTCGCCCTGGTAGGTTCCGGCCGCGACATAGACGTGTGGGCGGCCGAGTTCGAGCGCCTTGTCGATGCCGGCAGCGATCGTCGGGACCGGGTCATACGGAGCCCCCGAGGCGCCTGCGACGCCAGTCGCCGAGACGAACACCGAGCTCGCATAGCTGCCGTCGATGCCATCGCAGTTCTGGTCGCAGTCGCTGCCACTACACAGGCGGTCGGGCTCGTCGTCCTCGCTGACCTTGACGCAGGCGTACTCGCAGCCGTTGCCCTGGTCCTTGTCGAGGTCTTGGAATCCGTCGACGCAGCTCTCGAGATAGCAGGCCGACTCGCGGCAACCCGCGGTCGCGCCGGGCAGCGTGCAGGCGTTGCCACAGACTGCGCAATTCATCGGATCATTTGCGTAATCGGTGTCGTCCGGGCACACGCACGAGCCGCCCGTCGGCATGCACTGATAGGCGCTGACCTGTCCGAACTCGTTGTCGACCTCGCCGCAGCGGTAGCCATCGGGGCACATCGTCGGCGCGCCTTCGCAGTCGCGGCCGCAGAACTTCCCGTCGGCATACGGCACGCACACCGCGCCGATCTCCTTGCAGTCGGCGTCCTTCTCGCAGGCGTCGCACAAGGCGTCGATCGGCGGCTGGCACAGGAACACCGGGTCGCCACCCGCGGCCACGCCGCGGCACTCCCAGCCGTTTGGGCACTCGTCCTGGCAGGTGCGTGAGCAGCGCATCGCGACCGCATCTTCGTCGACCGGGACGCACCAGCCGGTGCCACACTGGGTGTTGCGCGTGCACGGGCAGAAGAAGGCGTACGGCTCGGCACCACAGCTCTCGCTTATATCGACCTCGGTTCCGACTTCCGACTGGCCGTCGTCCTGCCCATCCGGCTCGACTTCGAGCGCGACTTCGGTATCGGGCGTCAGCAGGTCGAGCACCTCGCCCGAGTCGAACTGCGCGACAGTCTCGGTTTCGACCTCGGCAGTGTCCGCCGCCGCTTCATCGCCGCCGCCACAGGCCGCCCCAAGAGCCGCGCCGACCAACACAAGACCCTGTAGAACGTATCGCTTACCCGCCATGGACAACGGTTGTAGCGGGTTCGAGCGCGCAATGCACGTCGCCCGTCCTCGCCGCTCCGTCGCGGCCCGCCGACCATGACCTTGTTGACCGCGCCGCGACACCCTGCGCATCATCCGCCGCCATGCCGCGCGCGCCCCTCATCGCCGTCAGCCCGAACTACCTCCCGGCAGAGGATCGGCGCCTCTATAAGGGTAAGCCGCTCGAGTACGGCGAGGCGAGCCTGGCGGCGGCCGTGGCGTCAGCCGGTGGGCTACCCATCATGGTGTACCGCGCCGAACAGACCGGTGTAGCGCTGACCGACTGGGCCGCGGCACTGGTCGAGCGCATCGACGCGCTCGTGCTCTCGGGCGGCGAGGACATCGCGCCAACAAACTACGGTGAGGCCGCGCAGGACCCCGCATGGGCCGGCAACGAGCACCGGGACGCGCTCGAGCTCGCGCTCTATCGTGCCGCAATTGCTGCGGAAAAACCGGTGCTTGGGATCTGCCGCGGCGCACAGCTCATCGGCGTGGCCGAGGGCGGCAGCCTCTGGCAAGACCTGCCGAGCATGCGCGCCGACTCGGTGCAACACCGCTCGCAAGACCTCTACGACCAGCTCGGGCACGGCCTGGAGATCGACAGCCGCGCGCGCTTCCTCGCGGCCCTCTTCGATGGGGAGGAAGCGGCCGTCAACTCGGTGCACCACCAGGGTCTGCGCGACCAGCCCGGCTCGCTGCGGATCCTCGCGCGCGCACCCGATGGCCTCGCCGAGAGCTTCGTGCGCGATGACGTCTGGGTGCTCGCGGTGCAGTGGCACCCCGAGTGGATGCAAGCGCGCGCGAGCCAGCGGCGCTTGTTCGAGACGTTCGTTGCCGCGGCGAGCCGCCCTGGAGACCGCCCGTGGTGACGTTCAGGATGTTGCCGCTGGTGTTGCTGCTCGGCGCGGTCGGTTGCGGAAAGGAAAAGCCCGCGCCGCTCGGCCTCGCGATCGAGGCACTGCCGGGCGATGGCCGCCCGCCTCCCGCGTTCGAGGCGATGTTGTTTGGCGGCCAGCGCGGCTGCCGCGAGGACAGCGACTGCGAGTCGAGTGTCTGCAGCTTCAGTGCATGCGTTGGCCTCGTCACCGCCGACGAGCTCTGGCGCATGGAGCGCATCGGCGTGCGTGTGCGTGAGCGCCTCGCCCTCCAACCCGAGCTGCGGCCGCTGGTCACGAGCCTGCTCGGCAGCGTTGCCAATCGTGAGGAGATGGGCTTCGCGTTCCGCGGTCGCGCGGTGCGCGCGCTCGGCGAGCTGGTCGACCCAGCGACGAGCCCACCGGCGCAAGTCGCTGAAGTCGTCGCGGCGCTGAAGCTCCACCTCATCGGCGCGCCTGCGTCTATCGCCGAGGTCGCGGCGCTCACGCTCGCGCGCCTCGGTGACGCGACCGGCATCGACATCGTCATGGCGTTGACCGAGTCGACCCGCCAGGCCAGCGCGTGCGAGGCACTGCGCCTCCTCGGCCATGCGCGTGGCGACGAGGCGACGACTACCGAAGCGCTCACGACGCTGCTCGCGACGCTGTCCCCCGATGTCGACCTCGAGCTGCAGCGCGCCGCCATCGATGGCCTCGCGGCGCTCGCCGACGCGCGCGCCGTTCGCCCGCTCGCGGCGCACCTGACGACCGGCCCCGAGTCGCTCGCGGATGAGGTCGCCAAGGCCCTGCGCAGGCTCACCGGTGCCTCGCTCGGACCCGATGCGCTCGCCTGGGACGCCTGGGTCGCCAACGCCAAGCCACCCGCTCCGCCGACTTATACGCTCCGCGGCCACGACAGCCTCGATGACATCGATCTGCCAACGCCCTGACTTTGCACGAGGAACCATGACCGACTTCGCTGACTTCGACGCGCTCGGCCAGGCCGAGCTGGTGCGCACCCGCCAGGCCTCCTCGCTCGAGCTGGTCGACGACACGATCGCTCGCATCGAGCGCAACGACGGCAAGCTCAACGCGGTCGTCTGGAAGAGCTACGAGCGCGCCCGCGCCCACGCCAAGAGCGGCACCCCTGGCTCGACCCCGGACGCCCCGTTCGCGGGCGTGCCCTTCCTCTTGAAGGACCTGATGGCCCAGGACGAGGGCCAGCCGTCGAGCTACAGTTCGAAGCTGCTGGACACCTGGCGCGCCGACAGGGACGCCGAGCTGGTCGCCCGCTACAAGCGCGCGGGCCTGGTCATCGTCGGCCGCACCAACACCCCCGAGTTCGGCATCTACGGCGTCACCGAGCCCGCCTTGCGCGGCCCGACCCGCAACCCCTGGAACCCCGATCACACCCCCGGTGGCTCGTCGGGTGGCTCAGCCGCAGCGGTCGCCGCGCGCTACGTGCCCGCTGCCCACGGTGGTGATGGCGGCGGCAGCATCCGCATCCCGGCCGCGCACTGCGGGTTGGTCGGTATGAAGCCGACGCGCGCGCGCAACCCGTCGGGCCCGTTCGCCGGCGAGCGCTGGGGCGGCTTCGTCGCCGAGCACGCGCTGACCCGCACGGTGCGCGACTCGGCCGCGATCCTCGACGCGACCATGGGCCCCGATCTCGGCGCCCCGTATGAGGTCCGCCCGCCCGCTCGTCCGTACCTCGAAGAGGTCGCGATCGGCCGCGAAGGGCAGGGGCCCCGCCTCAAAATCGCGTTCACGGATGAGGCGCTGTTCGGCACCGAGACTCATCCCGAGTGCATCGCCGCCGTTCACAGAGCAGCCAAGCTCGCGGCCTCGCTCGGCCACGAGGTCGTCCAGGCGCGCCCGCAGTTCGACCGCGAGGCGCTCGTCCAGGCCTACTTCACCGTCGTCGCCTCGGGCACCAACCTGTCGGTGCGAGGAGCCGCCGAGTTCGCGAAGAAGAAACCGATGGCCAGCGACTTCGAGGGTCCGACCTGGATCATGAAGCTCATCGGCGACAAGCTGACGGCCGGCGAATACGTCGCCGCGATGCAGACGATCCACCTCGCTCACCGAGCGCTGGCGCCGTTCTTCCAGACCCACGACGTGTTCCTCACGCCGACCGCGGCGCGCCCGCCGGTGCGCATCGGCACGTTCGCACCGAGCCCGCGCGAAAAGCTCCTGATGTCGGTGCTGGCCGCGGCGCCTGCGCGCGCGCTGCTGATGAAGGCCAAGGACGTGCTCGCGAAGAACGCGCTGGCCGCGACGCCCAACGCGATGCTCTTCAACATGACCGGCCAGCCGGCGGTGTCGCTGCCGCTACACTGGTCGCCCGATGGCCTGCCGATCGGCACCCAGTGGGTCGGTCGCTTCGGTGACGAGTCGACGCTCTTCCGCCTGGCAGCCGAGCTCGAGGTAGCCGAGCCCTGGAAGGATCGCCGTCCGCCGATCTCTTGATCTCACGACTCGCGAGCAGCCCTCAGGCTCGCGCGAGGTACGCCTGAAATGCCGTCCGCGCCGCCAGCACAGCGGCCACGGTAGCAGCCGCGTCAGGCGACTCGAAGGTCAGCCGCAGGTGCCAGACGTTGGCCTCGCGTCGCGGATACGAGCCGATCTCGACCGCGACGTGGGTCGCGACGATCGCGTCGAGCGCCTCACAGATCACCGCCTCTTCGATCGTCAGCTCGAGCGCGTCGGCAAAGAGCGGCGGCGACCCGGAGAAGTGCGTCTTGAGGCCGTCGAACAACGCCTGCATCAGCGGCGGGACGCCAGGGAACAGCCACATGTTGGCCGCGCGCGCGACCGGCCACGGCAGGACACCTTCGCCCCCGGTTCGAACGGCCCAGTGCAGCTTCGCGCCCGCAGGCACGCGCGCGAGTCGACGCTCGCCCGGGGTCAGCTCGCGTCCCTCACGCGCGGTCTCAACACCGCGCTTCAGGCCGAGGCGAGCAATCTGCGCGAGCAGCTCGCCGTCCTCGACGACCGGCACCCCGAGCGCCTGCGCAGCGGCCTGGATGGTCACGTCGTCGTGGGTCGGACCGATCCCGCCCGTCACCAGCACCTCGTCCGAGCGCGCCATCACGCGCGCCATCGCCTCGGCGATCGCATAGACGTCGTCCTCGACAAACACCACCTCGCACACCCGTGCCCCAAGCGTCTTGAGGCGGCCAATCAGGAACGCCGCGTTCTGCTCGACGACCTTGCCGGACAACACCTCGTTGCCGACGACGACGATGCTCACGCACAGGCGTGACTTGGGCTCAGCCAGCAAAGTCGATGACTTTGTCGAACGCGCCCGTGCGCTGCAACTCGCCGGCATTATTCGCGAACTTCAGCTCCCAGCCGCCCGCCATCTTCTTTACCATGTAGGCCTTCAAGCCCTTCTTGGTGAGCCACTTGAAGTCCTGGCCGCGCAGGAACTCGGCGAGCTCCTTCTGCTCGTTGAACCGCTTCTTCTCGAACTGGCCGCAGTTGGGACAGAACGCGATGGGATCGGATTCGCGCGAGAAGTAGCTGGCCGTGCAGACGAAGCAGGCCATGTCCATCACGTCGTCTACGTCGTTGCCACGCGGATCGACGTAGCTGCCCTTGCCACCGTATTCGAGCTCGAAGTGCTTCGACTTGCAGAAGCACACCATCTCGAGACCATCGAGGATTCTCACGTCGCCCCTCCGCGTATGCCTCCCGCGCCACCGCGGGAGGCATACGTTAGCAGACGCCGCGGGGCCCTGTCTGCCCGCCGCCGCTTCGATCAGCTCGCGAGCATGCCCGCCAACACCTCGGCCGGACCCAAGGCTCCACGCTGCACCGGCTCGCCTTCGACGAACGCGACATGGCGCGACGCGACGCCCGCGTACATCTCGCGGAAGAGACCAGCGACGTGCTCCGAGATCCCGAAGCCCGTGAACGTCGGCACGACCGCCTCGAGCGGATTGACCACGACCGGGATCTCGCGCCCGAGGATCTTCCCCAGCGCCGCCGCCACGTCGTTCTCGCTCGGGTCGAACGCGCCCGCGAGGTTCCACACGCGCGTCTCGCCCTGAGCTGCCGGCTCGACCAGCGCCTTCGCGGCGAAGCGCCCGATGTCGGCGGTCGCGATCTGCGCATACGCGAGGTCAGCCGGGATGAACGACGGCAGGATGCCATGCGCCGTCACCACGCCCAGCACCGAGCCCTGGTTTTCCAGGAACGACGCCGCCCTCAGGAACGTGCGCGCGAGGCCGGGCACGGCGCCGAGGAGCTGCTCGGCGATGTGCAGCGAGGCGATAGGCCCCGTGCCGTCGGCGTGCTGTGCGCCTATCGACGAGAGCAGCACCACGTGCGGCAGCTTCGAGCTCGCGAGCGCCGTCGCGACGTTGCCGAACAGCGTACGGGCCCGCCCACGCATGTCGGTCGACGCGAGGTCGGGCGGCAACAGCACGTAGGCACCACCCGCGCCTTCGAACGCGCGCTCGAGGCTCGCTGCATCTGTGAGGCTGCCGATCGCGACCTCCGCGCCCTTGGCCTGCCAGGTGGCGGCATGGCGCTCGTCGCGCAGCAGCACGCGCACGCCGTGACCGGCTGAGAGAAGCGTCTCGGCCGCGACGCGGCCCGTGTTTCCGTTGGCTCCGATAATGACGAACATGGCTCTGCTCCTGCGTTGCGCACCCATGCTGGGGTGCGTCGTTGCGGTGTCCGGCGTGGCAACCGCCCCGCTCGACCAGCCGAAGTTGCTCCCGCGCTTGCCATGCGTCCAACGCACATCGAGAATAGCCACTATGCGTCTAGATCATCTTCGCTCGAAAGACCTGAACCTCCTCGTAGTGCTCGCCGCCCTCCTGGAAGAGCGCAGCACCACCCGCGCCGCGACTCGCCTCGGGCTGACCCAGTCGGCCACGTCTCGCGCGCTGCAGCGCCTGCGCGACCTGCTCGGCGATCCGCTCTTCGTGCGCGGCCCCGGCGGTCTGACGCCGACCGCGCGCGCCGAGGCGCTGGCACCGCGCCTGCGCTTGTTGCTCGACGATGCGAGCGATGTACTCGAGCCGCTGACGTTCGACCCGGCAACGGCCAGCCGCCAGTTCGTGCTCGGCATGGCCGACCTCGCCGAGCCGTGGCTGATGCCGCGCCTCATCGCCGCGGTTGGGCGCAGCGCGCCTTCGATCGACCTCGTGTCATTCTCCGAGGCGCGCCCACTCGAGGACGGCCTCGAGCCGGGTCGCTTCGATCTTGTCATGGTCCCGTCGATCAGTGAGAGCGCTGCGCTGCGGCGCCAGACGCTGCTCTCCGAGGACTTCGTGTGCCTCCTGCGGCGCGACCATCCGGCCTTGTCACAGCCCTGGACGACCAAGCGCTTCGCGGCGCTGGGCCACGTGCTGGTCGCGCCACGCGGCACGGCGGGCGGTGTGGTCGACCGTATGCTCGCCGAACACGGCCTCGTCCGCCGCGTCGTCGCGCGCGTCGGCACCTTCGGCGCGGCACCCGAGGTCGTCGCCGCGACCGACCTCATCACCACGTTGCCGCGCAGCCTGGCGATCTCGGCCGCCGCGCGCCTCGACCTGGTGATGCGTGAACCACCGCTGACGGTGCCTGGCTTCTCGCTCTATCAATGCTGGCACGAGCGCGTCGACGCGGATCCCGGCCACGCCTGGCTGCGCACGCTGGTCCATCGCATCGCCAGCGACGAGAGTGACCGGCGCGCGGCGGCTCAGACCAAGCCGCGTCAGCGCAACGCCGCCAAGCTCAGAACATCCGACCGCGAATGAAGTCGTGGTGCGCGGTGAGAAAGCGCATCGTGCCGGTCGCGACCCGCATGACGACCGAGCTCGAGACCGCGCCACCCTTGCGGAAGCGCACGCCATCGAGGAAGTCGCCGTCGGTCACGCCGGTCGCCGCGAAGATCGCGTCGTCGCCGCCGACCAGGTCGGTCGTGTGGAAGATCTGGTCGGGGTCGGCGATGCCCATCGCCTTGGCGCGCTCACGCTCGCCTTCGTTACGGAACGCGAGCTTGCCCTGGATCTCGCCGCCCAGGGCGCGCAGTGCAGCCGCCGCGAGCACACCCTCAGGCGCGCCACCGATACCGATGAGCACGTCGATCGGCGCGGTCGGGATGGCGGTCGCGATCGCCGCCGAGACGTCGCCGTCGAGGATGAGGCGAATGCGCGCGCCAGCCCTGCGCACCTCTTCGATGAGCTCCTTGTGGCGCGGCCGATCGAGGATGCATACGGTCAGGCTCGAGACCGGCATGTCCTTACGGGCTGCGATTCTATAGAGGTTCTCGGTGGCGGAGCGGCGGATGTCGATAGCACCCACCGAGTCGGGGCCGACCGCGATCTTCTGCATGTAGGTGTCGGGCGCGTGCAGCATGCTGCCACGGGACGCTATCGCCAGGCAGGCGATCGCGTTGGGCCCACCGTGTGCGCAGATGGTCGTGCCCTCGAGCGGGTCGACGGCGATGTCGACGGGCGGCGAACCGGCCACACCCGAGCCGACCTCTTCACCGATGTAGAGCATCGGCGCTTCGTCCCGCTCGCCCTCGCCGATGACGATGTGGCCCTCGATGTCGATGTGCAGGAACTCGGCCCGCATCGCCTCGACCGCGGCGGCATCGGCCGCTTTCTCGTCGCCACGACCCATGAAGCGCGCGGCCGCGACAGCGGCGGCTTCGGTGACACGAACCATCTCGAGGGACAGGTGACGGAGCATGGCGAAGAGCCTCCAGAAAGAGTGATGCGACGCCCTCTCTACTCCGACACGTCCATTCGTGCGACTGGCTCGGATGCATCCGCCATGCATGCTTGCGTACGACTGCCTCTGACACCTCCGTGGTCTTGTAAGGACGAGACGGTGATGGAGCCGTTTGCCGTGCGGCTGCACCACCGTCTCAAAGACACATCAGGAGGAACTCAGGAAGCCGGCGGGACCTCTTGGGGCCCAGGCACCGACCAGTCACGGGAAGGGCCTTTGCGAGATGCGTGCCATGGCCTGGCCGACCGCACAGTGCGGGTGAGAAGCGTCTCGTGCTCGGCGAAGCGTGACATTGCTGTCAGGGGGGTGCCTCCGCTGAGCGCACCTCGACCTTGACAGGCGGGTGGCGCAGGGGCGAAGCAGCCCGGCGATGCGTGTTCGATTCCATGCCGCGATGAAGCTCCTCCTGGCGCTGTGCCTCGCTTGCCTGTGTTCGGCGACCAGCACCGTCGCACGGGCCGACGATTCCCCACCTCGCGCCCTCGTGAGCCAGAAGGTGGTCGTCAAGAAGGGCGACACGCTCGGCAGTATCGCGAGCCGCGCGGGCGTCAAGGTCGCCGACCTGCGCCGCTGGAACCGTGGTCGCATCGGTAGGGGGGATGCTATCCGCGCGGGCGCAACGCTGATTTTTAAGGTGCCGGCCGACAAGGCCGACCCGTCGCTGGTACCTGGCGCGAAGGCCGAGGCCAAGCCCGATGGCAAGCCCGACGGCAAGAAGCCCGCGGCCACCAAGGTCGTGAGCCGGCCGCCCAACAGCTGGGAGGATCAGGTGCGCGTGCGGCGCGGCGACTCGCTGTCGCGCATCGCGGCGCGCCTCGATGTAAACGTCGACGACCTCATGGGTTGGAACAGCCTCGGCCTGAAGTCGAAGCTGCGCGCTGGCCAGGTGTTGACGGTCTACCGCTCAGGCACCCGGCCGCCGCCCCAGTCGGTCGGCCGGCCGACCCAGGGCACGCTCGACTACGCACAGCACCTTGGCGAGGGACCCGGCTATCGCCTGCGCTTCCCGAAGAACGCCTACGGCGTCGAAGGCGTGCTCAAGACCCTGCGAAGCTGCGCCAAGCGCGTCAAGGACTCCTTCCCAGGGACCCATGACATCCTGATCGGTGATCTCTCACGTCCGGGCGGCGGGCCGTTCTCACCCCACGAGAGCCATCAGTCCGGACGCGACGTCGACGTCGGCTACTACCTCGCTTCCAATGTTCAGAACGACACGATGTTCCGCGTGAAGGCCGGCGACATCGACTACGCCAAGACCTGGGCCCACCTGAAGTGCCACATAACGACCGACCGGGTCGTGCGCGTCTACATGGACCGCCGCATTCAGGTCGCGATGATCGAGTGGCTGCGCAAGAAGAAGACCGTCGACGATGGCCAGATCCAGCGCCTGTTCGCGGTCGAGGGCGGCGACGAAGCGCTCATCCAGCACGCCAAAGAGCACGACACGCACTTCCACGTTCGCTTCGCGTGCGACGCGGGTCAGACCGGCTGCGTCGAAGAGCAGGGCGACGAGTCGTTCGACTTCTGATGCCGCCCCCGACCTCGCCAAGGCTGCGCGTGATCGCGATCAACAGGGCAGGGGCCTATGCGGCGTTGTCGCTTGCGCTCGGCTGCGGGGACGCGGCGAGAACGCCGGCCGATACCGCTGATGCGGACAGCGGGGACACCGCCGTGATCGCGGACACTGCGATCGACGACAGCGCTGTCGACAGCGGCGTGACCGAGATCATACCTGACACGGTCGCGACCGACAGCGCTGCCGTCGACGGCGCAAGCGAGGTCGAGGTCGTGATGTGCGGCAGCATCGCCTGCGACGATCCGCCACCCCAAGGTTGCAGCCCTGATCGTCTCGCCCTTTGGAGCCATGCCGCGGAGGGAGTGTGCGATGTCGATGCTGGCGGCTTCCCGCTCTGCACCTATCCCGTCAGCGACACGCGCTGCATCGAAGGCGAAGCCTGCCGCGTGGAAGGCGACGACGCCATCTGTGCCGCGCCGCGAACGACCTGCGAGGTCGCTCTCGGACGGACCGCGACGTGGGTCAGTGCCGCGCGGCTTCCGGCTGACGAGAGTGAAGCATGCTGCTTCGACTTCGATGGTGACGGCCGTATCGACAACGGTCTCGGAGACCTCGCCGCGGCGATAGCGCCGCTCTTCGGGACCAGCGCCCAGGCCTTCATCGACGGCTTCATCCAGCGCGGCTTGAACGCCTATTTGCTGCAATACCGACGCTTGGACGGCATCGCGAGCGACGCGGACGTCGGGGTCGACGTGCTGCTCGGGTTCGACGCCGACGGCGACTACGCCAACAACCTCCTCGGCAACGAGCGCTTCGCGGTGCGCACCGCCAGCTACGATGGCCCACGCCCTCAGGCGAGCTTCGCCGCGGCCAGCTTCAGCGCGTTCGTTCTGCGTGCACGCTCGGCCGAGCTCGACTTGCCGATGCCGCTGAGCGACGAGCCGTTTGCGCCCAAGCTGCGCGACGTGCGCTTCGATGCGCGCGCGACCATCGGCGACAACGGCCGTGGCCTCGAGTTCGGGCCCGTCGCCGAGGATGTGCTCGGCGCCCGCTTCGGCGCACTGTTCCCGCTGACCGAGGTCTATCGTGCGGTGAACACATTCGCGCGTGGGAGTTGTGGCTGTTTCGATCTCGGTAGGGTCGTCGACCTGGTCGTCGAGTCGGGTGGGCGATGGGAGTGCAGTGCGGTTGGAACCTCCGCGTGTAACCCGGAAGACCCGAATGAGTCGGTCTGCATCGACCTGGCCGCCTATTGCGGAGCCGCGCTGCTGCTGTTGCAACCAGACGTCGCCGACTCAATCTCGATTGGCTTGTGGCTTCGAGGGCTTTCGGCAGGCCTTGACGGCTTCGTCGACGCAGGAGGTAACCCGCCGACCTGCCCTTGATGAACGGTCATGGATCCATTCGCGGACGTTCGACGCAGACTCGCAGGCGATTGAGACACCGGGAAAACAGGCGGGCTGCCGGAGGCAACAACTTCGACAAGAGCGCATAGTTGACCCGGCGGGCGCAGCAACTCTAATATCGTAGCGAGTTCCTTCGCGAACGAGCACCGCCTGGGCGGCCACATCGAGGAAGTACCATGGAGAAGTTCTGTCCCGCATGTAGCCGCGTCTACAACGAAGACGCGACCTCGTGCGAAGTAGACGGAGAACGCCTGGTCCTGCTCTCCGAGGAGCCGAGCCTGGTCGGCCACGTGCTCGACGGGAAGTACACCCTGATCTCGAAGCTCGGCGAAGGCGGCATGGGCTCGGTGTACCTGGCTGAGCAGCAGACCATGGGTCGCGAGGTCGCGATCAAGGTCCTGCGCCGTGAGTTTTCGCAGAATCGGATGGCGATCAAGCGCTTCCTGCGTGAGGCCCGCGCGGCATCTAAGCTGGCCCATCCCAACACGATCACGGTCTACGACTTCGGTCAGTCGAACGAAGGTCTCCTCTATCTCGTGATGGAGAAGCTGACCGGGCGCCCGCTGGCGGACATCCTCGACTCGGACGGCGCACTGCCGGTGACGCGCGCCATCCATATCCTCGCGCAGATCTGCGACTCACTGTCGGAAGCCCACAAGAACGGCATCACCCATCGCGACCTCAAGCCCGAGAACATCTTCATCGAGGAGAAGGTCGGCAACGAGGACTTCGTAAAGGTCCTCGACTTCGGCATCGCCAAGATGCAGGGCGACGAGACGACGACCCAGGCGACCGCCGCTGGCATGATTTGCGGCACGCCCGCCTACATGTCGCCGGAGCAGGCGATGGGCAAGGATATCGACGGGCGCTCGGACATCTATGCGTTGGGTGTGCTGCTCTACGAGATGCTGACGAACGAGAAGCCGTTCGAGGGCGACACCCCGATGGAGGTGATGCTCAAGCACATCAACGAGCCGTCGCCCGACATCTACCAGCGCACCCAGATCCAGGTGCCGCAGGGTGTGCAGGACACGATCGACAAGCTGCTCGCGAAGAAGCCCGACGGCCGACCGGCCGACTGCCAGGTCGCGAAGAAGATGTTGATAGTGGGCATGGGCACGGCCCTCGTCGGCCCAGTGCTGTCGACCAACGATCCGTCTTTGCCGCGTAAGCGTCGCGACGAGACCAACGAGCAGCGCCAGGCGCTCGAGAAGACGGGGCTCTCGCCCGCCATCTCGGCGACGCGCAGTCTCGATCGCAATGACGTGCCACCGCGCAAGCGTCCGGTGTGGGCGTGGGGGGCAGCGGCCGTCGCGCTGGTCGGGATCGGGACCGCAGTCGCGCTGCTGTCCGGCCAGGCCCCTGAACAGGTCGTGAGCGGACCCAAGTCCGAGCCGGTCGTGACCGAGCCGAGCAAGGTCAATCCCACGGTTGCGCAGGCCAACCCGGCGAACGGCGGCAACAAGGTCGCGCCGAACGACCACGTCAAGCCGGCATCGCCTGAGCATTCCAACCCGACGGTCAACCCGGAGGTGATTCCGCCGGTGGTGGTCAAGCCTGGCACGGTTGCGGGCGAGATCCTGACCGAGGCAGCGGCGCGTATCACCGAACGGGCTCGGCCAGAAGTGGCAGCGGTCTCGAAGGTGAAGCTACAGATCCTGGCCGATCCGACCGTGGCCGAGGTCTACGACGGCGAGGCGTTCCTCGGCTCGACACCGTTCGTGTTCGAGAAGCCGCGCGACTCCGGGCCGGTGAAGCTGACGCTCAAGGCGAAGGGCTATCGTGCGCAGGAGATCGTTCTCGGGACGGTCGCGGACGTGTCGACCACGGTCGAGATGAAGAAGGCGACGGCGGGCGCGCACCCGGGCGCACGTGACCCGAAGGATCCGAAAGACCCGAAGGGTCCGGGGCTCGGCGGCACGTTCTGAAGAGGTCGTTGCTGTGGCGATGCGCACCTCATCCGAACCGAGGCTGCTGTCGCTGGCGCACATCGACATGCTTGCGTTGTCTCACTGCGCCTCTCGCAGGAGGCTTGCGCATTCCGCTCTTCCATGAAGGATAGGGGCGTGTGGAAAGGCCTCTCACGACTCTGGAAAAAGGCCGACGCTCTCGACGGCGCCGACCGCGAGATGCGTCTTTCGCGTCAGCCGATCGAGCACGACGAAGCGCGTGACGGCGCCGACTCGGGTGCGCAGCGGGCGGCACCGCCCGCCGAGAGCGACCCGATGTTGCTCGCATTGGAGCGATTCGACCAGGAGCTGCGCGAGTGCGGGGCGGAGTCAGTCGTGACCCGTGTGCGTGAGCTCGTGCATGCGGCTCCAACCGATGCGCGTGTCCTGCGTCGGGCCGCGGCGCTATCGCGTGAGCTCGGCGACGAGGCGTTGGCCCAGGGCTTCGATCAGGCGGCCACTTCGTCCAGCGGCGATCCACTCGCGGACCTCGGCCATGCGTTCCTCGGCATGGACGACGCGGAGCTCGCGCTCGCGTTGGGCAATGGGGCCATCGCGCGGGCACGCGAGCGCTCACGGCGTGGGCGCGCACGGCGGCCGGATCCGGGTGACGAAATCGGCGACGCCGGACTCGCCGCGGGTCGCCTCGTCGGTGCATTGGCGTTGTCGCGCCTCGGTGAGCATGCACAGGTACTCGAGCGACTCGAAGGCGCGCTCGAGGATGGGATAGCGACACGCGTTCGCTGGGCGCTGGCGGCGCTGGCGCTGGGCGACATCGGCTCGTGGTCGTTGGTCGCGGGTCAGCTCGGTTCGGCCGAGGCATGGATCGACGAGGTGAGGGCGCGCGTCGAAGCGTTCCCGAGCGCTGGCGAGGGCTATTCGAGCGACCCGCAGCGCCTCTTGTTCGCACTCTATGGGGCGATCCTGCTGGATGACGCGACCGACGGGGAGCGGCTCGAGCCCAAGCGCCTCGTTCGTTGGATGGACGCGCTGGCGACCCTGGTGCGTGAGCTCTTGCCCGCGGGCACGCGGCCAGCATTCGTCTCGTCACGCGGCGAGGTGCTCGCACGTTGGCTCGGCAGCTTCCTCCCAGAAGAGGGTGCGATCCCGCTCTCGGCGCGGCTACCGAAGCAGCCCGTGATCGTGGTGCTGGCCGATGACGCGGACCTCGCGATATTGGTGGAGACGCGTGCATGGTTTGATGGCGAGCTGCCGACCTTCCAGGCGATCAAGGACCCGGGCGAGGTCGGGAGCCCGATGGTCGACGTGATCGGCGTGTTCCGGGCCGACGTCGGGCTGCCGCTCGAAGGCCTCGAGGCCGAGCGCGCGGTCGACCGACTACCCCCGCGTGTGTTGCTCGGGCGCCTGCAGGACGAGGCTCGCGAGAGTCGCGTCGATGCCTCCGAGCTCGAAGGATTCCTCGCCTGGGTGCGGGCGCGCGCGGACATGCTCACGCTGCCGCAGCCGCCCAGCGCGGACGAGCGGATCCCGCTCGACGTCGCGCGCGACTTCTAGGACCGCGAGACCAGGGTCAGTTCCTGTCGAGGAACGCGATGGTCACACCGTCGCCGCCCTCGTGGCGCTTGCCACGGCGATAGCCCGAGACTTGCGGCGAGCGGGCGAGCAGCTCGCGGACCTCGTCGCGGATGGCGCCGGTGCCGTGGCCGTGGATGATCCAGACCGCCTCGATGCTGTCACGCCAGGCCCGATCGAGCAGCGGCTCGACCTTCTCGTGCACCTCGTCGCGGCGTGCGCCGCGCAGGTCGGCGGTGATGTTGTCGGTGCGGGGAGGGGGCACGCGCTCGTCGTCGTCGCCGAGCTCTGGCACCCGCCTGTTGCCCGGTGCTGCAATCACTTGAGTGGGCTTGCTCGGCGACTGCTGCTTGACCACCGGGCGACCACCGATGCGCGCGAGGTCGTTGACGTGCGCGCTCGTGCGGACCGCTCCGACGGCGAGGTTGGCACGCTCGTTGCGGATCTCGGTGATCGTTCCGATCTTGCCGAGCGAGCGCACCCACACCTCGAGCCCGGCCTTCAGGTCGCCTGGCTCGAGGTCGCCACCATCGCGCGGGCCTTCGGGCGCGGCACGCCCCGGCGTGTCGAGCTCGGGCTCGGGAGTGCCGGCGATATCCTTGAGCTCGGTCTCGAAGCGGTGGGCGAAGCGCTTGTCCTCGTCGAGGTGGACACGTGCCTGGCGCTGGTCGGCGACACGCTCTTCGAGGGCCTCGCGGCGGGCGCGGATGTCGGCGAGCAACGACCGGATCTGCTCACGGGCCTTGGCCGCGAGCGCGTCGATCTCGGCGCGCGCATCACGCTTGAGGCGCTGTCGCTCGGCCTGCAGCTTGACCATCTCCATCGCCACGCCATCGCGCGCTGCGCGGGCTTCGGCCTCGCGCGCGTCGGCGGCGAGTTCCGCATTTTGCAAGCGCTCGAGCGCGTTCGACAGGTGCGAGTGACCGCCCGCGACCTCACGCGCACGCAGCACGATGTGCGGCGGGAAGCCGAGGCGCAGCGCCACGTCGAACGGGTTGGAGGAGCCGGGGCTACCGATGTGCAACGCGAACGTGGGCGCGAACGTGACCGGGTCGAAGCCGACCGAAGCGTTGCCAAAGCGCGGGTCTTCGAAAGCGAGCGTCTTCAAGCGCTCATAGTGGGTCGTGACGAAGCCACGCGCGCCCCGATTGGCGAGCGATTCGAGCACTGCGATGGCGAGCGCCGCACCTTGCTGCGGCTCGGTGCCGACGATGATCTCGTCCAGCAGCACGAGCGTGCCGGGCTGCGCGGCATCGAGGATCGCCTGGATCGCGAGCAGGTGGCCCGAGAAGGTCGACAGGTCGCGCTCGATGTCCTGCGCGTCACCGATGAGCGCCCACAACGACGTGAACGGCGACAGCACGCTGCCTTCGGAAGCCGGGATCGGGCAGCCTGCCGAGGCGAGCATCACGAGCGTGCCGACCGTCGACAGCGTGACCGTCTTGCCACCGGTGTTCGGGCCGGTCACGACGAGGAACGCGTGCCCCGGCGAGAGCTCGATGTCATTCGGGATGACCCTCGAGCCCTTGAGCAACAGGTGTGGGTTGCGCGCACGAATCAGGCGCAGCGAGCCATCGCTCGAGAAGGTCGGTACCGTCGCGTCGAGGTCGCCCGCGAGGCGGGCCTTGCACTGCAGCACGTCGAGCTCGACCAGCGCCGCGAACGCCGCATCGAGGTCGTCGGCCTCGGCCTTGACCCACTCTGAGCGCACGCGCAGGACGCGTTCGATCTCCATGCGCACGGCCGCATCGGCGACCTTGATAGCGTTGTTCTGCTCGATGAGTTCGGTCGGCTCGACGAAGACCGTCTCACCTGAGTTCGAGGTGCCGTGGATGATGCCGGGCACGTCGCGCTGGAAGCTCGACACGACCGGCACCACGTAGCGATCTTCGCGTAGCGTGTAGTAGTTGTCCTGCAGGACGCCATCGAGCTCGGGTCGCGCGAGCAGGTTGTCGAGGCGGTCCTTCATGTGGCGATGCAGGCCGATGAGACGCTGGCGCGCCGACGCGAGCTCGGGCGAGGCGTCATCGCGCACCTGACCCGCGTCGTCGAAGGTGGCCGCCAGCTCGCTCGCGAGGAGCCCGAGGTCGGGCAGGCGCTGGCCATGACCACCAAGGATCGGCTGGGCAAGCTGATGATGGATGAGGTGCCTGCGCAACGCATGGGCTGCTTCGGCGGTGCGCGCGATGTCGACCAGCTCATCGGCTGAGAGCACAGCACCACGCCGCGCCCGCATGAGCCCGTGACGGATCTCGCGCGTGCCCGCGAGCGGCAGGTCGCCACCTTTGACGAGCATCTGCATCAGCTCGGACACGGTCGCGAGCGTCAGCTCGACCTGGTCCTGGTCCGGCAAGAAGCCGAGCGCCAACGCCGCATCGCGGCCTGGCTCGGTGGCGGCGCGATCGGCAAACGCTTGCTGCAGGCGCGGCCAACCAAGCTCTCGAAGGTTCTCATTGGAGATGCGTAGCGTCATGGCGCGGGACTTATGCGGACCGAGCGTGATCGGAGCAAGTCAATCGTACGAGGTCGATGAGATGGGCTTTCTCCGCGGCCAGCGGCCATGCCGGCCCCAAGGCGTTCCGCCGATAATCGATATTATGTCAACTTTTGGCAGGCGCTCTCGCCTTGCGTCCCGATGGCCGGAAGCGGCCCCGTTGGGATTGCCGCACATCTTGGGTCGCGGTAGGTTCCCCGCGGAAATTTCTGGTTGCTCTCGCCTCGCCACGGCTTCGCCTGCTCGGCGAATTTCAGCCGCGGCCGCTTCGGTGGCAGCCGTATCATGCACGGGTCGGTTCAATGCCCTATCTGCGTTACACCACGGATGAAGGTGTGCCCTCCGAAGTTCCTATCGATGCTGAGAACAGCATCGTCAGGATCGGCCGCGCCACCGACTGCCATATCCAGACCCGCAACAGCACGGTCTCGCGCAAGCACTGCCAGATCGTCTTTACGGGCAGCGGCTTCAAGCTCACCGACCTCAAGAGCTCGAACGGAACATTCTACAATCGCGAGCGCATCGACGAGCACGACCTGAACCTCGGCGAGACCTTCTTCTGCGGCAACTTCGAGGTCCAGTTCGTCGAGCAGACGATGGCCGAAGAGGCCGCCGGGCCACCCGCCCCTGCCGCTGGCGAAGCTGTCGAATACGATGCCGGCGCGCTCGATGCGTTCCAGGCGGAGAACGCGGCGCTGCAGGCGCAGCTCGCGGAGCTGTCGGCAGCCGCTGAGGAGAGCGCCGCCGAGAAGGCAGCCCTCGAGAGCCAGGTCGCGGATCTGGCGAACGAACTGGCGAGCGCGCTCGAAGCGGGCGGCGATGGTGGTAGCCCGGAGGAGCTCGAAGCGGCCAATGCGGCGCTCGCGGAGTCCGAGGCCGCACGCCTCCAGGATGGCGAAGCGTGGCAGGCGACGGTGGCGGAGCTGCAGGCAGCACTCGAAGCCCATGTGGCCCACGCGACCGAGCTCAATGCCTCGATCGAAGCGTGGCAGGCGCAATCGGGGGAGCTGCAAGCTGCTCTCGATGCCGGCCAGGGCGGCGGGGCTGATAGCGCCGAGCTCGAGTCGGTGCAGGCATCGCTGGCCGAAGCGACCGCCGCGATCGAACAGTGGCAGGCCCACGCGGCCGAGCTCGAGGGCTTGCGAACGTCGGAAGCCGAAGCGTATCAGGCTCAGATCCTCGAGCTCGAGAGCCAGGGCGGCGGTGGTGGCGCCGAGCTGGAGCAGGCGCGCCAGGACCTCGCGGATGCGACCGCCGAAGTGCAGGCCCTCGAGGATGTGCGTGCGCAGGAGAAGCTGGCCTTGGAGGCCGAGCTCGAGGCGTTGCGGATCCAGATTGATGGCGGCGCCGAAGGTGCTCAGGCGGAGATCGCCGAGCTGCGCAGCGCGCTCGATGCCTGGCGCGCGGATGCCGAAGCATCGCGGGCCGACATCGACACGATGCGCGCCGAGCTCGACGCGGCACGAGCCGAGTCCGACGCGCTGCGTGGCGACGCCGAGGCGCTGCGGGTCGAAGCCGAAGCGCTGCGCAACGACGCGGCCGTGTCGAAGGCCGACCTGGAGGATGCGCGCGTCGACATCGAAGGTGCACAGGCGCAGACGGCCGATCGCGAAGCCGAGATCGCCGACCTGCGCGCCGACCTCGATAGTGCGCTGGCAGCGGCGGGCAGCGGCTCCGAGGCAGCGGACATGGTCCGCGACCTCGAGGACCGGGTCAGCGAGCTCGCGGGAACGCTCGATGGCGAGCGTGCGAAGCTGCAGGTGACGACCGAAGAACTCGAGCGTGCCGACGAAGCACTGACCACCCTGCGCGACGAGCGCGACGCGGCCAAGGCGCGGGTGAAGGAGCTCGAGGTCGAGATCGGTGGCTTGGTGTCCGCCGACGAGATCGACCAGTTGAGCGGCGAGCTCGAGGCCCTGCGCAAGGAAGCCGGCGGCCTGGAGGTCTCGCTGGAAGATGCGCAGGCAAAGGTCACCGAGCTCGAAGGCAAGCTGGCCGAATTCGAAGGCACCAACGCGGATCTCAGCGCGAAGGTCTCCGAACTCGAGACCACAAATGCCGAGGTCAGCGCGAAGGTCTCCGAGTTCGAGACCACAAATGCCGAGGTCGGCGCGAAGCTCGCCGAGTTCGAGACCGCGAACGCCGAGATCAGCGCCAAGGTCGCCGAGCTCGAGACCGCGAATGCCGAGATCAGCGCGAAGGCGTCGGAGCTCGAGGCCCAGGTCGCGGACCTGGAAGCCAGCTCTGGCGACGGAGCCAAGGCGAGGGTCGAGGCACGCGAAGAGGCCGCGCGCTTGAAGGCTGACCTCGACGCGGCGCTCGACAAGGCGATGCAGCTCGAAGAGGACCTGGCCGGCGCACAACGCGCACAGATGGCCAGCGACGAGGAGTTCGCGCAGGCCGAGGCAGCGATTGAAGTGGCGCTGGCCAAGCAGGCGTCCACTGACGAGGCGCTGGCCCAATCGGAGAGTGCGCTCGATGAGGCGCTCGCGCAGGTCGAAGCGGCCGCGAAGGCGCGCCGCAAGCTCGAGACCGAGCTCGAAGCGACGACCGAGGAGTGCTCCGCCCTAGAGAAGAGGCTCGCCGATGCCCGCGAGTCGAATGACCAGAAGGGCGCGGAAGCGCTCGCGACCCTCGAAGAGGAAGTGGCCAACCACAAGGCTGCGCGGCGCGCGTTGGAGAGCGAAGTGGCCGCGGCCGAGGCCGCCGCCGAGGACGCCAAGCGCGCGCTCGAGACGAAGGCTGCCGAGGCCGAAGGCGACATCCGTTCGCTGCGGGCCGAGCTCGAGTCGGCCGAAGGCGCCAAGCGTCAACTGGAGGCCGAGCTGAGTGCGCTGGAAACCGCCAAGCGCAGCGCCGAAAGTGAAGCTGTTGAGGCACGTTCGGAGCGTGAAGCGAGCGAGCAGGAACTCGCGGCTGCGAAGTCGACCACGAGCGAGCTCGAGCAGCAGCTGAGCAACGCGACGAATACGCGTGACTCGCTCGCGGATGAGCTGGCTGCGGCGCAGAAATCGCTGCATGTGGTCGAGCGTGAGCTGGCCGAAGAGACCACGACGCGCAAGTCGATTGAGGCCCAGATCGCCAGCGGCGATGCGCAAGCGGGTGCCGCGGTCGAGCGACTCGAGAAGAAGCTCGCGGAGATCAGCGACGCACGCGCATCGGTCGAGAGTGAGCTGGCCGCGGCGAACAAGGTGCGCGACGCGCGTGAGTTGGACCTGGAGAGCGCGGCCCGACGGCACGAAGCGTTGGAGCGTAAGCTGGCTGAAGCGACCTCGGCGCTTGACGCGATCGAAGCCGAGCGAGCGCAGCTGCGGGACGAGTTCGAAGCCGCGAACAGCGCGCTGGAGGCGGCGAACAGCGTGGCCGAGCGCAACGAGAAGCGGAGCCATGCCAAGATAGAAGAGCTCGAGGCCGACCTGGTGAGCGCACGCGCCTCGGGCAGCGAGGCTGGTGCTGAGCTGGGGGCGACCGTCGAGCGTCTGCGCGGCGAGCTCGCGACGCTGGTGCGTGAACATGAAGCGGCCGCTGCACAGAGCGCTGACAAGCTGCGTTCGCTCGCAGCGGAAGTCGATGAGCGCGGCGCCGCGGCGAGCGATGCCGAAGCGCGTCGTGTGTCGCTGGCAGCGGACCTGACGGCCGCCAACGACGCCGTCGCGGAAGCGAAGTCGCAGGCGGAACGGAGCAACGAGGAGCTGGCGCGCAGCCGGGCGGAGCTCGAGGCGGAACAGGCGAAGGCCTCACAGATCGGTGCGGAGCTTGCCGAGGCCGAGGCTGAACTCGCCCGCAACCAGGGAGATCTCGCCGAAGCGCGTTCAGGCTCGGGCGATGCGGATGCGGCGGCGGCGCGAGCACGCGATGCGGAGCGTGAGGCGGAACGAACGGCCAAGGCTCTGGAAGCCGCACAGGAACGCGTCGAGGCACTGACCGCCGAACTCGCCGAGGCGCGCTCGAACGCTGGCGATAGTGCCGCGGGCGAGCAGCACGCCGCCAAGCTCGAGACCGAAGTGGGCGAGCTGAGGGACAACGTGACGCTGCTCGAGCGTGGGATCTCTCGCGCCGAGCTGGCTGCTGAAGAACTCAAAGACGACAACGAGCGCCTCCAGGACCGCGTCAAAGAGCTCGAGAAGTCGGCCGCTTCCGGGATCCCCGAGGACGAGGTCAACGCGCTCAAGGACGACATCGAGCGCACGACCCAGAAGCTCGATCGCATGCGTGAGCAGCTCGACGAAGAGCGCGAGAAGGTACGCAACTTGAACGCCGAGGTGCAGGCCGCGAAGTCGGCGGGCGCGAGCAAGGGTGGCGGCGGCGAAGGCCTCAAGGACGAGCTCGACCTCGTCTACCAGGACATCAACGCGATCACCCGAGACTGGCGTACCAACGTGGAAAGCTTGGGAGATCTCGTAGGCGAAGTACAAGGGGCTGCCAGCGGTGGCAATGCTGGGTCGACGTTCGACCAGATCGGTGAGATTCTAACGAGCATGAACGACGCGTCCAGCGGTATGAAGCAAGCGCTCAAGCAGATGCGCAGCCTCCTGTCCGGCGAGGATGGTTGAGCATGGGCCAGATCCCTGGACCTCAGCCCGCGTCGCTGCCCCAAGAGGACCAGCAGGTCACCATCGTGTCGGTGCGCGACGGGCACATCTCGGTCTTGCCCGCGCGGGTGCTGGTGACGCGGCCGCACAAGATTGCGCTCTCGTTGGATGCGCCGTCTGCGGAAGCGCAACGATGGACCGATGGCCAATCGCTGACCCTGCTCTACACGCTCGGCGAGCACATCATGCGGCTGCGCGCCGAGCTGCGTGAGCGCGTGGCCGACGACCGCGTCACGGTCGAACCGATCGGTGACGCCAAGGAAGGCGACCGACGAGACTTCCGGCGCGCCGATGTCGACGCTCGGATCCGCGTGCGCAAGTGCGCGACGAACGACGCCGCCATCGCGCGTGAGCAGCAGCTCGCGACGCCGATTGGCGAGGACTCGAGCGAGTTCGAGCTGCAGAATGTCAACCTGTCGGGCTCGGGTGTGAGCTTCGAAGCGTCCGATGGGCTGGCCCTCGACGACCTCATCGACATCCGGCTGGTGCTCGAGATGCGGCCGCGTCGCATCGTGTCCATCATCGGGCGCATCGTGCGGCACGTGAAGCCCGAGAGTGGTCCGACGGTCGCCGCCGCGCGCTTCGCGGAGCTGTCAGAAGCCGACCAGGACGCAGTGATCTATAGCGTCTTCGCGGCCCACTTCGCGAACGTTGGGCTGTCCGAGCTCGACGACGAAGATATCGGTGCGCCCTGAGTCATCAGCGCTAAGAATGGTCCCTTGAATGCAAAAGCCCTGGCAGTACCGGGGCTTTTTCAATTACGGGCAGCCTGGATTCATCAGGCTCATGCCACCAATTACAGATGCCGACTCTCAGAGGTCGTCTTTCTGCGGCGGCGGCGGTGCGACCGGGTCGGTCGTCGGCTTCTCCGGCGGTGCCGGCACATCGGTCGATACCTTGTCGAAGCCGATGGTCTTGGTCGCGACCAGGAACACCTCGCGGCCCTTGCGCTTCTTCTTGAAGTCTTTGGGGACCACTTCGACCTCGGCCTGCTTGAGCGCCGGGTCCGTCGGCAGGAGCACGATCGCGTTGTGCTCGAGCGACAGCGACAGGCCCTTGATCAGGACCACCTTACCGTCCCTCTCGAATTCGATGTTGTCGTAGTCCTGACCGTTGACCTGCACCTTCACGTACTCGGCGTTCTTGAGCGTGACGTGCAGCTCACCTTCTACGGTGACCGGAGCCACGGGGTCGGCGGCATTCGCGACACCGGCGGTGAGCGCAATGAGCGTCAGGAGAAGAGAAGCGAAGGGACCTTTCATGGGGAACTCCTGATGTGTCAGCGGCATAGACTGCCAAGGGGCGCCGAGGTTGGCCTCGAACGCGGCGCATCGTAAAGACGCCGAGTCACCTCGTAAAGCCCCGGGCTCGCGATGTCAGACGCTAGGCCGGCCGCTGGAGGCTCACTTGGTCTGGCCATCAACCGCGCGCGTGCGATCGCTATGCCCCTACCCGGTTACCGTGCAGGCGCGCTCGCAGCCGTCGATGAACGTGCGCGTGATCGGTCGATGTCCGAGCCCATAGAGGAGCTCCTGCCAGCGACTCACCCGCGCGACCACGAAGTCGGCCGGTCCGCCCACGACCAGCGTGCCAGCATCAGCCCGGCCCAGCGCTCGCGCGCCGTTCGTGGTCACGCCGAGCAACGCCTCGGCCGGAGTGAGGCCATACCAGGTGCACGCGAGCGTCGCCGCGAGCCAGGGGTCGAAGGTGGGGCTAGAGCCCGGGTTGAGGTCAGTCGCGACCGCCATCGCGACTCCGGCAGCGCGCATCGCCGCGACCGGCGGACGGCGCGCATCACCGAGGAAGATCGATGCGGTCGGCAACAAGACGGCGACCGTGCCCTGCGCTGCCATCGCGTCCAGGGTCGCGGCGTCTGCGTGTTCGAGGTGCTCGAGTGAGAGGGCGCCGAGCCGAGCCGCCGTGACGCCGAAGCCAGTGGCCGAGAGCTGTTCGACGTGGGCCTTGCATGCAAGACCGTTTGCGCGCGCGGCCGCGAGGATGCGTTCGGATTCGGCGGGCGTGAAGGCACCGACGTCGCAAAAGACGTCGACAGCGCATGCGAGGCCGCGTCTGGCGGCCTCCGGGATGAGCGTATCGCACGCGATGTCGACCCACTGTGCCCGTGCGTCGCGGTATTCGTCGGGCACGATGTGGAGCAACAAGGTTGGCGCGATCCGCTGTGGCCCTGCGCGCGACAAGGCGGCGATGACTTCGAGCTGGGCGAGCTCGGACGCGACCGTGAGGCCATAGCCCGACTTCACCTCGACGGTCGTCACGCCGGCCGCCAGCAGCGCCTCGAGCCGCGGTCGCGCAAGCGATCGGAGCTCATCGCCCGAGGCTGCCCGCGTGGCCGCGACACTCGTCCGGATCCCGCCACCACGCGCCGCGATCGCCTGATACGACTCGCCGCGGCAGCGCGCTTCGAAGTCAGCTGCGCGGTCCCCCGCGTACACGAGATGGGTGTGGCAATCGACCAGGCCCGGCATAACCAACCGACCACCGAGGTCGACCTCGGTGATCTCGATGTCGGCGATGGCAGCCGAAGGTGTCATCGCGGCGACGGCGGCTGAAGGCACATACTCGGAGCGTGGACCGAGCCACTGCACGCGACCGTCTGCGACCACGAGGATTGCGTCCTCGATACAACCGAGCCGGGCCTCCGGCGACGAGGCACCGGCCATCGTTAGTAGCTCGGAGATGCCGGTGTAGACCTGCACCGCCAGGCTGGTCAGGGCAGGCCTTCAATGGCCAGCCCGAGCTTGTTCGCGGCGGCGACCCACGCGGCGACCTGGCCCTCGCGCGGCAACACGTTGGCGATCTTCTGGGCGAGGTTCGCGGCCTTCATCCGCTCGAGCAGCGAGGCCGCTGCTTCGGTGGCGAGCCCCCTGGAATGCTTGACGCCGGCTGCGTTGAGCAGCCGCACGATCGTCGGCCCAATGCCGTCTATGCGAAGCAGGTCCGCCTGGCACGCGAGCTCGTCGACGCGCGCACGCGCGAGGCCCGTGACGCTCGCCACGCGCTTACGCTGGGCGACCGTCTTCACCTCACTCAGGAGTGCGAGCGTCGTGTTGATCCCCGCCTTCGCCAACAGGTCGGTCTCGGCCTGCGTGATGAAGTTGTCGACCGGCAAGCGATAGTGACCCGCCTGTGCACTCGCGGTGCCGACGAGGGTCACGGCCATCACGACCAAGAAGCGCAGGGTTGAACGGGTCACTTCGTCACCTCGTGTCAGTCGGCCTGGATCCCAGGATTGGTCGGGAACGAGAACCCGACCGAGAGTCCGAACAGCCAGTTGTGGCCGTACTCCGCGGCGGGCACCGAGCTATCGCGGCGTGATGCCAACGCCCGCTCGACCATGTAGTCTTTCAGGTCGAGGCCGATCGAGAGCCACTGACTCGGGAAGATGCGCACACCCACACCGAATGTCGGCGCGAGCGAGACCGAGTCGTCGATACGATCACTGCCAGAGACCATCGCGACACCGACGCCGAGGTCGAGGTGCACGTCGAAGCGCACGAGCGCATCCGAGAAGAGAATGGCCTTGCCCGAGAACGGCACCAGCTCGACCGTGAGGTTCGCGAGCAGGCGCAGCGCTGTCGTCGACAGCTCGAACGGACGCGCCTGGGTCGACAGCTCACGATTGATGTCGTCGGTCAGCGTGGTGTTGACGCCGCCACCGGCCCAGACATCGGCGCCGATGCCGAGCCACGGGTTGAAGTGGTAGCGCCACATGATGCCGGCCATCAGGTTCTGCACGTACGGGTCGCCGAACGTGAGACCGAACTGCGGCGCGACGATGTGTCGCCCTTCGTGCAGCGGGATGACCCGCATCTTCGGGGGTGCATTGTCGAGCAATGGGTTCTCGGCGCGCGCGGGCGCGGCCAGGATGACAGCACTCGCGACGGCCATGGTGGCCATCGCGCGGAGCGTGGATGGGGAGAGCGAAACCACCATCGACCTCACTTCGCGTACTCGTAGTCGAAGCCGAACGGGATGAAGATCGTGAGGCCAGCCGTGCCAGTCACGTTGTTCACGAACTCGTTACCCGCGTTGAACTTCTCGATCAACATGTGGTCCTTCAGCTCGAACGTGAGCGTCAGCCAGTCGGTCAGGAAGATGCGCATGCCAATGCCGATCATGCCGGTCGGCTTCGGATCCTCCGAGCGGCTCGTAACGGTCACGCCACCACCTATCGATGCGTACAGGTCCCAGTACACAATCGAGTCATCGAAGAAGATGAACTTGCCGTCCATCGCTACGAACGTGACGTCGCCGCCCGCGTACCACTGAATCGCCGACAGCTCCGGGAAGACCTCGAAGTCGTTCATGACCGCAGACTGCAGGTCCGACGGGTCGGCGAAGTACTTCGAGTACGTCGCGCCGATCGAGATCCACTCGCTGACGTGCACGCGGCCCGTCACGCTCGCGAGCCACTGGTCATACATCGAGTCGTTGGCGACGAGGCCTGCGCCGGCGAGCAGCTCGAAGCGCCCCGACTTGAGCACCGACCGCTGCTGCACGACTCGAACGAGCGCGTCGAGGTCCGACTTCGGCGCGTCCGCGGGCGTGGCCTCGTCGGGGTCGCCCGAGTCGGGCCCGTCCGTCTCGCCACCCGGATCGACCGGATCGGCCGCATGCACGGGAGCCACGGCGAGCGCCACCAGGGCGGCCGAGAAGAACGGGACAGCACGACGCAAGCGCGAGCCGAAAGCCCATGGGGCAGCGCGGCGCGCGAGGGCGTTGCTGCCTTCGTCTACGTTTGTTTGTTTTTCGGACAGTCGCGTCGTCATGGCCTTCGGTCTCTGGCGCAGAAGCGTCGTCTACCCCGCGAATCGCTCGGCACACTAGCCTGGGGTCCGGAGGTGGTCAAGGCGACCTCGGCGCCCGATGTCGGTTCGCGAAGGGCCGTGTTGCGCTGCCGCGATGGCTTGGCTTAGGGTCCGCCCCTATGCGCGTGCTCCTCACCAATGATGATGGCATCCATGCTCGCGGGCTCGCGGTGCTGGCCGATTGCGCGCGCGAGGTCTTCGAAGAGGTCGTCGTGGTCGCCCCCGACAACGAGCAGAGTGGTGTCTCGCAGGCGCTCTCGTTGCATCGGCCGCTGCGCCTGCAGACCTATGAGGACGAGCGCTACAGCGTCGACGGCACGCCGGTCGATTCGGTCTTCGTCGCGCTCGCTCACGTCTTGAAGGACCGTCGGCCGGACCTGGTGCTGTCCGGTATCAACCACGGGCCCAACGTCGGCTATGACATCTATTACTCTGGCACCGTCGGCGCCGCGCGCGAGGCGCTGATCCACGGCATCCCGTCGGTCGCCTTTTCGCTGTCGGCGCGCCCGCCCTTCCCTTTCGATGCCATCGCACCGGCCGTTATCGAGGTCTTGCGGCGCGTGCGCAAGATGGAGCTCTCGACCCACACCCTCCTGAACGTGAACATCCCGCCGGCTCGCGATAACGGCGAGCCGGGCTTTCTCGGCATCAAGGGTATCAAGGGGCTCAAGACGACGGTCCTCGGCAAGCGCTACTACGGCAACGAGATCGTCTTTCGCGAGGATCCACGCGGTCGCGCCTACTTCTGGATTGGCGGCGCCTGGCCGCGCATCGACAACATCGAGGGCACCGACTGCGAGGCGGTTCGCCAGGGCTGGGTGTCGGTGACGCCCCTCGGCCTCGACGCGACCGACCACAACCTGGTCGCGGCCATCGCACCGCACTTCACGACCTGAGACGAGAGGAGACCCGATGACCCAGCCCGACTGGTTCCTGCAGATCAAGGACGTACCCGACTACCCGAAGCCGGGGATCGTGTTCAAGGACATCACCCCGCTGCTCGCGAACGGCCCGGCCTTCAAGGCGGTGATTGACGAGTTCGTCGCGGCACTGCGACCGCTCGCGCCGACCCAGGTGGTGGGCGTAGAGTCGCGCGGCTTCATCTTCGGCGCCGCGGTTGCGTACGCGATGGGCATCGGCCTGACGATCGTACGCAAACCCGGCAAGCTCCCGCGCGTGACGCGTCGGGTGTCGTATGCGCTCGAATACGGCACCGATACGCTCGAGATGCACGCCGACGCGTTCGGCCCCGATGACCGCGCGGTCGTCATCGACGACGTGCTCGCGACCGGTGGCACCGCGGGCGCCGTCGGTGAACTCGTGCGCGCCTGCGGCGGCACCCTGGCGGGCATCGCGTTCCTGATGGAGCTCGGCTTCCTCGATGGTCGCAAGAAGCTGCCCGAGGGTGTGCCGGTGATCTCCCTCCGAACCCTGTAGCCGATCCGAGGTCGCTGCTCGCGCTGGCCGGTGCGGCGTTCGAGCCATTGGGCTCGAACGCCGCGCATCACTCAGGTCACGCGCGTGCCGGGCGCCACGCCAAGCGACGGCTGAACCAGCGCGAGGCCGCCATCTGCGGTCTCGATCGCCAGGATCATGCCGTGCGACTCGAGCTTGAAGATCGTGCGCGGCGCGAGGTTCTTGACGATCACGACCTGCTTTCCGAGCATGTCGGCGGGCGTGTAGTGCTTGGCGATGCCGCTCACGATCTGGCGCTTGTGGTCGCCCAGATCCACCTCTAGTTTCAGGAGCTTGTCGGAGCCCGCGATCGCTTCGGCGGTGAGCACCGAGCCTGCCACCAACTCGACCTTCACGAAGTCGTCGAAGCTGATCTCGCTCGGCGGCGCGGCCGGGGCAGGCTTCTCCTTCGACGCCTTGGCGGCCTTTATCGCCGCTGCAGCGGCCGCTTCGACCGCGACCGCCGGATCGACCGCGGGCATGTCGCGACGCGGGAAGAGTGCCTCGCCCGGCGGCACGAGCGCGCCCGGCGTGAGCCCTCCCCACTTCAGGTCGGCCAGCGCGCCGATGGGTGCGGCACCGATCGACTTCAAGAGCTCGGGCATCTTCGCCGGCATCACCGGCAGGAGCAGCCCGGCCGCGATGCGCAAGCCCTCGAGCACGACGTAGAGCGAGCGGGCGGCCGCCTGCAGGTCGGTCTTCACCGTCTTGAACGGCTCGCTCTCGGTCACGTACTTATTGAGCCGGCGCACGAACTGGAGGGTCTCTTCGATCGCCGAGTGCAGCGCGAGCTCGCGCACGAGCCCAGGGATCTTCTCGACCAGGGCCGCGGCCTCGCGCACGATGATGGCCTCGGCCGGCCCGAGTTCTCCCGGGGGCGGCACCTTGCCGTCGAAGTTGCGCTCGACCAGGGTCGCCGCGCGGCGCGCGAGGTTTCCGAGATCGTTTGCGAGATCGCTGTTGTTGCGACGCACCAGCGCCGCCTCCGAGAAGTTCGCGTCGAGGCCGACGACCATGTCGCGCAAGAGGTAGTAGCGCAGCACGTCCGAACCGTAGACGTCCTTCTGGCTGAGCGGATCGACAACATTACCGAGTGATTTCGACATCTTGCGGTCTTGCGACAACCACCAGCCGGTCGCCACGATGTGCTGCGGCAATGGCAGCCCCAGCGCCAACAGCATCGTGCACCAGTAGACCGCGTGGGTCGTCAAGATGTCCTTGCCGATGACGTGGGTCGCGTGCGGCCACCACTTCGCGTAGCGCTCGTCGCCCGGGCCACCGAGCGCCGAGACGTAGTTCGCGAGCGCGTCGAACCAAACGTAGGTGACGAAGTCGGGCGCGAATGGGATCTCGATCCCCCAGGGCATGCGTGCCTTCGGACGCGAGATGCAGAGGTCGGCGACACCCTTGTCGAGAAAGCCGAAGACCTCGTTCTTGCGATAGCTCGGTAGGATGAAGTCGGGGGTCGCGTCCATGTGGGCACGCAGTGCCGGCGCGTACTTCGACATGCGGAAGAAGTAGTTGTGCTCCTTCAGGAAGACGACCTCCAGGCCGGTGTCGGGGCACTTGCCATCGACCAGCTCGTCCTCGTTCCAGAAGCGCTCGGCGGTCGGCGAGTACCAGCCCTCGTAGTCCTTCTCGTAGATGTCGCCCTGGTCGAGCAGGCGCTGCAGGAACGCCTGGACGATGACCGTGTGGCGCGGCTCGGTGGTGCGGATGAAGTCGTCGTAGACGATGTCGAGGGTCGGCCACACGTCGCGGAACTGCTTCGACATGTCGTCGGCGTGCGCGATGGGTGTCAGGCCGCGCGCCTCGGCGGCCTTCATCACCTTCTGGCCATGCTCGTCAGTGCCGGTGAGGAAGTAGACCTCGTCACCAAAGAGGCGGTGATAGCGGGTGAGCGCGTCGACCAGAACCGTCGCGTAGGCGTGCCCGATGTGGGGACGCGCGTTTACATAATAGAGAGGAGTCGTGAGGTAGTGCCTGGCCATGGCCCCCGAGTAGGACCCGCCGCAGGCAATGTCAACGTTGCCGGAGGTGCTGGCCGATGGCTCTGCCCGCCCGCATCGAGGCTCAGCGGCCTTGACCCCCATCGGCGGGATTGTTAGACCCGGCGCGGGTGCTCCCGTAGCTCAGCTGGATAGAGCGACGCCCTCCTAAGGCGTAGGTCACAAGTTCGACTCTTGTCGGGGGCGCACCACCTCCTGAGGCTACTCGCCGAACTCGCGACGCCAATCGGCGCGGTAGTTGCGCTGGATGTGGCGCACCGGGACGCCGCCCGCGACGAGCGCTGCCATGACTGCCTCTTCGAGCTCTTCGGAGCCCGCGATGAACGCGTGCGTGGTCGGGCTTACGAGCGCCGACAAGTGAACTTGGACGCGGCCTCGGGCGGCGCGCAACGGCAACGCGAGATCGAGATCCGAGTCGCCGTAGCTGAGCGCGATGCGCACATCCACGCCCCGCCCCTGCCACGCGACCAGCTCGTTCGTGAAGCACAGGTCGGTCGCATGCCGAACACCGATCAAGACGGAGACACGCGGTCCAGCGAAGCGACCCAGCGCCTCGACCACGGCCGATCTGATCGCCGCCAGCGCGGTGCCCGCGGTGACGAACAAGAGCGGATGGTCGCCGCTTGCGACGGAGAGATCGAAGCCGGCCCCGAAGGGCCCGCGCACGGTAATGGAGGCCCCGGCCGTGAGACGCATAAGCGGCTCAGAGTCGGAGTCGCCAGCTTTCACGAGGAAGGCCAGCCGTCCTGAGGTGATCGCTTCCGAAGGCGCGCTGGCGATGGCGAAGTAGCCTTCGGTCCCTGGTGTGGTAGCGAGCTCGGCCACCTGGCCCGGCTGGAATGGCCACGGCGAGGACAGCGACAAGGTCAGCAGGCGCACACCGGGCGCGGCCGCGACGTTGTCGAACACTACAGCGGAGTCTGGCTTGTGCATCGCGATGTGCTCGGAGGAAGTTTCGACGCGCTGGTTCGCTCGCACATGGCGGCATCGATAAGATGTCGTCGAGAGCGTTCGACGATGCCACACCAACCCGGCCAGGCACGCCAAGAATGTGCCTCGCGAGCGCCTGCATGGCCGTTCGCCGGAGGTATGCACCAACCCCTAGGCGACCAGTTGGAAACTTCCCCGAGCACTGTTACAGTCCGCGCGTTCGTCGTGGTCGGGCAGGTCCGGTATCTCGGAATGTGGCGTCCACGGCGGTTCTGGTAGCATTCGCCCCGGCGAGGAACGCGATGACCTCAGGCAACGACGACAAGAAAGGACCCCCGGCCCCGCGCCGCCCCGCCCCTCCCGCGCCTGCTCGTCCCAGCGGGCCGACTTCCGGAGGCGCGGCTGCTCGCCCCCCTTCGACGGTGCCCAACGCGGCCCGCCCCAACCCCGCGGCCCGCCCGGCCCCGGCGCCGGGCCGTCCCTCGCGGCCCCCCGATGACCTCGACGCCGATGCCAAGACGACGGCTTTCAACATCGCGGACATGGGTCTCGACGATGACGAGTCGACGGTGTCGGTCGAAGCCGAGGCGCTGAAGGCCAAGGTGCCGCCGCCGCGCGCTGCCGCACCTGCACAGGCTCCCGCACGCGCCGCGCCGGCGCCGGCGCCCGCTCCACGCGCCGCGGCACCACGCGCACCCGAGCCCGAGCCCGACGAGGAGCGCACGACCGCGTTCAACATCGCTGACCTGCCGCCCGAAGACGAGGTCCGTCCCAACCCGAGCACGCTGGTGAGCTCGAAGCCGGGTGCCGCCGTTCGTGGTGGCGCGGCTCCCGCCAAGCGCAACGAGACGCTCGCGCTTGCGCCCTCGGCGGCACGCGCGGCAGTGCAGCAGGCACACCAGCGCTCCGCTCCGGCAGCCGAGCCCCACGAAGACAAGACCGTCGCCCTGTCGATGGACGACGTCGAGAAGATCGAGGCGATGAAGGCCGCGCGCATCGCGTCCAAGGCTGCGGCCGCGGCGGGTGCGCCAGCGCCGAAGCCCGCAGCTGCCGCGAAGATGCCAGCCCATATCGACGAGGGTGAGCGCACGATGGCCGTGTCGCTCGACGACGCGATCGCCGCTGTGGACTCGTCTCCGCCGAAGAAGCCGTCGGTCGTGAAGTCGTCGCAGGCTGCTCAGGCTCCGGCTGCGAAGGCCGCTCGGCCCGTACCTGTCGCCGATCAGAACGAGAAGACGACCGCGATGTCGCTCGACGACATCGACGCCATCGATGCGTTGCCGGCACGCAAGCCGTCCGCCGAACTCGCCAAGAAGCCCCCCGCCAAGGCCACCCCGGCGAAGGCTTCACCCGCCAGGGCCGGCGCGAAGTTCGACCTCGGCGCGAGCGAGGGCTTCGTCGGTGCCATTGGCTACGCGTTCAAGCACGATGCGCTCGAGGCGAAGTCCGCTGCGGGCCTCGATCCGGCCCGCGAAACCGCTGGGTTGCGCAACCTCATCTTCGTTGGTGGGGGTCTCGCAGCTTTGATGCTTCTCTTCGGCATCATCTGGTGATAGGCAGCTGATGCGTGGGAACGGCCTCTATGGCCGTCCCGACGGGACACACGCCAAGTGTTCCGGCCAGAGATTTTCGATGATTGTCTGCCTAGACAGCATTCGATGAAAATCTGGCGCGAGTAGAATAATCGACCTACGGTGATCTCAGGGTGCTGTCGACTGACGCCAGGCGACTCGACACCCTGAAGATTGATTCGCGGGCGTCCTCACGTGGTGAGGCGTTCTCACGAAAAAACGAAGTCGATGTGTCGGGGGAGACGCGCTGTCGCGTGTCACGATAAACACAGCGGCCTCTGGTCGCGACCCAGCAGGGATGACGAGGGTTGCGGCAATCAGCCAGGAGCAAGCGCGCGACGCCCCATGCGTGGTGCTGGCATGTGCCTTGCGTTGTCTCGTCGAGACATGCGGGTGCGAGCCCCTCCGGGCAACTCCAGACCGCGGTGCGCAAGCAGATACGAAGGAGCGGAATCGATGGAAGGCTTCATGGGAGTATTGGCGGTGGCAGGTGGATTCGGGCTCGCGCTCGGGCTGACGATGCTCGGGATGAACGTGGTCCTCTCGTTCATGCCGACGCGTCGCCGTGTCGAGAGTGCCGCCAAGGCAACAGTTCCGGTCGAATAACGAGCAGGTTGGTGCGAGCCCCCCGATGCGCGTCTGGTCTTCAGTCGCTACAGTCGGGGAGGTCGACCCCCTGCCCTCCTGTATCGATGTCGTGGAGCCGTCCGCGACGGCATCTGCCTTTGCCATTGCTGGCACCGGGTCGCGGTCGAACGGCACCCGAGCCTTGCGCCTTCGGGTGTTGGGCACTATGCTCCGCGCGTTCCTCTGGGGTTGGGGTCTGGTCTTCGTGATGTAGCGGGGCTCGTCGGCGCAGGCGCCACGGGGCCCGTCACCACGCGAAGCGGCGAACGGAGTGCACATGGCGACCAAGCAGGAAGAGGACAAGTGGCTAATCGAGGAAGGTCTCGAGGCGCTCAGCGAGAAGGACGCAGCGAACGAGCGCGAGATGGCCGAGCGCCAGCGCATCTTCGCGGAGCTCGCCGCTCGCATCGAGCAGCCGGGACTGCAGGACAAGATCCTCGAGCGTTACCAGTCGATGGGCAAGACGCTGCTCGCCGACAACCTGCCGGGACGCGTCGACCCGAGGATTGCGCGCGCCCTCCGGCCGCACCTCGGTGACGTCAGCGACGTGCGTGTGCACACCGGCAAGGTCGCCAGCGAGGCGGCGTCGGCCATGCAGGCGCGCGCGTTCGCCATCGGCGACAAGGACATCTTCATCGATCGACAGGAGTTCGATCCGAGCAGCCAACAGGGCGCGACCCTCCTCGCCCACGAAATCGCCCACACGCGCGACGCTGCTACCGGCTTCGCGCTCTCGTCGCGACACGGCTCGTCGACCAGCGCTCGTGAAGAGTTCGCCCACGAGATCGAGCACAAGTTCGCGCGCGAGTGGGTCGATGACGGCGATAGCCCGATCGCCGAAGAGGGCGACACCTCGGCCGGCGTCGGCATCGACGGCCTGCGCCAAGAGCCCAACGTCGACAAGAAGGTGCTGGCCGAGAAGATCGTCGCGCTGCTCGAGAAGCAGTCGCGCGTCATGGCGGACCGCACCGGCCGCTGGTGAGTCCTCAGTAGAGCGCGCGCAGCAAGAGCGAGTGAAGGGGCTCTCGGACATCCGAGGGCCTTTTCTGTTTCTGCGCCGCGCCAATCGCCACGCCATCGAGCGTGAGGACGGGTGCCAGCGGTAGAAGGGCGTTGGTGGCGAAGATCGCGTCCGCACGATCGAGGTCGGCGCGCGTGAAAGCAGCCTCGCGATGCGGGATGGCGAGCCCTGAGAGGGCTGCCAGGGTCTGCGCACGTGCGATGCCCGGGAGGATCGCGAGCGAGGTCGGCGCGGTCAGGACGACACCGTCGATGATGGCGAAGAGGTTGGTCGTCGTGCCCTCGAGCACGATGCCGTCGGGGTCGAGCCAGAGTCCCTCGAAGCGAAGGTCCGCGCCATCAGCGTGCAGGCGCTGCTGGATGGCGTTGGCGTTCCAGGCGAGCGTCTTGTGACGCGCAACGAACGATTCGCCGCGGCGTTCGGGCAGCGTGTGCAACGCAAGGCCGGCACGGCGGGCGAGGTCGCGAGCGGTGAGCGTGCGCAACCGGACGATGAGCGTCGGTCGCGCGCTGAGCGTCAGGCGCATGCCGGCGGCGACCAAGGAGCCCGGGTCGGTCGCGGCGAGCACCGCCGCGATGGCGGCCGCCGGGTCGGTCGCGGGAGTTGGCAGCGCGAGCGCCTCGCGCGACCTCTCGAAGCGCGCGAGGTGAGCCGCGAGCGCCACGACCTGGCCGTCCCTGACGCGCATCGTCTCGAAGATGCCGTCACCGATGAGGAAGCCCGGGTCGTCACCTGAGACCCGAAGCTCATCGCCAGAAACAATTCGGTCGTCGAGCCAGGCATAGCTGGAGAGGGCTTCCATCGCGGGAGCTTCGCCCATTCATCGACATGCGTCGACCAACCCTGGTGACCTTGTGTGTGGCCCGCTGAGCGTGTAATCAGGACAGGCAACGGAGGGTTGTTGGTAGCCGTGCTCGAGCAGCTGAGCGGAGAGCTCTCCCGAACACCGACGGACCAGGATGTCCTGCGGCGGTTCGCGGAGAGGTGTCTTGACGCGGGTGAGTTCGGACAATTGCGGACCGGGCTCGAACCCGTGCTGGCGGGCTTGTCCGGCCCGCTCGCGGTGCGCCCGGTGGCCGAGACGCTGGCGCAGAGCCTGATCGAGGTCGCGCGGCGGCTCGAGAAGCGGTCACCACGCGAAGCGCAGGAACTCTACCTGCGAGCTGCACGCGTGTTGTCACAGGCCGCCAACGATCGCATCGGAGCCGCCCGGGCGCTCGCAGCGGCGTGGCGCATGGTGCCGGACGAGCGTGTCGCGGTCGCGACCCAGGCGCTGTTCCAAGGCACAAACGAGCCTCCCGACTATACGTTGGTGGCGCTCGCCGAGGTCGGCGTCGAGGCACAACAGTCGGCGGCGTTGCGCCGCTTGTCAGCGGCCGCGCTCGAACGACGCCGGCTCGACGAGGCCGAGGGACTCTTCGCGCGACTCGAGCGGATCCATCCAAGCGACGCCGACGTCGCAGCGGGCCGCAAGACCATCGCGCTGCTGCGAAAGTCCGCGAACGAACGGATTGAGGTGCTCACTGCTGAGTTCGCGCGCGCGACGACGCGAGGCGAACGCGGCGTGGTGCTGCGCCGCATCGGTGAAGCCAATCGCAGTGCCGGTCATTTCGATGGCGCCAAGGCCGCGTTCGCGAACGCGCTCGAGTTCGGCGACGAAGGCGCCTTGCGCCCGCTCGAAGCGATGCACCGCGAGCTCGGGCAGCTCGATGCGCTGAGCGAGACGCTCGGTCGCATTGCGGGTCCGGGCGCCGATGCGAGCATCGGGCTCAAGAAGAAGCTCTTCCTGTTGCTCGAGGAACTCGGGCGGCCGGACGAGGCCCAGGCGATCCTGGCGGCTCCGGAGCGCATCACGACTTCGAGCGATCGACTCGCAGAGCTTCGCGCCGAGGCCGAACGGCAAGCGACGAGCGACCCACTGCAAGGTGCGCTGCTGCTCGAAGAATGGGCGGCTGCGAGCGAGGATCGCACGGCCAAGCTCGCAGCGTTGGTCCAGGCCGCGCAGCTGGCGCGTGCGACGCGCGACGACGAGGCTCCGACGGCCGTCGAAGAGCGGCTGTGGCGCAAGGTGCGTGCGCTCGATGCCCAGGCACGCGGCGCGATCGACTTCTATCGCGAGTTCTATCAGCGCCATCCGGACGCGCGCCGCGCATACGCAAACCTCGCCCAGCTCCACGCGATTACGAAAGATCCCGGCGTGCGCCGCGAGCTCGCGACCGAGATGGCAACCATCGCGGAGGCGAGCCTCGGCAACCTCGACAAAGCGATCGAGGCATGGCGCCTGGTCGAGCGCGACATCGAGGTCACCGCCGAGGCTGGCGACGAGGCGACTGTCGAGCAGCTCCGGGACGAGCGGCTCATGGTGTGGGCGGACCTGCGACGCCTCCTGGCTGCGGCTGGACGCTGGCACGCGTACGTCGACCTGCTCGCTCGGTGGGTCGATACCACGGCGGACGTGGCCGAAAAGGTCGAGCTGCTGTTCGACGAGGTCGAGGTCTATCAGGATCCGGCCAAGCTTCCGATGCCGGCCATGGTGCTGCAGACCTATCAGCGCATCGTGGCGCTGGTGCCGAGCCACCCGGTGGCGCTCGATCGGCTGGCGGTCGGCCTGGCCGAGCGTGAGCAGTGGTCGGACCTCCTCAAGGTGCTCGCGACGAAGGTCGAGCTGACGTCGGACCCGGCCGAGCTGGTCGGATTGTTCCATCAGATCGCGGACCTCTATCTCGATCACGTCAAGTCGGATTCGCAGGCGGTGCTCGTGCTGGAGCGTCTGCTCGAACTCGATCCAGACGACCTCGCGGTCGTGCGACGGCTGCGTGAGCTGTATCGCCGACGCCACGATGCGCAGCGTCACTTCGAGTCGCTGATGCGCGAGCTCGAGCTGACGAGCGACGACGCGGAGCGGGTCACGATCTACGAGGCGCTCGCGCAGACTGCCCAGAACGAGTTCCTGCAGCCTGAGCGCGCGGCCGATTTCCATCGAAAGATCCTGGAGATCGAGCCAGGTCGCGAGGCGAGCCTGGAGGCCCTGCAAGCGCTACACGCGGAGCAGGAGGACTGGCCGGCCTACTCGCGCGTGCTCGAACAGCGCGTGCAGGAGGCGAAGACCAAGGCCGCCAAGCTGCCGCTGCTGTTGGAGCTGGGCGAGACGGTGCTGACGCGCCTCGGCGACGTCGAGCGTGCCGAGCAGATATTCCAGACGATCGCCGAGTCGAGCCCGACGTCGGCGCCGGCGCGCCGGTTCCTGCAGCGCATCTTCGTGACGCGGCGGAAGTGGGACGATCTGGCGCGCCTCTATGCGCGGCCGACCAAGGCGTCGGGCACGGCCGGCGCGCGTTGGAAGGACTACATCGCGCTCTTGAAAGACGCGGTGAAGCAAGAGCACGAGGCGGCGCTGGTAGCGGCGATCCACGTCGAGATCGCGCGCGCGTTCGAGGTCGAGCTCGACGATCGGAAGAACGCGGCGGAGCATATCGAGCTGGCGTTGCGCGAAGGCGACGACCAGGTCGATCTCGCGCACAAGATGCTCGAGCTGCTCGGCGATGAGGCATCGGGCCCCCGCAAGCTGAGCGCGCTGCAAGTGCTCGCGCGACACTCGCCAGACCTGCAGGAGCGCTATCAGTCGTGGGTCGCAGCAGCCCAAATCCATCGGCGCGCGAAGGACCCGGTTGGGGCCTGCGACGCCTGGGGCAAGGCGCTGGTGATCGGCTCCGAGCTCGGGCTCATCGAGGCCCTGCCCCACCTCGAGGAAGACGCCGGCGCGACCGGCCGCTGGGAGAACGCCTTCGCAGCGATCGACGAGGCGCTCGGGCGGCTGGCACCGGACGGCCAGAAGGAAGCGCGAATCGCGCTCCATCGCTCGCTCGGCAACATCGCGCGCACCCGCCTGCTCAAGCCCGAAGAGGCGATCCGCCACTTTCGCTGGGTGCTGCAGTTGCAGCCAGGCGACCTGTTCGCGCTGGAAGAGCTCGAGAAGCTCTACTACAGCCACAGCGACTTCAACGGCCTCGAAGAGGTCTATCGCGCGCGCATCGAAGCGGCCCGCAATGCGGCTGAGCGGCTGGCGCCGCTGAAGGCGTTGGCGCGGCTCTTCGACGACGTGATGCTCGATCCGGATCGGGCAGCTCAAGCCCATCAAGAAGTGCTGCATCTCGCGCCGGACGACCACGAAGCGTTCGCGGCGCTGGTGCGCGCGCACGAGACCTCGGAGTCGTGGGGCGAGCTCGCGACCGTGCTGGAGGCGGGCCTGACGCGCATGCGCGAGCCTGCGCAGCGGCAGGCGATGCAGATGAAGCTGGCCGAGCTGTTCGCCGACCAGCTCGGTGATCCGCTGGCCGCAATCGAGCACTGCCGCGACGTGGTCGAGCGGGCGATCGTCGAGCCGACCGAGGGGCGCGACGCGCTCGATCGGCCGATCGCGCTCCTCGAGCGCTACGCCCGTGAGCCGCTGCTACGGCGTGAGGCGTCACCAGTGCTCGAGCTCGCGTATCGCAAGCTCGGTCGCTTGAGCGAGCTCGCGACGATGCTCGAGGCGCGTGCGGAGCATGCGTCGATCGCCGAGCTGCCGACGCTGCTCGACGAGATCCTGATGCTGATCGGCGGCGTACAGGGGGATCCGGCAAAGGCGCTGAAGGTCCTCTTCATGCGCTTCGACGCGGCGCCCGAGGACCCCGAGACGTGGGCCGAGCTCGAGCGCGCGGCCGGGCTGACCAAAGCGTGGGAAGAGCTGGCGGGCGTCTGGAAGGCGGCGCTCGAGCGCGGGCCGGAGGAGCGCCCGATGGCGACCGCGGCAAAGCCGTCGCTGCGCTTGCGCCTCGCCGACGTCTATCACCGGCGCATGATCGATCTCGAGGACGCGATCATCGAGGTCGAGCGCGCGCTGACCGAGACGCAGGACGACGGCGAGACTTTGGAGGCCCTCGAGGTGCTCGAGATCCTCTTCAAGAAGACCGCCGACCTCGATTCGTTCGTGCGGGTGAAGCTCGATGCATCGCGACGCGTGCTGTCGCGCTCGCTGCGGCGGCAGAAGGTGATCGAGGCGGCGTACGCGCTGGCGGGCGCGCTGGCGCGGCCCGAGGACGCGATCGCGGTGCTCGAGCCGCTGTGGCTCGACGAGCCGGGTGACGTCGAAGTCGCCGATCAGATCATCGCCCTGACCGAGCGGATCGGCGACGCGAACAAGACCGATGCGGCCCATACCGACGCTATCGAAGCGGCGCGTACGCCTGAGCGACGCGATGCGCTGCGCTACAGGCGGGCGCTCGCGCGACGCGATCGACTTGGCCTCTGGGAGGTCGCGATCTCCGAGCTGATCGGCCTCGTCGAGAGCCCAGGCGCCGGTCGCGATGCGCGCCGCGCGTTGCTTGAGGTGTCGCGCGCGCAGGAGTCGGAGGGTCAGCGCGATGTGATCCTTGAGGTGCTGGTCGACTATCACCGACGCGCGCAGGACGCGGAAGGGCTCATCAACACGCTGGTCGTCCAGGCCGAGTTCACGCCGCCGGGCGCCGAGCGCGCGATTGTCTTGCGTGCAGCCGCGGTCGAGTGCTTGCCCTATGTCGACGAGGCGCCTGAACATCCCGAGGAAGCGCAACACGCCTTCAGCCTCTACGGACAAGCGCTCTACGAGCTGCCCGAAGACAGCGAAGCGCTTACGGCGATGCGGCGAATCGCTGAGCTGCTGACGCTCTGGCCGGAGCTGAGCGAAGCGATCCTGATGGCTGTCGAAGCCAACACGGATGAGGACCAGGCGGCGCCGCACGGTGTTCGAACCCTGCTTCGTGAAGAGGCGCGCATCGCGGAGGAGGAGCTCGCCGACGAGCCGCGCGCGATCGCCGCTTTGGAGCGCGAGCTCGCCATCGCCGACGTGGCGCACGCCGACGACATCCAGGACACGCTCGCCTCGCTCGCGCGCCTCTATGAGCGGGTTGGCGACTTCGATGCGCGTCGCGACGTGCTGACGCGCATGGCAGCGAACGAGCCCGATCCAATCGCTCGGGCCGAGGTGCTCGAGACGCTCGCGGTGCTCGAGCTCGAGCTCGGTCGAACCGACGAGGCGGTCGCCGGCCTGGAGTCTGGTCTCGAGGAACTCGGCCACGCGCCGCGTGACAAGACGAAGGCGACGCGGCAGCGCATCCTCGGCACGCTCGAGAACGTTCTGCGTGGGGCGGCCCGCTATCCGGAGCTGGTCGACCTGCTGGTCGAGGCAGCGGCGCTGGAAGACTCGGCAGCCGAACATCGCGAGCTGTTGCATCGCGCCGCGGAGTGCGCGACCGACGAGCTCGGCGACAAGAACCGCGCGGTCTTCCTTTACGATCAGTTGGTCGCCGCCGATCCGACCGACGAGGTCGCGGTCGGTCAGCTGGTCGAGCTGCATCAGGAGGCGGGGCGCTGGGCCGATGCGATCGTCGCGCTCGGGCGCCAGCAGTCGCTCGCGGAAGGTGCTGGCGCGGGCGACGAGGCGCGCTCGATCGCCTTTCGGATCGGGCAGATCCAGGCCGACGAGAGTGGCCTGGTCGATCTCGCGATCGCGACCTTCGCCGACGTGTTGGCGGGCGATCCGGGACACGTGGGCGCCCTCACCGCGCTCGGTCGCATCGAGTCGCGCACGCCGAGTGCCGGTCCACGCGTGCGGGCACTGCTCGCGAACGCGCATCGCACCCGCGGTGATCACGCGCAGCTCGCGGCCGTGCTCGAGAAGGTCGCGACGTTCGATGCGCCGCCGCCCGCGCTCCTGTGCGAGCTCGGCGACCTGTGGATGGGGCCGCTGGGCAATCCGGCGCGCGCGTGGCCGCACGTCGCGCGCGGCTACTCGCTCGACCCGACTGGCGCCGACGGCGAGAAGTGCCGCGAGCGTATGCTCGATCTGAGTCAGCGCGACGGCGCCAAGGTGACGCCCGATCAGGCTGCCAACGCACGTCGCGTGGTGCAGACGCTGACCGATGTTGCGCGCTCGATCACAAGCGTCGAGGCGCGCAAGAAGCGCAAGCACGACGACCTCGCAGCGCTCGATGCGGTCGGCTTCGGGGCGCCCGAGATCGTGCCGCTGTGGCGCAGCATCCTGCAGGAAGATCCCAAAGACGCGGCTGTCCTCGACGCGCTCGAGGCATGGGGGCGTGAGCAGAGCGAGTCGGGTCTGATCGCCGAGGCGCTCGAGCATCGCGCGACCTCGCTGCCGATCGACGAGCGGGCACCAGTCGAGCTGGAGCTGGCGGCGACGCTGGCCCGTGTCTCGGGTCGCGAGACGGAGGCGCTGCGGGTATGGCGCTCGTTGCTCGCCCGTGACCCAGGCCAGAGCGAGGCCTTCGAGGGGCTCGCGGGGCTGCTTGCGAGCCTTGGCCGACATGCCGAGCGGGCGACGCTCATCGCCGAGCAGATAGCGCGCGAGTCGGGCGAAGCCGCGAACACACTGCGGCTTGCGCTGGCGCAGACGCGTTGGGTCGATCTGCAGGACGCGGCCGGGGCCGTCGACATCCTGACGGAGCTGACCGCAGATCCCGCAATGGCCGGCGAAGGCGGGACCGATCCGCTAGCAGTCGAACTGCTGGAGTCGATCTGGAGCGAAGGCGTCGAGCGCCCGCGCGTGTATCGCCTGCTCGAGCCGGTCTACAAGGGCGCCGAAGACTGGGACAAGCTCGTCGCGCTCTACATGAGCACGCTCGAACAGGACGAGCCCGAGCTGCAGATCGAAGGGCTGACCAAGCTCGCCGAGCTCGAGAACGTACGTCTCGACAAGCCCGAGGCTGCGTTCACGACGTTGCTCGCGCTGGTCGAGCGGCTCGATGACAACGCGCTCGATGCGCAGCGACACCTGACCGAGCTCGAGACGCTGGCGCGTCGCCTCGATCGTTGGGACGAGCTGGTCGATCGCCTCGAGGCGATGGTCGGCATGGGTCATGGCGGTGGCGTGCTGATGGCACGGCTCGCGCGCATCCACGAGTTCGAACGCGAAGATCCCGAGCGCGCCGCCTACTTCTACGGCTTCGCTTTCGAGCACGACGCCAACGACGTCGCGAGCCGCGATGCCTTGTCGGAGCTCTTTTCGCGCTCTGAGCGCTGGGACGATCTGGCGCGCCACCTGATGTCGGCAGGCGAACGATCGGAGACGCGCGAGCGGCACGACCTGCGCCTGCGCGCGGCGACGGTGCTCGACGAGAAGCTCGAGAGTTCGGCCCGCGCGTTGGAGGTGCTCGACATCGTCGCGCGCGACGCGGCGCCCGAAGACCCGGCGTTCCAACAAGCGCACGAGCGCATGGCCGACCTGCTGGAGCGCGCCAACGATCACGTCGCGTTGCATCGCCACTATCGTCGCTGGCTCGAGCAGGCGGCTAGCGATGAGGTCGCGATCGATGTGCAGGTGCGCCTCGGACGCTCGCTCATCCGCTTCCCGCAGACCGCACGTGAAGGCCTGACGGAGCTCGAGGAGGTGCTGCGCACGGTGCCGTCGCGACGCGACGTGGTGCCAGCGTTGTGGTCGATGATCGTCGCGTGCGAGCGCGCCGAACAGGCAGCCGCACGTGGCTCGGCCGTGGTCGGCCGTTCGAGCAGCGCGAACGCGGCCGACGCGATCGATCCGCTCTACGCGGAAGCGACTGCCGACGCGGCCAGGATCCTCGAAGGTGTGGTGGGTGAAAACGCGCCGGCGACGACACTCGCGGGCATCGTGCAGGCACAGCTGCGCGTGCTGCCGCCGAGTGCCGAGCGACAGGCGATGCTGGTGCGGCTCGCGCGCCTGATGGGCGACCTCGACGCGCCCGAACGCTCATTCCAGTACCTTGCCGAGGCGCTGCACGGCGACTTGGAGAACACTACGATCGAGGACCAGCTCGAGGCGATCGCAGCCGAGCACAACTACTGGGAGGCGCTCGCGGGCCTCTACGAAGAATGCTCAGCCCACGAGGACGAGCGAATCGGCGCACGCTACGGGTTGAAGGTCGCGCGCATCCTCAACGATCGGCTGGGCCAGGGTGAAGAGGCGTCTTCGTGGTTCGAGCGTCACCTCGCGACCGTTCCGGGCAGCCGTGACGCGGTCGAGCCGTTGGCCGCGTACTATCGCGAGATCGGCGACGCGGCCTCCGAGGCGCGCGTGCTCGAGTCGTGGATCGACTTCGCGGCCACCCCCGAGGAGCTGCCTTCGCTGCGCATGCGCCTCGGCATCCTGCGCATGGATCAGCTCGGCGATGTGCCGGGCGCTATCGACGCCCTCGAAGGCTGCCTGCCGGACAGCGCCGCGGACGCCGAGTTCGTGCGCCGCCTAGAGCGCCTCTACATCCGCGGCGAACACTTCCCCGCCCTGGTCGAGCTCTATCGCGCTGCCCTCCAGCACGCCGACAGCGACAAGGCTCGTCTCGAGACGCTCGCGAAGATGGCGCAGGTCTACGAGACGCGCCTGGATGACGCGACCTCGGCCCGCGACACCTCGCGCCGCATGTTGTCGATGGAGCCCCTCAACCGCTTCGCGTTGACCACGCTGGAGCGCATCGAGCGCGCGGCCGGAGATTGGGAAGCGGTCGACGAGGTGCTCGCCAAGAAGCTCGAGGCGACGCCTGCCGAGGCGGCGCGCGTGCGAATCTTGATCGACCGCGCGGACGTCGCCGCGGCCCATCGCAACCGCCCCGACGAGGCGCTCGAGCACCTGCTCGGAGCTGACAAGCTGTGGGGCTCGGGCCCCGGCCCGGACGAGCTCATAAAGGGTCTCGAAGGGCTCTTGCGGAGTGAGCCGATCTTGCGCCGCCGCGCCGCGCGCGCCCTCGAGAAGCGCTATCGCCCGCGCCAGGCGTGGCAGCCGCTGATAAACGCGCTGATGATCGAGCTGGTCGCGTCGCCCGATGCGGGTGAGCGATTCGCGCTCGCGACACAGGCCGCGCAGATTGCGATCGAGCGCCTGAACGATCGTGCGCTGGCCCTGCGCGTGTTGCTCGCGGCCCTGCGACAGGCACCCGAGGCACCGGATCTGCGCGCGCTGGTGGAGCGTGAGGCGCGCGAGGCGAACGACTTCGCCTCGGTCCTGCGCACCGGTGACGACATGCTCAAGCGTGGCGTACCGGAGTCGGCGCTGGTCGGTTTCGCGTTGTGGTTTGGTGCCATCGAGCAGCACCACGGCGACAACGTGCGCGCCATCAAGGTGTTCGAGCGTGTGCTCGACATCGAGCCGGGCAACACCCAAGCCGGCGATGCGCTGGCGGCGCTCTATCGCGACAGCGGCGACTTCGCCGCGCTGCGCGGGATCTACCATCAGCGGCTCGCGGTCGAGCCGCCCGAGCAGCGCCCGGTGTTGTCGCTCGACCTCGCGCTGCACCTCGCCGAGCACGAAGGACCCGAGCGCACGATCGCGTCGATCGAAGCCCTCTTCGCGGAGTTCCCAAACGATCAGCGGCTGCGTGCGACGCTTTTGGCGCGCGTGTCTGAGCCGATCGCTGGAGCGGTGGCGACCAACGTTTTGGCCACGCAGCTGCGCGAGCAATCGCGCTGGACCGAGCTCGTGAAGCTGCTCGAGGCGCGCGCGGACAAGACACCGGATGCGCTCGAGAAGAGCCGGCTCTTGCGCGAAGCGGCGGTCACACTGGAGACGCTGATAGGCGATCGCATCGCCGCGGTGAAGGCCCTCGGTCGGGCGGCCGAAGCGGTGCCCAACGACCTCGCCGGGTGGGGTCAGCTGCGCGGGCTGGCGCAGCGGATCGGCGCCTGGGACGAGTTCGCGCGGGTGCTGCGTGGCGGGATCGCCAACGCCGATCCCGAGGTCGGCGCAGAGCTGTCACTGTGGCTCGCGGGCCTCGAGGAAAGCGAGCTCATGCTGGCCGATGGTCGCGAACGCGCGCTGGTCACCTTGCGCGCCGCGGTCGCGCGCAACATCGAGCACATCGCGCTGCGCGAGAGGATCGTGAAGCTCGAACTCGCGGGTGGCGACCCGGTCGCGGCCGAAGAAGAGATCGCGATCCTCACCGACCTGATCGAGGACGATGCAGCAGCGCAGGGCTGGTGGCGCGAGCTGCGCAAGCTGGCGGAGGACAAGGGCGACGAGACACGCGTCGTGGCGGCCAACGAGGCACTGCTTGCGCGTGATCACCGCGACGCCGACGCGGCCGAGCACCTGGCCTCGTTCTACCGCCGTTCGCAACGCTGGGACGATCTGGTCGAGCTCTTGTTCCTGCGCATCCAGGGCGCCCAGCAGACCGACGACTTGCGTGAGGCCGCGCGATATTGGAGCGACGTCGCGCTGATCCGCAGTGGTCCGCTGAGCGATACCGATGGCGCGCTGGAGGCGTGGCGCGAAGCCTGGAGTTTCGATCCGGGTCTGGTCGACGCGGCGAAGAAGCTCGCGGCGAGCGCGACCGAGCGTGGTGAGTGGCGCGACCTCGCAGCGCTCTGGGATCGACACGCCGAGGCGGTCGAGGGCGCGGCAGACAAGGCCAGCGCCTACATCGAGCTGGGGCGCGTGAGCGACGAGAAGCTGCGCGACGTGAGCGCCGCGGTGGCCGCGTATGAGATGGCGATCGAGGCCGACCCGAGCGCGGTGGCCGCGATGAACGCGCTGGTCGCGGTGTTCGGGCGCACGCGCAAGTACGCAGAGCTGGCCGCGACGCTCGAGCGCAAGGCGCAGGTCGTCAAGGGCACCGAGCGCGTGATGGTGCTCATCCAGGCCGCCGCGGTGCAGCTCGATCAGCTGCGCAATGCGGCCAAAGCCCGGCCGCTCCTCGACGATGTGCTGTCGCTCGATCCAGATCACCTCGAGGGTCGGCTCCTGCTAGCGCGACTGCACGTGCGCGAGGGTCGTCCGGCCGAGGCGGCGACCACGCTTCAGGAGCTGGTGCACCGCACCGAAGGCAAGCGGCGCCTGCGCCTCTTGATGGATCTCGCGCGCCTCCTCGCGAACGAGGTCGGCGACCTCGCGGCCGCGGTCCCCATCGTCGAAGAGGCGTTGGCGCTCGACCAGACCACACCGGGGATCGATGCGCTGGCTGTCGACATCTTCACCCGCGCGAGCAACTGGCAGCGCCTGCGCGAGCTGCTCGAAGAGCTCTACACGATCGCAACTGGCGCCGACCGCGCCGACCGCGCACTGCAGTTGGCGCGGCTCTTTGCAGGCCCGCTGAGTGACGCCGATCAGCTCGAGCTCTGGCTCGATGCCGCCGCCGAGGCCGATGCCGCGCGTGCGGATCGCTCCGACGCAAAGCTCATGCGAGTCGATCGTCTGCTCATGAGTGGCGACGACGCGGCGGCCGAAGGGCTCCTGAGCGAAGTCGTGGCGCACCTGGAAGAGCATCGTGCGGCCGACGACATCGCCGAACGCAGCCACCAGCTGGGCCTCTTGCGCGAACGCCTGGGGGACGTCGAAGGCGCGCTCGCGGCCTTCGCGCGCGCTCACGAGGTCGACGGCAAGAATGTGCGCAAGCTGCTCGACTACGGCCGCGTACTGATCGCGGGTGGTCGCTGGACCGATGCCCTCGCCGTTCATCAGGCCCTGCTGATGCAGCGCCAGACGCTCACCGACGAGTCCGAGCGCTACGCGGTGCTCGAGCGCCTCGCCTTGGCGAGCTGGGAGGCGGGTCAGCTCGACCGCGCACGCGCCTACCTCAACAAGCTTTTGACGGAGCGCACCGACCACCCTGGTGGTCTCGCTCTGCGCACACGATTTGGTGGTTGACAGAAAAGCCGCCGCGAGTAAATTCCGCGGCGCCTCTGAGGCCAGGTAGCTCAGCTGGTAGAGCACCGGACTGAAAATCCGGGTGTCGTTGGTTCAATCCCGACTCTGGCCACCTCGAAAGGCCGCTAACTCCAAAGGTTAGCGGCCTTTTGTCTTGGTGCTCCCCAGCGCCTCGCCGAGCGCCTCATCGACGGCCGCGACCAGCGCTTTCATCGTGAAGGGCTTGCGCAGGATCGGTGAGCGCAGCGCGGTGGCGGTCTCGACCACGCTCGCGTCGGCGAGCCCCGAGAGCAACACCAGCGGCAGCTCGGGTAGCAGCGCGCGCAGCTTCGCGGCGAGCTCGCTGCCCATGTCCGGCGGACCGACCAGGCCGATGATGGCGAGGTCGGGCGCCCCATCGGTCGCGATGCGCTGAAGGCTCGTTGCCGCGTCGCTCTCCTCCCAGGGGCGGTGCCCGATGCGTCCGAGCAACATCGTCAGCAGGCGCCGCATCTGCGCGTCGGCCTCGACTATCAGGATCGTGCGAGGCGACATTGTGCGTGTCGCGCGCGCTGGCATGCGCAGCTCGGCGAGCGCGTCGCGCTCGAAGTCGAGGGTCACCGGCAGCACCAACGTGAAGACCGCGCCGCTGCCCGGCTGCGACTGCACTTCGATGAAGCCACCACATTGCTGAACGATCCCGAGCGCGGTCGACAGCCCGAGCCCGGTGTTGCGCGTGCGCTCCTTGGTGGTGAAGAACGGCTCGAAGATCCGCGCGCGTGTGACCTCGTCGACGCCGCTGCCTTCGTCTCGCACCGACACGCAGACCGTCGCGCGCTCGAAGCCGTCGATCTTTCGTTCCGCCCCGAACACCGCGACCTCGATGCGCCCACCTCGTGGCATCGCGTCGCGCGCATTCGCGACCAGGTTCAAGATCACCTGCTCGATCTGTCCCGAGTCGACCTTCACGGCGTCGACCTCCGACAAGCGCACATCGAGCGTCACCGCTTCGCCGGCGACCTTCTGCATCGTCGCCTCGAGGCCAGCGACCAACAGGTCGAGGTGGGTCGCGCGCAGGTCCAACATCTGCCTGCGCCCGAACGCCAATAGCTTGTGCGTCAACACGCGTGCACGCTCAGCCGCCTTCTCCACTTCGTGGAGCGAATGCCAGCGCGGGTCTTCTTGGGCGGTGTCGTACTTCAGGTCGGCGACCCAGCCGAGGATCACGCTCAACATGTTGTTGAAGTCGTGGGCGACGCCGCCTGCCAGCTTGCCGCCTCGAGCTTCTGGGCTTCGCGCAGGCTCGCCTCGAGCGCTTTCCGTTCGGTGATGTCGAACAGCAGGCCCATCACGAAGCGCGCCCGCCCCGCGTCGTCACGCACCGCGAGCGCCGTGTTCTCGACCCACACCGTGCGTCCATCGCGGTGGATCATGCGGTACTCCTTGCGCAGCGGGTCTGTTGTGTCCTGCGGCGAGAAGAGCGCCTGATCGGGCAACACCCAGACCCGGTCTTCAGGATGTAGCCGCCGCGCAAAGAGGCCCGGATCGGCGGCCCACTCCTCGGCGGTGTAGCCGGTCAGCGCCTCCATCTGGGGGCTCATGAAGGACGCGGCCCCCGGCGTGTCGAGGCTGCGATAGTAGGTCACCGCCGGCAGCTGCTCGACCAGCGTGCGATACATCGTGCGCGTCGACCGCACGACCTGAGCCAGTAACACCTGGCCGAGCACCATGCCGAGATGGGCCGCGAACGCTCGCAGGTCGTCGCGCGCTGCGCATTCAGTGAATTTCTGTCTGCTCTCGCCTCGCCACGGCTTCGCCTGCTCGGCGAATTGATGCGCGCGCTGGCACGGCCAACCAGCCATGTCCCGCGGGCTCGAATCCGAATGGCACAACCCACGCCGCCCCGGTCGAATCGCCTGCGGCTGCCGATGCTTGCGCGCCCGCCCAGACGCCGAGCGCAGCCACATCCACGTAGCCTTTGGCTGCCGCCAGCGCTTCCACCAACGACGCATCGCTCGATGCGGTCTGCCCGCTCGTGCCAACGCGGCCCACATGAATCACGGTCTCGAACTCACGCACTTCGCGCGCCGCCGCGAACGACCAGGGCGCCGCGAGGAGGTCCGCAACGATCTGCGCCGCGTGCTCCAGCAAGCGCGGCAGCGCCTCGTACTCGCTATGCGCGAAACTTGAATCAGCCGTGTGCGCCGAAGCCACTTCGCCGAGCGCCAGGATCGCCTGCGCGAGGGTCAACCGTGGAGACGAAACCGCAGGCTCGTCACCAGCAACCACTCGTTCGAGGGGGGAAGCGGAGGGCTTGCCAGTATCGGCAGCCGAAGGCGATACGGCGTACTCGGCCATCGATGCCGTTTTATCACAGGCCGAGCGCCCTGAGCGCTTCGAAGTGCTGCCGTTGCTCGTCGGTCAGCTCCTTCGGAGTGCGCATCACCACGCGCGCGAGGAGGTCGCCGAAGGCACCGCCCTTCATCGGAAAGCCCTTGCCGCGTAACCGCATCTTCTGCCCGGGCGAGGTGCCTGCCGGGATCTTCAGGTTGTGCTTGAGCCCGTCGGGGGTCTCGATCTCGACGGTAGTACCGAGCACCACGTCGCTGATGCCTACGCTCACGTCCATCTCGAGTTCCTCGCCGCTGAAGCGGTACGCCGGGTGCGCGCCGACGTGCACCGTCAACATCAAGTCGCCCGCGGTTCCGCCAGGCCCGGCCGCGTGTCCCTTGCCGCGCACGCGCAGGCGCGTGCCGCTCTTCACGCCACGAGGGATGCGCACCCGGGTCTCGTTGCCGTCGACCACGACCTCGCGTTCGCCACCGTGGAACGCCTCGTGGAAGGTGACAGTGACTTCGGCCTCGGCATCGCTGCCGGACTGCTGTGCGAACGGGTTGTAGCCGCCGCCACCGGCACCGCCACCGCGAGCACGACCACCGCGGGCGCCGCTACCGAAGATCGATCCGAAGTCGAAGCCCGCGCGACCCCCGCCACCGCCACGACCGTTGGCCTCGCCCCCACCTGCAAAGCCCATGTCTTCGAAGATCGAGCGGAAGTCGAAGTTCGAGAAGATGTCCTCGTTCGAGTACTTCTGGCCGAAGCCTTCAGCCCCGAACATGTCGTATTGCTTACGTTTTTCGGCGTCCGACAGGACCGCGTAGGCCTCGTTGGCCTCCTTGAACTTGCCTTCCGCCTCGGGCGCGCTGTTGCGGTCAGGGTGGTACTGCATGGCCAGCTTGCGAAAGGCCTTCTTGATGTCATCCGCGCTCGCGTCGCGCGCGACCCCAAGCAGCTTGTAGTAGTCCTTCGCCATCTCGCCTCACTCCTGCGCCTGTGCTGAGGCCCGAAGCGTGGACACGCCACGTCGCTCGGACAAGCGGCACCGTTGAACCGCTAAAGGCCCGCCGCCGTGCCTTCCCAGCGCGGGTCCGCGGCACCTTCGAGCACACCATCAGCGCGCCGCCAGATCGCCATCGCGTTGCCCATCAGGCCGCTGTCCTCGAGCACATGACCACGCTTCTCGAGCGCCGCGCGCACCTCGGGCGACAACAACATCGGCTCGACCGAGAGCGTCTCCGGGTACCACTGGTGGTGCACACGCGGTGCAGCCAGCGCCTCGCTCGGGTTCATATGGTCGTCGATCACATGGAGCAGGACCTGCAGCGTCGTCGTTATGATGCGCGAGCCACCCGGGCTTCCGAACGCGCCGACGACCTTGCCGTTCTTGACGACCAGGGTCGGGGTCATGCTGGACAGCGGTCGCTTGCCGGGGGCAATCGCGTTGGCCGCATCGCCGACCAGACCGAACGCGTTGGGCGCGCCGGGCTTGGCCGCGAAGTCGTCCATCTCATTGTTCAGGAGCACGCCGGTCGAGCCTGCGACCTGGCCGTTGCCGAAGCGCAAGTTGATCGTCTGGGTCACTGCGATCCCGTCTCCGGCCGCCGTGACGATCTCGAAGTGGGTCGTATGGGGTCGGTCGGGCTTCACGACGAGCTTCGAGAGCTTGCTCGACGGGGTTGCGCGCCTGGCCCGCGCGACCTCACGTGCCAGCCGGTCGAGCGTCGCCGGACCGACGAAGCTCGCATCGTCGACCGCGAAGAAGTCGGGATCCGCGAGGCCGATCGCGCGCGCCGCGAAGGCACGCTTCATCACTTCGGCCAGGGTGTGGATCCGATCGGCGCTGTTCCAGACCTCACCAGCACGCGCGCAGCCCTTGCCCTCGCACGCCGGCAATCGTTCCAGCACGCCGAGCATCTGCACGATGAGGAGCCCGCCCGAGCTCGGGGGGCCCATACTCCTGACCTCGTACTCGCGAAAGGAGCCGCTCACCGGAGGCCGCTCTTTGGTGACGTACGTCGCGAGGTCGGCCAGCTCCCAGACCCCGCCCGCGGCCTTCACGGCGCGCACCAGTTCCTTGGCGGTCTCGCCGACGTAGAAGTCCTCGCCGCGCGTCTTCGCGATTCGCTCGAGGGTCGACGCGAGATCCTTCTGCACGAGGATCTGCCCGACCGCTGGCACCTTGCCACCCGGCAAGAAGATCGCCTTCGCCTCGCTCGAGAAGCGGTCGACGAAGGGGCCAAGGGCGCCCTTGAGCAGACGCGACACTGGGAACCCATTCTTCGCTAGCGCCAACGCCGGCGCGACGACATCGGCGAAGGGCAGCTTGCCGTAGCGCCGATGCAGCTCGGCCATACCCCGCACGAGCCCGGGAATGGCGGCTGCGCGGGCCGTCGTCGTGCTCTCCGAGGGGACGAACTCGCCATTCTTCAGGAACATGTCGCGGGTCGCAGCGGCGGGCGCCGTCTCGCGCATGTCGAACGTGCGCGTAACGCCATCGACGTGCACGACCGCGAAGGCGCCGCCGCCGAGCCCCGAGCTCCAGGGCTCGACCACCGACAGCGCGAAGCTGACCGCGACCGCCGCGTCGACCGCGTTGCCGCCAGCCGCGAGGATGGCGCGACCGACTTCGGTCGCTAGTGGATGCGCGCTCGCGACCACAGCCTTGTCGCTGGTCACGGGCGGCGGTGCTGCGGCATGGGCGCCGCTAAATGCGAGGGTCACCAACAGGACCGCGAGGCCGAGCTTGCGGGTCGAGACCTGCTTGCTCGGGCCCAGCACTTCGCATCTGCTTTGGTCTCGTCGCTGCCACATGATGCGCTCCTTTCGCGGATTGGGGAGCCGGGGCGTCGGCGAGAGCGCCAGCTCCTGCGGAATCGCGGTGGTTATGCTCGTTCGCCACCCGTTCGTCAGAGGTCCGGGCCGCATGGCTGCGGCCCGCGAGTTCTTTACAACCCGGCGTGCGTGCTTGTATGCAACCGAACGATGGCGACCATCGAAATTCGACACCTCCACAAGACCGACGCGACCGATGCCCAGGTCCGAACGCGTCGACTGCTCGCGGCATTCGCCGAGGAAAAGAGCGAGTTCGTGAAGTCGATCGAGTGGATCGACAGCTCCCGCGCGGTCGCGCATGGTCGCGGATTCGAAGGCAAATTCCGCATCACCGAGACCGAGGTCGTAGCCGAGATCGACCTCTCGTTCCTGACCCGCCCGTTCAAGGGCAAGGTCGAGTCGCGCCTCATGCAGCGGCTCGTCGCCGAGTTCGGGGATTGAGCTCGAATCCGCGCTATCGCCTGCGGCTGGCGTTGCCGCAGCCGTATCGCCTGCGGCTGGCGTTGCTGAGTCCCTCGCGGACCTTCGCAGCGTTGGTGTTGGCGATACTGACCACGCTCAGTGCCTGCGGCGGCGACTCTCCGTCGGTCGCGTGTCCGCTGCTGGCGCCCGGGGCGCTGTCGATCTTGCCGCGCGGCGCGAGCCTGCCGGTCGGCGCCGAGGCCAGCGGCGTCAGCTCGATCGTCGGGCCGGGTGGCCTCGTGGCGCATGCGCTGTGGCTCGCCGCGGGCGAGACGGCCACTGTCTCGGCGCAGGTCGCGGGCGCCGGGGTCTTGTTCGCTTACGGTCCACGCAACGCCTTCGGCGGTTTCCCGCACTGCAGCGCGATCAGCCAGGGCGGTCGCCCGCGCGTCTCGATCGCCGCCACGACTTCCGGCGAGTACCTCGTGTTGGTCGGTGCCGTCCCCGGTGCGGGCACGCTCGACTATTCGATCGCCGCGCAGTGCAAGGACGGCTGCGACGACGCCAGCCTCGATCGCTGCGTGCTGCTGGCTGACCTGGGCTGCGGCGATCTGCGCTGCGATGGCGAGATCGCCCGCGATGCACGCGGCTGTCACACGTGCACCTGCGCGACCGGCGCTCTGTGTGGACCCGACCGGCAGGCCGGGCCCGGTGGCAGTTGTGTGCTGCCCGCGTGCACCTGCGAAGGCATACCCTCCGAGCCGGTGTGTGGCGCCGACGCGCGCACCTGGGACAGCCCGTGCGCGGCCGCCTGCGCGGGTGTGCCGGTCGCACGCGAGGGCCCTTGCGCCATCGCGTGCCCGGCATCGATCGCCTGCGACCAAGCCTGCAACGGGCTCCGCGCGATCGGTGCGGATGGCTGCCCGACATGCACGTGCCGCCCCGACTTCGCAGCCGATTCAGCATCATGCGCTGCCTGCCCGCTCGAGCTCGCGCCGGTCTGTGGCTCCGACGGCGTGACCTATCCCAATCGCTGTCGCGCGCGCTGCGCTGGGGCGCGCCTGCTCTACGCTGGCGCCTGCAGCGACAGTTGCCGCACGGCGCCACCAGGTTGCTCGCTCGACTGCGCCAACGGCCTGCGTCCCGTCGCCGGTGGCGGGCACTGCCTCGCGTGCGCGTGCGCCGATGTGCCAACGACCTGCGACGGCGCCGAAGGCCCCGTGTGCGCGAAACTACCGGGCCCGGTCGGCGAGACGACCATCGGCTCGAGCTGCCTCGCATTGGCTCTGGGCGCGACCGACGGCGTCTGGGGTCCGTGCGGCATTCGCTGCGATCCTTCGAACACTGACGTGGCGCTCGCGTGCCCCGAAGGCAGCGCATGTCAGGCGACGGGCTTCTTCGCGGGCCGCTGCCTCTTGGTCGAGCCCGCGGCTTGCAACTGCAGCGGCCTCGTCGATCCGGTCTGCGGCAGCGACGGCACGACTTGGGACAATGCCTGCGTCGCGCGCTGCGCCGGCGTCGATGTCGCGCATCTCGGCGCCTGCTGCGATGCACCTCCGACCTGCGAAGGCGATGTGCTGCTCGATACGCGCGCCTGCCCGACGACCTGCGGCGCGGCCGTTAGCGCGGATTGCGCGGCCAACGCCGCGTTCGCGCCGGCCTGCAAGAGCGATGGAACCCCGAGTGAAGGGTCCGCATGTAGCGCCCATGCTCGTGGTGAGAGCGCGTTTGTGGAGTACTGCCCGTGAGCACGCGCGCCCTCCGCTGCGCGTTGATCGGCGCTATCGCGCTGGGTTTTGGCTGCGATGGCTACGCCGACCTGCCGTTGCCGCTGCGCGAGTTCGGTCCGCTGCGGGTCGAGCGTGCCGACCGCTTCAGCGAAGGTCCGGGGCTCGCGCAGATAGCCCTCGACACCCCGAGCGACGCGCTCGGTCCGTTCGTTGTCGTCGGTCATCCGACTGCGCTCTCCGATGGCGCGACGGTGCTCTCGTGGGCGTTCGGCACCTGCCGCGGCTCGCCCGCGCCTTCGACCCCGGGCGACGTCGCGCTGCACCTGTGTCTCGCGGTCACCTACACGCGTGGCGGCTCGATCCCGCCGCTGGCGATCGCGGTCGTGGTCGAGTCGCGCTCGGACGCGCGGCGCTTCACCCTCACCGGCGTCGAGGCGACGCAATGATCGCCACGCGCCTCGTGACCCTTTCGTTCCCGCTCGTGTTGGCCACCGCCGTTCACGGCGCCGAGCCCGAGCCGCTACCCGAACTCGCCCCGGCACAGGGACCCGAAGTGGCTCCCGTGGTCACACCGGCACCCGAGTCCGCGCCGACGCCCGAGACACCCAAGCCAGAGGCCAACCCCAAGCTCATCATCAAGCCGGCGCCGCGCCCCGACTGCCCGCCGCGCTTTTCGATCTCGCTCGGGGCCGGGGCGGGCATTCCCATCGGCGCCTCGGCCGACCGCGTCGACGCCGGTCTGCACGCCGCCGTCGATTTCCGTTGGTACCCCGATCCGCATTGGTCGTTGTGGGCCCAGACCACGCTCACCCTGCTCTCGCTGGTCGAAGGTCTGGCGATCGAACCAGGCGGCGGTTCGAGTGTGACGGTGTTCACCGTCGTCGCTGGCGCCGAGTGGCGCGAGCCGGTCGCAACCGATCTCGAGCTGGTCATCGCGTTGGGTCTCGGCATCGGCGGCTTCGGTCTGAAGTCGACCGACGAGGCGCTCGGCTGGGCCTTCGATCTGACCCTTGGGGCCCGCTATCATTTGGACCCGAACCTCTCGGTTCGACTCGACTTTGCGCCGATCGCAATCATCCCGCTGGACGCTGAGCAGGCGACCGGCGGTCACCTCTCGATCGTGCTGCGCGGCGAAGCATCGTTCTGATCGCGAGCGGCGCCTTTGCCTACTCGCGCGGCGCCGTCTCGATGACCGAGAACTGCAGCTGGGGTGCGGTCTGATACGCCACGACCGACTCGCCGCCCTCGGTCTTGCGGGTCGTGATGATGTAGTTGCGACTCTTGCCAAGAAGCGCCCGCAAGCGCGAGACGGCCACCTTGACCTTGGTCTGTACCGTCGGCGTCAGCTCCGGTGAATCCCAGATCTCACGGGCCAGCTCGAGCATTGAGTAGCTTTCGTCGGGGTTGCGCAAGAGGTGCAGCAACAGCGGCATCATCACGCGCTTTTGCCCGAGCGACAGCTGCCGCCCGAAGTTCAGGACGAGCTGGTCGGGCACGCACACGACGAACGACGACGCTGCCTTGCTGCTCACAATCGCCTGATAGTCCGCCGCACTCAGACCCTGCGATCCGGTCCGCGAGATCTGCATGAAGGGCGAGCCACCAGCGACCACATGGCGTCGCTGCGCGGGTCCGCCCTTCGAGCGTTCCGCCGTCGCGGCGACGATGCGGGTATCGATCCCGAGCCGCTCGAGCTCCTCCCGGCAGGTCGCTTTGGTCTTGTCCTGTCCGTTGCGGAGGCCCGCGAGCAAGAGGGTCCGCACCCGCCGCTCGGGGTCGGGCTCGCCGCGTCCCGCGAAGCTCCACGGAATGACGAAGCCCGCGGTCTGACTCGCTTCGATGACGCCATCGACGGGCCGCACGACCGCCTCGATCTCGCCGTCACCATCGTCGACGCGACGGGCCGCCGCCGCCCCGAGCACCAACCACAGCCGCGCCTCTTCCCAGCGCGCACCTACGCGTCGGTAGGCATCGCGCGCGAGCTCGAGCGCCCTGCCCGGACCTTGCGCCTGTGACTCCGTATGGACCGCGGAAGAGAAACCTTCGGCCGGGCTCGTCCCGCCGCTCCCATCGCGCGGTCGCCGCAGCTCCGCCTCGAGCGAAACCCACGGGTCGCCCGACGCCGCGGCGTCTTCGAGGAAACGATCGCGCTCTCGCCCCGCCTCGAGCAAGCGTACGAGGAGGAGACAGGCGAGCGGCTCGCGAGCGTCGATCACCATATGTCGCAGGCGGTCGACCGCGCGCTCAATCGATGCGTCACGCAAGAGCGCCAACACGATCCGCGCCGCTTGCGAAATCCCATCGGGCGGCTCGCGCCGCGTCTCGACCTCGAGTGCCGCGCCATCGCCTGCCGCGAAGGCACCCGCTATCAATACGCGCCTGAGCTCGCTGGTCTGAGCCAGCAACCGCTCGAGTGCTGCGGCTCCGCCAGCACCCGCGGGCAATGCAGCTGCGCTGGTTGCCTCACGCGCGAGCATCGCCAAAGCCGCGGTCACCGCCTCCCGCGTCTTGTCCCAGCCGGTCGCTTCGCGGCACAAGCGCGCCAGCGTCACCGACATGCGCAGCTCGAGCGCGTTCGCCTCCGACTCGTCGACCACGTTGGGCAACCCGCGCTTCTTCGTCTGTCCGAGCTGATCGAGGCCACGCAAGAGCCACGAGCGCGCGTCGTTGAAGTCACCCTTGGCGCGCGCCGCCAACGCCTGCGCTTCCGCGAGGCGCGCTTGCCAGCGCCACAACGACGCTTCCTTGCGCTCGGCTGTGAGCTTGTCGCGCGCGCGCTCGAGGCGTTCCTTCGCGCGCTCCGAGTCGCCGCGACGCGCCAGCACCAGGGCCGCCAGGATGTCGCACCAGAACGGCAGCGGCCCCGCCTCCAGCGCGTCGATCCACTCGAGGATGCGTCCGTTCTGATCGGCCGCGGCGAGCTCGAACTCGAGTCGCGACCCATGCCGCGACAACACCTCGAGGAGCCGCTCACGCTCTCCTGATGCCGCAAACAAGTCGACGAGATCAGCCCCGACCTGCGGCGTCGCGCCGACCGCCGATGGCGTCAACGCCTGGCTGCCGAGCGCCGCGAGCCGCAGCTCGGCCGCGCGTCGATGCGCCTCCAGCCAACCCGCACGATCTTGTTGCAGGAAGCGGTCGCGCAAGACCCCTCGCAGTCCGACCAGGCACTGCAATTCGGTACCGGTAGCGCCCGGCGCATCGCTCGGGACGACCAGGTTCGAACGAACGAGCTCCTCGAGCGCGCGCGCGACCGCCGCCGGCTCGAGCCGCATCAGGCGGCGCCGCGCCTCGGGGCTGCCAGGAACGTCGCCCGAGGCGATCGCCTGGATGAGACTCAGCTCGAAGCGCCCGACGATGGCCGCGATCTGCAGGACGTAGCGCGCCTCCGACTTGATGTGGGCGATCGCCTCGTCGACGATCGGCGAGAGTCCCTGGGCGATTTCTGCAAACTTTACGGTCGCCGCGCGCGACGCACGCAGCCGCGCACTGACCAGGGCTGGCCACCCACCGGTCTCCGCGAGCAACGCGCGAGCAACACCCTTTTCGGAGGGTCCACCTTCGGCCTCGATGAAGCGCTCGATCTCGCTCTCTCGCAACGCTAGATCACGCACGCCGATGGCACTCTCGATGCCGCTGCCGAGCTCGCCTGGCAGGGGCTGACGGCTGGTGAAGACAAAGCGCGTCGTGTCCGAACGATCGCGCACGAGCTTACGCAGTATCTCGAAGACCGGACCGCGCGGCAGTCGCTCGATCTCATCGAAGCCGAACGTCAGGCGCGCAACCCCGAGAGCCTCGCGTGTCCGCTCCAGCACTCGGTGCGGGGCCTCGTCCGTGCGCAGCCCAGCGACCGCACGCACGGCACCGACGGCCGTGCCCGGATAGGCTCGCTTGAGTCCCTGAGCGATGGCCTCGACCAGCAGCGAGGGATGTCCTTCGGTATTGCCGAGTGACACCGGTATCAGGCGCAGATCGCTCGTCGCGGCCGTCTCGAGGAGGGAGCTCTTGCCCCACCCGGCGGGCGCGATGATGGCAGCCAGCGGCGGCGCGCCGGCAAGGGCATCGAGCAAACGTGTTCGCGTCAGCAGGAAGGGCATTGCTCACCCGTGAATGACCCACGAACTCTGGCATAACCATAGGTCCGCGAGCGAGGCACCGTCGATCGTCGCCGCAAGGGGGTGCGCGACCGACCAGATACAACTCATGCGTCTTCGGGGACCAGCAAGTTGTGCCCGCGAAGTTACCACCGGCGTTGTGTCGCCGTTGCTCTAGTTCAATCACGAACCGACTCACCGGCGCAAAGTCACGCTGCCCCTGCAGTTACAAACCCGGGTCGCGGACCCGTGCAGGCTACCCAGGTAGTGAGAAACATCACCGCAAGTCTGTAACCCGCAGAGCGCAACACCAATCAAGGCTCGCAATCGATCTGGAAGTTGAAGTCGCCAACCACGGCGCCTGGGCCATCGATCGCCAGGTAGTAGACATCACCTTCGACCAGGTTGATAAACATGTCCCCGGTCGACATCCCCACACAATCGCGCGGGGTGCAGCCGCGTCCGGTTTCTTTCAAGAGATGGAGGGTGAGCCCCTCGGACGCGGAGAATCCAATGCGCACCTGCCCGGTGTAGCCCGCGTCGATGCGGATAACGATCTCCTTGGCGGTCTGGGGCACGGGGTCGCACGCATAGTGGGTCGCGCGCGCCTTGCCACCGCCGTTGGTCATGCCCTGCTGCAAGTTGCAGTAGACGCTCGTCGTTTGTGTCTCGCACGCTTCGAGGCAGTCGGCCGCGTCGCTGCAGTCGGCGTCGTCGCAGTCGGTGAGGCCGTCGCCGTCGTCATCGCGGTCGTCCCCGCACAGACCGACCTCGTTTTCGGGGGGCAGGACGCAGCCTGCGATCCCGTTGCACTCGCGCTCGGCACAGTCGCTGGCGCCGTCGCCATCGTCGTCGAGCCCGTCGTTGCAGGCGGTCTCGCTGGTGATGTCACAGTCGGCGCGCACGCTGACGAACTGGTTGGGAGCTCCGTCCTCGGTCGCGAGCGTGTAGCGCTTGCCCGCCTGGGCGTTGAAGTAGAAGGCGCCCTTGCCGCCCGCTACACAGCCGCTCACACCGTCACATACATCACCTTCGAGCACGTGGGCTCCGGCGATGTCGCCGCTGGTTGTGACGCGCACCCGGCCGCTCACCGGCAGATCGAAGAGGCGCCTACGATTGCCCGCGCGCGCGGGTCCGCAAGCGTAGGCGTCGACGTTGTCTTGAGAGCCCTGGTCATTGGTCGACCAGCTCGCTGCTACGCCGCACTGCAGGGTGCGCGGCGCCTCGCAGCTGCACGTCTCGATCTCGTCGCAGTGGCCGGTCGCTGGATTGCAGCTCACGTCGAGACACGGTCCCGATCCTGAACAGAGGACCCGTGACGCCGGGTCGGTGCGACAGCCGTAGTCCACACAGCGCAGCGGTCCAGCGCAGAGGTCGGTCGCAGGGAGACCCTGGCAGTCGCCATCCACGAGGCACGCACGCACCGGGTCAGCATCGGCATCGCTCGTGTCTATGACCTCCATGGCGTCGCTCGTGTCGAGCGCGTCGCCGCCGACTTCGCTGCTGCCCGTGCCGTCGCTCACGTCGCTCGCTTCGGTCGCATCCGGCGTATCGTTCACGTCGCTCGCGTCGCCGCTGATCGTCGTGTCGCCCACGCCATCAGGCACGCTGCCGTCGCCGCTCTCGTCCGGTGCGCCGTCGAGCTCGGCCGTCGCTGAGTCCGAGAACACCTCGTCCAGGGCATCAGGGTCGGCACCGACATCGCCATCGCCCGTTGGGATCGATGGGCCACCGGTCAGTCTGTACTCGAGCGGGCCCGACTCGAAGCACGCGCCGAGAGCGACGACCAACGCGTACGCAAGCGCTGGCGCCAGGGAGCGCGACACGAGAGCCGGGACCTGCACACGAAGCATCGCCTGCCACGCTACAAGTTCCAGCGGCCGAGGTCACTTCGTAGTCGCAGCGATGTCGCGCCGATACTGCTCGGTGTGCGGGCTTCTACTTGAAGGCGTGTGGACCTGACGCCGCAGCTCGCGCAAGATGCCGGCATGGCGCACGACCCACGACGCAAGACCGGCATCTATCGAGGCGGTCTCGACGATGCACCGATCTCGACCCGCGCGAAGGTCGTCGTCGTTCACGACGCCTCTCGTCCGATCGCGCGGGCCGTGGCGCTCGCGCTGGCCGACCGCGGCGAGTGCGTGCTGGCCTGCGGCAGCGATCCTTTCGCGCTGACCGACCTCCCGCGTGAGACAGCGCCGGGCGGCCTGGTCGAAGCGACCGCGGCGCCGATCGGACAACGACTCGCGCGCGCGCTGACATTGTTCGGTCGCGTCGACGCGATCGTCGCGGTCGCCGAGCTCGCGCCAGAGTTCCTCTTCGGCGCCTTCGAGAGCTCCGACATAAGCGCGCTCATCGCCGCCGCGCTGACCTCGCCACTCGCATTTGTGAACGAGCTGCTGCCGCCGCTAACCAGCCACAAGGCAGGCCGCATCATCTTCGTGAACGCGCTGCCGGCCCTGCCCTTTGCCGCCGCGGCGGCTGCGGCGCGGGCCGGGATCGATGGCGCAGCCGAGGCCCTGCGGCTCGAGCTGTCGCCGAGCAACATCGAGGTGATCGTCATCGCGCCCGAGCTGGCGGCACCTCCTGCCCCTTCGCCGACACCGCTCGACGGGCTCGAACAGGCGCTGCGGCGGCTAGCGACCGACAGTCCGCAGCATGCGCTGGCAGGTCCGTTGCGTGCTCTCCTGGCGCGCGCCGCGACCCACGAAGCGATCGCCAGCGAGACGGCGGCGGCGCTTTCGGCGGCGCGACCGAAGCCGCGAGTGGTCGTGCGTGCGGGTGGGATCCTGCAAGGCGTTCGCGCCGTGCGTGCGCTCGAGCGCGAGGCGACTCGCGCCCGTCGGCGCGAATCACAGGCTTAGGGAGCGCCGCAAAACAAGGTGTTGACGTTTCTCGAGCAGGCGATCCCAGAACGCGGGCCAGACGAGACGGCGCGATCCGGTAGTTTTGCGGCGGGCCCTTAGTGCCACCGCCGATGCGTGGTGAACCATGCATCCCCCTGGTTGGCAGAGGTCGCCTGCAGCGAGTCGCAGGCTAGGGCACGCACACGTCGCGGCTCGCGCCGCTCATCGGTTCGCAGCGATAGCCGCCGGGGCAATCCTGGCTCGACAGACATGCGCGGTAGCAGCGATCGGCGGACCCGCCGGAGGTCGTCGGGGCGTCGAATACGCAGGCGCCGGCGAACGCACAGTGGCTGTCGTCGCCACAGGTCGCGGTGCAATAGCCGCTATTGCCGTTGAGCAGACAGGCGCCAGCAGGACACGTCGCGGCGCCGTTGCAGCTCGTCAAGGTGTTGCCGGCCGACGAGCGGGTGCAGGCGTAGCGGCCCTGGCCACTGTCGGAGAGCGGGATCCCGAACGCACATGTGAGCCCCGCACCCGCGTTGCATGCGGTGTCGCCGGGCCCGGTGCACGCGGGGCGACACCATGCGTCGCGCGGGCTGTCCCCCTCCGAGAGGCAGTGCGCGGCGCCCGGGCAGGTCCTGCCACCGAGCGCACAGGGCTGGCTGCATAGGCCTACACGGCTCTCGGGCGTAACCTGGCAGAACTCGGCGCCGTTGCAGTCGCGGGCAGTCGACTCCGGAAAACAGGGCCAGCCGGTCTGCGAGCAGCGACCCTCACCGAGGATCTGGCACGAGCCACTGGTGCACTCGAAGTCGGAGCGGCAACTGTCGCCGAGTGCTTTGCCCTCGACCCCCGAGATGCAGACATCGACTGGGCTGCCGCTCGTGCCTTGGAGCACGCCGCAACGCCGCTCAGCGCCAACCGTTCCGCCGCAGTCGCCATCGACTGTGCATCTCGCGAGACAGCTCGGGCGGCCGTCGACCTTCACGCAGCTGGCGCCTAACGGGCACGCACTGACGTCGCAGCCGAGGCTCGCGCAGTAGCCGCCAGGGAACGCAGCGAGGCAGGTCGCGCTGCCCGCGCAATCGGTCGCGTCGACGCACGCGGCGCCGTTTCCGCCCGCATCGCTGTCGACACCCATGCACACCTTCGCGCTGCCGGTGCCGTCCGCGACCGTCTTGCAGGCCTGGTCGGGTGCGCGGCAGTCCGCGTCGCTGCGGCAGCCTTCGACACAGAGGTGATTGCCCGCGAAGGCGAGGCATGTCTCGCCGCTGCCGCAGGTGGCCGCGTCGCAGTCGAGCCTGGTGCAATAGCCGCCGGTCCAATCGAGGCATGTGCCGCCGGCGCAATCGGCGTTCCTCACGCACGCCGATCCAGTGGCGCGTGGGCCTTCGGTCTCGGCGCCGCTGCTGTCGGGGACATCGGCAGGTGTCGCGGTCTCGATCAGATCGGCCGGACCGGACGTATCGACAGGTGTGCTGTCACCACTCGTGTCGGGGAAGAGGACCTCGGGCTCGCTTCCGGTGTCGACCTGGGTATCGGGATCGGGGGTGAGGCACTTGCTGCCCGAGGCGATGGTGCCTGGCGGGCACTCGATGATCGTGACCGTGTCGCCACAGCCGACGAGCACACTCGCGAGCACCACACCGAGTAGAGAAAGTCGAACCATCGCCGAAGGGTAGCGCAATGGCCGCAGCAGAAGAAGTCCTGTATCGTCCGCGAGCTCTCTGGGACGTGCGCTGCGCGGGTGCTCCAGCGGGGCATCGGCTTCACGCCTCGGCGGCGTTCGCCGAGGTCGCGAAGCCGCTACGCGGTCATCGCAAACGGCCACAACCCTTGAAGAGCATTGGAGGAATCACATGGGGCGCACGCCGCTGATGGTCCCGATTTTCGCCATCGCCACGGCTCTCACAGCTTGCGGTGGTGACGACGCAAACCCATCTGGCGACGCGAGCGCACCGCAGCCGCTCGGCGCGGACTGCCGAAAGCGCAGCGACTGCCTCTCGGGTGTCTGCCTGGAGTCGCAATACGGCACCCCGTTCTGCTCGCGCGCCTGCGACACCGCGTGGGAGCCCTGCCCCGCGGGTGACGACGCAGCAGCCGGTACGGCGCTCTGCATCTCGTTCGAAGACCTGCCGAGCCCGCAGGCTCCACCCTTCGAAGGCGACCTCGATCGCTTCTGCGTGCCGCGCTGCCAGAGCGCTGCCGCGTGCAAAGGCAACAACGCAGGCTGGGAGGCTTGCGACGTGCCGCGCTGGCTCGGCGATCCGCTGTTCCCGGCGCTCGGATCGGACAAGGTCTGCCAGTCGCCTTCCTTCCACGGCAAGGACCCGGTCGACCCGGGTCTGTGCGACTGGGAGAAGACGATCAACAGCGCGTACAACAACGAAGCGCAGCTGTGCCGCACGTTCTGCGACTACATGAACCGCTGTAAAGAGCTGGTCCCTGGCACCGATATCGGGTGCTGCGAGTGGGGCTGCTACAACCGCATCATCGTCGAGGACACCGTGCAGGACGCATGGAAGGACGAGATCGGCTGCCTCATCCAGACCCACGCCGCGTTCCCCGAACAAGGTCCGCGCAATGCCTGCACAGAGCCACCGAAAGAGTGCGGCGACCCCACCGATCCGACGCCCCCCGCTGCCCAGGAGACCCCGCAATGAGCCCGCCAAACACGACCGATGAGTCAGAATCGAGCCCCCTCGCATCAGGCGATGTGGCTCCGGGCCCCGACCTGCCGGATCGCCGCGCCGCGCTGGGACGCATCGCGCTCGCTGCCGGCTGCGCGCTGGGCGCCGCGGCGATGGTCGGCCCGGCCGGCGTCGCACTATCGCCGCTACTTCGCCCCGCGGCGCCCACCGAAGGAACGAGCGGCGACGGCTGGATGCGCGTCGATGGCGTCGCGCGCTTCGTCATCGGTGCCACGCCCGCGCGCGTCGTATTGCGCCGTGATGTCCGCGATCAGTGGCTCGTGCGACGTGGCGAGACGCTCGGCGCGGTGCTGGTCGAGCGGCTCGCGGACCGCAACTTCCGCGTGCTCTCGTCGGTCTGTCCCCATCTCGGCTGCAGCGTCGTGTGGCAAGACGATCGCTCGCACTGGTTCTGCCCCTGTCACAAGAGCGCGTTCGCTCGCGACGGCGCCCTCGTGCCCGCCGAGAGCGGTCCGCCCAACCCGTCCCCGCGCGCGCTCGACCCACTCGAATGGCGCATCACCAACGCCCAGCTCGAAGTCCGCTGGGTGCGCTTCCAGACCGGTGTCTCCGAGCGGGTGCCGCTCGCCGACGCGGGTCACGGCGACCCAGCGCCCGCAGACTCTGGCGGCGACTCGCAGCGCCGCGGGAAGTCGTGATGGTGCTCGGCGATCGCGTGATGACCAGTGTCAGCGGCTTCTTCGATCGACGCGTACAGCGACATCCGCCCTCCTTTGCGAAGAGCCTCGGCGTCGGTCTGCTGTTTGCGTTCGGGCTCCAGATCATCACGGGCGTGACGCTCGGCGCGACCTATGCGCCGACCACGACCGATGCCTGGGGAAGTCTCTACATCCTCGAAACCAGAACGCTTTTTGGTAGCTTCGTGCGCGGCCTCCACCACTTCGGCGCCTCCGCTGTGGTGATCCTGTCGGTCCTGCACATGACCCAGGTCGTGCTGAGCGGAGCCTTTCGACGACCGCGATCACGCAACTGGGTCCTCGGCGTGGTGATGTTGTTCCTGGTGCTCGGCCTGGCGCTGACGGGCTATCTGCTGCCGTGGGATCAACACGGCTACTGGTCGACGCGAGTCGCCGTCGGCATCATCGGTGAGGCACCGATGGGCGGGCTCCTGCAGACGTTGCTGCTCGGCGGAGACGGCTACGGTAACGCGACGCTCTCGCGCTTCTTCGCGCTGCACACCTACGTGCTGCCCGGCATCCTCGCGCTGCTCACGCTCTTTCACGTCGGCAGCTACCTCAAGCATGGGCCGCATGATCGGGCGCGCATCGACCCGCGGCCAGCCAGCGCGCCGCCGGCGCGAGCGCTGCCGTACTTCCCGTTCCAGCTCGTGCGCGACGTCATCGTGATGCTGCTCATCTTCGCGACACTCGCGGCGCTCGCGCTACTGGTCGGTGCGCGCCTCGAAGCGCCTGCTGATCCCGCGAGCGACTTCGAGGCCCGACCGGAGTGGTACTTCCTCTTCCTCTACCAACTACTCCAATTCTTCGAGGGACCGCTGGTCCTCGTCGGCACGACCATCCTGCCCGCGCTCGCGGGGCTGTTCCTCATCGGGATCCCGTTCATCGATCGGAAGCGCGCGGCAGCAGGCGCCCCGCCCTCGCCTTTTGTGCGCTTCGGGTTCCTGGGTCTGCTCGCGATTGTGGGGGGACTCACGACCTACGCCATCGTCAATGACGCGACCGACGAACGCTTCCAGAAGGCGCGCGAGCGCTCGGACCAGCAGGCCGCACGTGCGATCGCGCTGGCCGATCTCGGCGGCGTCGACGGGCTCGGGCGCGTGGTGCTCTTGAAGGGCCTGGAACTCTATCACGACAAGGGCTGCGCGAGCTGTCACGAAGACCCCGCCGTGCCGGCCCCACGCTTGAAGGGCTACGGCACGGTCGAACGTGGCGCGGCGTTCATCGCCAACCCCGACAGCGAGCGCTTCTTCAAGGGCAGTGTCTTTGAAGGCGAGATGCCGTCGAGCGACCTCGCACCTGAGGACAATAGTGCCGTCGCCGCCTGGTTGATGCACAAGGACGCGCCGTTGGACCGCCTTGAGCGCGCACGCAAGCTCTTCGTATCCGAGGAGTGCACGCTCTGCCACAACGATCCGGAAGGTAGCTCGCTCGCCAAGAGCTACGATTTGCGCATCGTCGGGCCCGATCTCGATGGTTGGCAGTCGTACGAATGGACCCGCGCGCTGCTGCGCGACGCGACTCACCCGCGCTACTTCGGCGACGTGCTGAGCGACGCGGCGAAGCTCGAGAAGTCGATGCCCGCCTACCCCGACCTGACCTCCGACGAGCTCGACCTCCTGACCACCTGGCTCCTCGCCGGGGCGCCTGAATCGAAGCTCTAGCAGCGTTCGGGAAGACTCGCAGGCGCGAGATCTGCCCGAGCTGCTGGCCACTGGTTCCGTCTGCTTCGCTTCGAAGCCGCTGGCGGAAGCGATTCGCGGCCAGCCTGGATTGAAGGCCTTCGCTGGCGACCTCCAGAAACAGAAAAGCCGAGCATTGCTCGGCCTTTCTTCGCTCAACTTTGGTTCGAACCGAGGGAGCTAGGTGCGGCGACGACGCGCCGCAACGAGCACGAGCAACCCGCCTATGCCAGCAGCCATCCCAGCGAGGCCCGTTCCACCCGAGCAGCCGAGGGTCTGGAGCTCACCGTCGTCTACGAAGTCCTCCGACGGGTCCAGGTCCGCGTCTGGATCGAACGTGCCCATGCCGGCCGAGCCAGGCGACGAGCCGAAGCTCGGGGTCTCGCAGTAGAGGACCGACTTCGCGACCTGGACGCAGCGCCAGTCCGACGGCAGTGCGCTTACGGTCTCGACCCGGATGGTCTTGGCGCAGCGGGTCTGCCCATCGGGCATCACCACGCAGCGTGTGTCGGAACTCTCGGCCTCGAACATGTTGGCGCGCTGACCCTCGGGCGTCGGCTTGCGTTGGAACGTCAGCTCGGGGCACGGGCGCCCGACGGTGACGATGATGCCCGCCTGGGCAGCAGCGCTGAACGCGCTGAAGCCGATGACCGCGGAAAGGATGACGAAGGTTCGCATGAGGAGACGCGAAGGCATGATTCAGCTCTCGCCTTGTCGATGGTGGGATGCAGGCAGAACCGCAAAGGCCGCCGCGCCATGGGTGGACGCCGACGTCGCGGTCGCGACATGCTCGGCGCCAATGCCAGAACCAGGGGAAAGGGTATCGAGGAAGCGCTCGAAGAGCTCGCCGATCTCGACGGCCACTTCGGGGTCGGCACGCATCTCGGCCACCCATAGGTATGCCGAACGCGTGTCAGGGGCGAGGCTCTTGGCCGTGGCGGCCGACTTGAGCACCCGCAGGAGCTGCTCGCGAAAGCCGCGCCCGTCATAGGGCTGCACCGGCACACCCCCGGCATCGGGACTGTCGGCAGTCGCGAAGAACAACGAGAAACGCTCGCTGCGTTCGCTCTCGGGGCGATTGGCGAGCGACACCACGGCCGGGAACAGCTCGCTCTCGGCCTTGGCGATCAGCGCTTCGAGGGACGTCGGGCCACCGAGACCGAGGCGTGCACGACCGGCGAGCGGAGGCGCCGCCCCGTCCTGCAGCCGGCGCAACACCAGATCGCGGAGGTAGCTCGACATGCCCTCGCGGCGCTCGTAGAAGGCAGCCACCAGCCGGAAGGCCTCGCCATCGGCACCCGCCACGATCGACACGAGCCCGTGCTGGAGGAGCAGCTTCATGCGCTTGCCGACCGCCGCGGCCGACGCCGACAGTGTGCGTGCAGCAGCCTCGACCGTGGTCGGACCGGAGCCCACAGCGAGCAGCAGCTCCCACTCGTCCCGCACCAGCTCCCACGCGAGTTCGTCGCGCACGTGGGTCGGCTGCACGAGCAGCGGCTCGTAGCGTGCGTCCGTCGCGGCCTCGTTGACCGCTACGTTCGTCCTGGTGGACGCAAGCGCCATCGACTCAGGTCTCACGCTGGAAGACGCGGTTGTAGAAGGCCCACGCAACGCTCTTGGTCGGGCGCATGAAGCCTTCCTCGCCGAAGTAGCGGCGGAAGTCGGCCTGCGTCGACGCCTGCGTGAGGAGCCACATCGCGGCGCGCTGCACGTCCTCGGCCTTCGTCATGATGTTGCGGTAGCTCTTGGGAACGCCGCTGACGCTCTCGACCACCTCACGCAGGACCTCGACCTCGCGCTTGAGCAGCTCGACCGGGACGCCATGCACGTCGGCCAGCTGCTGGATGAGCGTGCTCTGCCCGTTAAGTTCGGGCGCGTCGAACTGGCTCGCGACCAGCGCTGCGTCGTGGCGGCGGCGCGCATCTTCGGTCTGTCCGAAGGTCCGCTCGAGATAGGGGCGCACATGCTCGCTCATCAGCTTGAGCGGTAGATCACCGTCGGCCAGCGTCTCGAAAACGACGTCGCGGACCACGTCGCGGAGGCGACGCACGCTCGCGAGGTTGGTCTCGCGCACGGCCTCGGCGAGGTCGGCCTTGGCCTGACGCGAGAAGCCTTGGCAGGCGTCGATTCCTCCTGGGACGATCTGCTCTTCGACCAACGACTGATAGAAATGGTCGACCAGCTCCCAGATGTCTTCTTCGCGCTCGTGGAGCGGCTTGATGCGGATAGAAGTGGCGGGGCGGCTGTCGAGCGCGCCCTCACCGATGTCCTTGTCGCTCATCGCGAGCAGCAGGGCTTCCGACCCGCGGTCGCGCAGCACGCGAGCCGCCTGGATGCGCTTGTCAGCGTCGAGATCGCCGAAGCGCTCGAGCACCACCGTGCCGCCCTGAGCCGCGTCGATGGCCTTGTGGATCGCCTGGTCGATGCGCGCGTGCCCCCAGCTCTGCGGCTCGTCGCAGCGCAGCGAGGTCACCAGGTCCGAGCGCCCGAGCGCCGCGCGAGCGACCTCGTGAGCGGCCCGCACGACTTTGTGCTTGCCCGTGCCCGGCGCGCCAATCACCTCGACCGCGTCATGTCCCTGACGGAGCACGATCTTGGCCTTCAGATCCCTGACCAGCCGCTCACGCAGCCGCTGACCGACGATGCCGGCCCTATCGAGGGCACCGACGACCAAGCTATCGAGCGAGCCGTCGCCGAACGACGCCGGGGCTCTAAGGGTCTGGGTGGTGTTGACCATGCAACCTCCTCAACCTGCTGACGACTGTTGCCGCCGCGACGGACAACTCGGGGACCTCCCGCATGAACGATGCCTGCGGGACGGCGCAATGTGCCCAAGAGCAAATTAGAACTCAAGCTAGCGGCCCACAAGTTCGCTCGGCGGAACCCGGGAACACCACCTGCGAAGCGACGATGAGGGGCCAGGACCGGGATTCCGAACCTCCCGGGCATCAGCTGCGTTCGATTGCGAACGAATGTCGCGCAAGTCGAACATCACACCTTCGAACCCGTCCGCCGATCGAGGATGGCCCGAATCGATGCTTCCAACTCGTCGACGGTGCCATCGTTCTGGATGACCTCATCGACCAGCGCCCAGGTCGCGCGGAGCTGCTGGGTGCTTGGATCGGTCGAGGTCGTTTCGCGTTCTTCCAGCGCAGCGAACTGCTCGAAAGTCGTCGGGTCGCCCTGGCGACCACGCGCTATCAGGCGTTCGAAGCGCACGCGTGGGTCGGCGTCGACCCCGACCATGAAGAACCCGGGGATCATTCGCAGCGCCTCGACTTCGGCCGGATTGCGGATCGAGTCGACGATGTGGGGCGCCCCGTCCTGAAGGCGCTGGACGATACGCATCGCCAGGGCTGCCGGCCCGTCCGCGCGTCGCAGCGAGTTCCCCGCCTCGGTCAGCGCCTCGCGGCTCTCAGGGATTCCGCGTGCCTTCAGCTCTTCGCGGATCACGTCCGAGAGCGAGTGGTAACGATACCCGAGGCGCCCCAGGTAGTCGGCGACCGTGCCCTTGCCCGCCGCAAACTTGCCCGTCAGTCCAATGATCATCGTGTCTCCCTCGCGCTGCGCCTGCCCGAAGCGATGGCGTGCACCCAGATAGCACGAAGCATGGTGCCTCACTCCCGCTTACGCAGCTGCTCATCGACCAGCCCAAGCCTGCCGCGCTGCACGGGCTGCACGGGGCTGCACGGGCTGCACGGGCTGCACGGGGCTGCACGGGGCTGCACGGGGCTGCACGGGGCCGAGCCTTGACAATGGAGGCCCTGGTCAACATAGTCGGCGTCGGTCGGTCCCGGTGCATCAGGAGCTACAGACGTGACTGCGGTAACTCGTGTCAGTGACAACGGCAAGGTGGACAAAGACGCGCACGGCTGCCCGGCCTGCCCCCACACTGCGACCGGGATGATCATCGGTGGCTCGCCCAATGTGTTCGTGAACTCGCTGCCCGCCTCGCGGGTCGACGACATGGGCATCCATGCAGCCTGCTGCGGCCCGAATATGTACACGGCGACCAAGGGCTCGGGCACGGTCATCGTGAACGGCAAAGGCGTCCATCGCAAAGACGACGAGCAAGCGCACTGCGGTGGCAAGGGCAAGTCGATCGCGGGTTCGAGCGACGTCTTCGCCGGCGACTGACCGATTCACATTCGCGTGACGATCACTGCCGAGCTCGCTCGGCAGTCTGCGTTTAGGGCAGCCCGAGTCTGGTGACGGCAGCAGAAGGCGAATTTCTCTTTGCTCTCGCCACGGCCTCGCCTGCTCGGCGAATTAGCGAAGCGGGGCACGCGCGGCCTACGAGCCGCGACGCCGCCGACCTTGTCGGTCGACCAGGAGCGAGCGACGACGGCCCCGCGCGTTCCCGCGAGCGAATTCAGCCGAAGGCGCGAGCGACGACGAAGTAGTACGGGTTGTCGAACGCCAGCTCGGGGTCGAGGCGTTTGCGCACGGCCGCGATGAGGTTGGCACTCTCGTCCTTGCGCTCCGGCGGGACCATGCCGTTGCGCACGACCGGCAGGGCCAGCCAGTCGAGGTACTCGGTCGCGGTCCAGGGGCGGTTCCAGAGCTGGAAGTCGACGTCGCTGAACGCCGACACCTCGAGCGCATCGCGCATTGCAGCTATGTCACCGAGCGCCGGGTCCATCGCGAGCGGCTTCGCGGTCGAAGGCTCGATACCGAGCTCGGCGCGCGCCTCTTGTAGTGCCAGGCCGAAGCTCGCGACGGCCGGTGTGACGAGGTGCTCGCCGTAGCCGAGGAACGCCGCGGGGATGCTGAACGCAAAGAGGCCGCCCGGTTCCATCGCGCCACGCACGCGGCCGAGCTCGCGCCTGATATCGGGGTTCAGCCAGAGGGCCGAGTTGCACACGATGCGCGGCAAGGGACCATTCTCGAGGGCCTCGAAGCAGAGCTTCTCGGCCGAACCGAGCTGGAAGGTCGCGCGCGCGTCGCTGATGTTGGCACGTGCCCGGGCGAGCATGCCGTCGGACGGGTCGACCCCGATGACGCGACCTTCCGGGCCGAGCCGCGCAAGTGCTGCGCGTGTAGTCGTGCCAGTGCCGACCGCGAGATCGCCGACCCGATGATCGCCCATGATTCCGGCGCGCTCGACAAGCTCGCGCGAGGTGTCCTCGTAGAGACTGCTGCGCGCGCTGAAGGCCTCGTACGCATCGACCTGCGCGGGGTCGTTCCACTCGGCGACAGTGTCGACCGATCCGATCGCATCCTCGGACAACATCGTGCCGGTCGAGCCGAGCGCGAAGGCATGCTCGATCGGTGGTGCCGGATGGTCGGGCTTGTGGAAGACTAGGATGTACTCGTCGGCGATGGCCCGGGCGATGCGGCTGCGCGCGATGCCGCGGGCGATGAGCACATCGAGCCGCACCGGCTCGGCGAGCTTCCCAATGAGTTCGGCCAGCTCGGGCGTGAGCGGCGTCAGCACAGGGCCGCGCCGCCCCGGTCCGACGAGACAGTACTCGACCGCGTGCGCGGGCCGTGGCCGCAGCGTGCCGATCGTGCCCGCGGGCTTCTCGAGCAAGCCCTCGAACCAGCGCGCGTTGAACGACAGCGGCAGCTGCGAGAGATATGGGTTGGGCATCGCGACGAGCTGCGCCAGATCGGCGTCGTCGGGCAGCTTGCTCCACGCGAGGCGGTAGCGCCAACGCTGGTCGAGGTTGCCGTGCCCGTCTGGTGGCCCCCAGTAGTTGCTGACGAAGTCGAGCCAGCCGACGAAGGCCTCGGACACGTACTCGATGTCGCCGCTCCTCGCGACCGCGTCAGCGCGCTCGCGCAGCTCGAGCGTGAGGCTCGGGATGCGGATGCCGTCGACGACGCTGAGAGCGAGCGGCGACAAACCCTCGACGCCGGCACCGACCGCGCGTTGCAGGCTCCACGCGCGCCTGACCAGCGCCTCGGCGCGCGCTGCCTTCGCAACGATCGGCTCGCGCTTGGGGTCGGTCATCGGAGCGTAGCCGAGCGCCAACAGCTCGCGCGGGCCAGGCCCGACCGCGGGTTGCGCGATGTCGCGGCCGAGACGGGCCAGCACCTCGGCGACCACCCCGTCGGCATCGATCGCGCCGTCTGCCCGCAGCGTCGCGAGCGCGTCGCCGATCGTGGTCAGCTCGGGCGCGAAGCTGCTCGGTTGGTCGCGCAGCGCCGCGAGGTGGCACAAGCGCTGGCCGAGATCGGTCAACACCCGCTGACCCCGCTCGCGGCTCACGTCCTCGCGCAGCTGGCACGGCTCGACCAGCGCGCGCAGGGCCTCGGAGCAGCGCAGGTCGAAGGCGGCATGGTTGGTCGCGTAGTCGACATCGGGCACGAGACAGTGCTCGAGCCAACGGGCAAAGCTCGACGAGGTGAGCCTGCGATAGTGCACCTTGGCGTACTCGCAGGCCTCGCCGAATCCGAGTGAGCGCTGCTCGGGCTCGATCATCTGGCCCGAGGTCATCCCGAACTGATAGGCGAACGCCTCGTAGTTGAGGACGCCGATGCCGTTTTCGGCGATCGCCAGCGAACGCCTGCTGCGGAGCCGCTCGAGCCGCACCGAGGGATCGCGCGCGCCGACCTCGAGATCGAGGTAGGTCATCGCCTCGCGCCCTCTGAGGTCGCTGAGGTCGATGAGCGGCGAGTCGTCGGCCATGCGCCCGAGCTCGGCGAGCCAGTACCAATGGAACGAGGCGAGCGCCTCGCTCAAGCGGGACATGTGCATGATGTCCCACTCGGTCAGCCCGGGCCACGCTCCAAAGCCGACCAACGCGTGTACGAGTCCGTGGCTCCACCACTTCGGAGGCAGATTGAGCTGAAAATCACCGACCGGGCAATCCTGAGCAAACGGCCAGAGTGCCTGCGCCTCGAAGCTCTCGCCACGCACGCGGCTCGCGTAGAAGCCGGCCCCGAACTCAGGATGCACCCAGCTCGGCGGGACCGGGAGAAAGGCCCGCTCGAGCCGATTGAACGCGACGACGCCGCGGTCTCGCGAAACGAGCCCGACGTGATGCATGTACGGTGTGGTCGTCAGCCCTGGCACGGCCAGTCGATGATGATGTGCGAGCGCGACAACCTCGGCTTCGCTCCGGCGCGCGTCGATGCCCTCCCCTTGTGCCACCAGCTGCGCCGCCGTCAGAGCGCCGATCCGCTCGCCCAGAAACATGGGGCGAGCTTCACTATCAGGTGTGGCACTGAGTATCGGAGACTCGCTTGCAGACTGCATTCTAGCCCTTGATGGAGGGAAGGCGTGATGCTAGTCTGAAACCGCTGCCTTGTGTAGAGGGGTCGGTGGCGATCGAACCCCATCCGACCCGTCGGATGGGCCACAGGAGATCTGTTCATGCCGAGCATCGAATCCCTTCCAAGCAAGCAACTGTGCGAGGTCTACTTCACCTACGTGTGTAAGAAGACGTTGCCAGACAAGTGGAAGCCGCCGCTGTCGATCGAGGGCATCGACCAGTACGTCAAGTACTCGGGTGGCCCGGGCATGATGGACATGCTCATCCACATCAAGGGCCTCATGCCGGTGCCGGCGCCCTACATCTGGGAGGCGTCGACGCACGAGCTCCATGGCGATACGGCCAAGGACATCGGCAAGAAGACCAAAGAGTTCTGCGAGAAGGCGCTCGACAAGTTCAAGCAGGCGCACGACATGGCGCGCATGCAGGCGAAGTTCAAGGACTGGAAGGTCATGGCGCTCTGCGCCATCGGCACGCCCGGCTGCCTCGACTTCCCGAAGCTCAAGGACCAGGCACCGTTCTCGTCGTGGGAATCCTCCGAGAAGGAGGACAACGCGAAGGCCTACGCCAAGGCCGTGGTCGAGGGGTTGAGCGAGCAGTTCGACAAGTGGGCCGGGAAGGTGATGTGCCCGGGCTTGCCGCTGTACCCACCGTTCGTGGCGTACCCGGGCCCGTCCGCCGCGCCGGTGCCGTGCATCCCGATGCCGCTCTTGCTGTACCCCTCGGCGATGATGGCTGAAGTGACGCAGCCCAAGCTCAAGGACGCTATGGTCGCCAAGCTCTCATCGAAGATCAAAGACGAGGACGGCGCCAAGCTGCACGTCGCGATCTTCGACAGCATCGCGTTCCCCATCTCGCTCAACTTCTTGCTCTGGACCCTCTGCCAGCAGGTCATGAACGTGCTGGGCAAGGGCCCCGCGCCGGCCTACGCGCCGCCTTACGTGCCGGTGTCGCCGGTCCTTGGTGGTGACAACATCGCGGCGCCCGGCCACCTCGCCGCCTGACCTGGGTCGGGCGCATCCGCAGAGCGAAACGAAAAACGACCGGGCATGCTCGGCCGTTCTTCTTTAACCTGTGCCCGCAGGCTGCGGACTACTTCTTCTTCTTGCCGCCATCGCCCTTGTCGGGAGGCTCGACCGCGAGCACTTCGCCGGTCTCGGGGTCGCGAATGATGCCGAACTCGTCGTCGGCGAGTTCGCGCGCCTGGGCCTTCAAGAGCTTCTCTTTGAGCTTCGCCGCGGCCTCGGCCTTGGCCTTCTGCTCGTCGATGAAGGCCTGCTTGTCGTCGCGGATCGACTGATCCCACTCCTCGTGCACGACCTGGCGATCTTCGTCCTGGTCGAAGACGAAGGCGTCATTGACGTCGTCCTTGCGTTGCCCTTTGCCGCCGCGCGTGCGCTTGAACTGGGCCTTGTACTGCTCGTCGATGTCCTTGCCGTCGAAGGCGTCCTCGTCGCGCTCGCCGTCGCTCGCACCGACCGTCTTCACGCCCTCCTTCCGCTTCATCTCGACCCAGCCGTCCTGGTCGACCTCGATAATCCGGATCTTGCGGAACTGCTTTACCTCCAGCTCCGCATAGCTCTTCAGCTTGTAGAAGCCGCGCCACACGAGCTCGACCGCGGGCTTCTTAGGCTCTTCGAGATCGAACAGCACCTGGTCGATGCGAAGCGAAACGGGCTCGGGGCCCTGGCTCATGTCGATTGTGACGGTCGGGTGGATGCCGGGCAGCTTGAAGAACAGGTTGCCGTCGGGCGTGAGGTTGGTGAAGTACACGCTCTCGTCGCCACGGAGTTCCTTCACCTGAAGCTTGGGATGCGCCTCCTGGAAGGCGAGCGGGTTCATCACCGGGATCTCCTGGCTGTCGATCGCCGCGATGCTCGTCTTGTCGTCCGGGTCCTCCTCGTCGAAGTCCTCTTTGGCCTTCTCCTTCATCTTCTTGGCGGTCTCGACGTCCCACGGGAACGCACCGAAGTAGCGCGCACGCGGGTAGGCGCCCATCGCGTAGGTGCCCCAGCCGGCTGGCGTGCGGAGCTTGTTCAGGTCGAACGCGGTGAGATCGACGATGTAGTCTTCGTTCTGGAGGAGGTCGTCCGGGTCTTCGATGTTGGGCAGCGGGATATTCTCGACCGCCTCTTCGACATGCGACACGACGAAGCCCTTGCCGCACAGGTTCGTCGGGTAGGGCATCATCGGGGTCTCGGGCATCTCGAACTTCTTCTTCACCTTCTCCGGGCGGGTGTTCAGGTACTTGGCGGCCCAGCTGTCGTCCGACAGCTTCAGGTCGCCGAACTCGGTCGCGCGGTCGCGCAGCGTGCCCTCTTCGTCCTTGAGCTTGCGCGCCTCGACCTTGGCGCGCTCGTCGAGCACGTCCTTGAGCTCGTCGTCGAGATTCAGCTTCGAGATGTCGAGCATCGAAGTGGCGCCATCGGTACCGGAGAAGAACTTGGCGTTCGGGTCCTCGTCCTTCTTGGTCTCGTCCTTGCCGTCCTTCTTATCGTCCTTCTTCGCCGCGGCCTCTGCCTTGGCAGCGGCGGCCTTGAGCGCGTCGGCCTCCTCGGCGGTGTCGGGCATGTCCTGGCCGAGGCGCAGGGCCGACACGATCTTCATGCCGTCGTCGGCGGCCTCGGCTTCTGCCATCTTCTTCGCGGTCGCGTCGTCGAGCTTCTGCTCGCCGCCGCCCTCCGCGAACGCCTTCGCCGCCAGCTTGGCAGCCGCCGCGTCAGCCTTGGGCTTGGGCTTGTCCTCCTTCGGCTTGTTCTTGGCTTCCTCCTCCTTCTTCAGCTCTTCGAGGATTTCCTTCTTCTTCTCGCGTCGCTCTTCGATGACCGCGCCGACGACCGCGGCTTCGGCCGCCATCTGCTGCACGTCGGGCGTCATCAGGATCTTGGCCCAGCCGCCATAGCTGTGCTCGTAGCGCAGCGGCAGCTTCTCGATCGGCTCGGGATCCGAGAAGTCGGGGTCGGGCCAGATCCAGGGCTCACCCTTGGCGACATCTTCGGCCGTCAGCCACTTCACCGGCGGGTACCAGATGAGGTGGCGATTGCCGAAGATGCGCAGCTTGTTCGTGACGACGTTCGGGATGCGCATCTCGACATCGAACTGCGGCACCGCCTTGCCGCCCGGCGCGTAGCCCGTGCCGCGCACCAAGATGTCGACCTTGGGCTTCTCGATGGCGATCTCGGAGGGCGCGCGATAGCTCACCACGGGCGGCTCGCCGTCGTCGTAGGGCTCCTGCGCGAGCGCCACCGGCGGGGTCGCTGCGGGAACGCAGGTGCCGCTCATCATGTCGACTTCAAAGCGTCGCTTGATGACGACGACGATGCCGTGCTGCCCGCTGATGCGACGGCCTGGCAACCAGAAGCCTTGCCAGCCATGCTCCTCGAAATCGGCCATGCCTTACTCCTCGGGGTGGCTCCCGAACGCATGGGAGGCCGCGAGTATCGAGACGACCCTGTTCGAAGTCAAGGTGGCCCCGGGGCTTGTCTTCCACAATGTCCGCGCGCGCTGCATCATGTTCGACATGGCCTCGAACGACCATGCAGCGGACTCGGACTTCCTCGGCCTCGAGCTCCGTGCCGGCTGGCGCGACGCCCTGGAAGACCTCGAGTACGAGGGTCGTCTTCATCCCAGAGCGGCGGCCGCCCCGAGCATGCCGTTCGTCTTCGCACGCATGCTCGAGCGCGCGCTGGCTGCAAGTGAAGGCAACGAGCGCGAGACCCTCGTCCACTATCACACGCGCACGCTGCAACAGATGCGAGCGGCAGTGGTGGCATCCAACCAAGAGCCGCAACGAACGCTCTTGCACACGCCGCTGGAGCTCGCGCGAATGCCGCGCTTCACCACCGCACTCGACGCGTTCTTCGCGCTGGTCGGCGCAGCCGGCGTCGATCCACGCATGGCCTTCGGTGCTGCAGACGCGCCAGAGCTCCTGCGCGCGCGACCGACCATCGCGGCGCTCTTCATGGGCGCGCACTACGGCAGCTACGGACCGCCCCTGTACCTCGGCCCCAACGATCTCGCTTCACTGGGGCGCGAGCTCGCTCAGGGCGAGAGCGCGCTCCAGGTCATCGATCGGCGCCTGCCCGGCCCCATCGTGCACGAGCTCTCGCACTTCGGGCGAGCACGCATGCCGCTCGTCTCACCCTATCTCGACGAGTGCGTCTCCGCGTATCTCGGTGCCCTCGCGTTCCCGTCCCTGGCCGTCCCTGACGCTGACGATGACGCCGCGATGTACGGTGCCACATGGTTCACTCAGGTCGGCGCACATCTCGCGCGCATCATCGGACGAGGTGCACTGATCCGCGCGCACGTGGGCGTCGCTGCATGGTCGGAGGTGCTTCCTGCGGGGCTGCTCCCGACGCTCGAGCGACTCGCCTGGGACCAGTGGCTTGCGGGTCGACAGCTCTCGTTCCTTGGCGACACCGACCAGCCCGACCTGTGGATCAAGGCGTTCTGGCTCGCGGCGGCGGGTGAGCTCGCTGCCGATGTGAGCCTCGCCGACCTCGTGCGCTACCCCTGGTCCGAGCTGCCACGCGAGCCCTGGGGCGAGGCCGATACGGCCCTGCTCGCATGGGGTCGTGAAGCCCTCGGCACTGCGCCGAGCTTGACTCCCGAGGGTGCCTGGCGCGTCTCGGCACAGCCGGTCGAGACCACCATCGACGGACACGGGCGGATCCGCCGTGTCGGCGTGAGCTACCCGCTCGAGCACACCGCTATGTACGTGGTCGCGCCACCTGGCGCTCCAGCCGTTTGCGCCTGAGCCGGCCAGCCGCTCGAAGTTCGCCAGCCGCTGCGCTATGCTCCGGTAATGGCGAAGTTCCTCTTGATCCTGCCGCACCTGCAACAGCGCATGGGCGCCCCCTACCTCGGGCAGCAGTACATCGCCGCGGCATTGCTCGCGGCCGGCCACGAGGTCTTGTGCCTGGACCTCGCGGCTTTGCTCTGGCGCGGCAGCGAGGACGACGCGGTCGCCAAGGCGCGGACCTTCGGGCCGGACGTCATCGGCATGACGCTCTTCACGTACAACGCCCTGGCGGGCTACCAGCTCCTCGCCCGTCTCCGTGCCGAAGGCCTCGGGCGCCTCTACGTCGCGGGCGGTCCGCACCCGACCGTGTTGCCCAGCGAAGTTGTCGCGCACGGCTTCGACGTCGCGGTCGTGGGTGAAGGCGAGAAGGTAATCGTCGCCATCGCCGAAGCGGTCGACGCACCGCGTGACCTGCTCGGTTCAATCATCGACCGCGTCCGCCACATCCCCGGCTGCCACACGGCGCACGGCGCGGGCCCGGCCTCGGGGTTCATCGACGACCTCGACTCGCTACCCCTTCCGCACACCAGCTATCCATCGTTCGACCCCTACCTCTACTCCGCGCAAGGGCACATCGGCGTGGGCGGCATGCTCACATCGCGCGGCTGTCCCGCGCGCTGCACCTTCTGCGCGAACTACGTGACCGGACGCGGCTATCGCTTCCGTTCGACCGAGCACATCATCAATGAAATGATTCAGCTTTCTCGTGTCACGCAGATTAACAACTTCCCTTTCTGGGATGATGCGTTCACCGCCCGCCGACCGCGCCTCCAGTCCTTGTGCAAGGCGATCCTCGCTTCGGAAGAACTCGCTGGCGCGACCTGGACCTGCATCACCCCGGGCAACATGGTGCGCGACTTCGATCTCGTGATGATGCGCGAGGCCGGCTGCCTCGCCGTCAACTTCGGCATCGAGAGCGGCGACTACAACATCCTCAAGGTCATCCAGAAGGGCCAGCGCCCCGAGCACGTAAAGGCCGCCGTCAAAGCCGCCCGCGCCGCCGGCATGATGACCATCGTCAACTTCATGTTCGGCTTCCCCGAAGAAGGCGTGACCGAGCTGCAGAACACGCTCGACTTCATGCATGAGCTGGCGCCCTACACCAACTTCTTCAACAATCGCGGAGTGTTGGTCCCCTTCCCCGGCACCGTGATTTACGATCAGCACGTAGCCAACTACGACATCGCGGGCTGGTGGCTCGACCCTGCACGCGTCGGCGACGAGCCCAATCTCTTCGCGATGGGGGCCAACGAATCGCAGACCGCGCTCGAAGTCGACCCGACGCTCGCCCTCGACTACTTCCGTTACGCGACGCCCGTGCGCGACAAGATCGCCGAGTGCGTGCGCTTCAAAGCTTTGCACAACCAAGCGGCCATCGCCGCGATGTCGCGTCGCTACGCGTCTTCGGCACCCGGGAGCGTCGTCGCTCGTTCCTCGGCCGCCTAGAGCTTAGTAAGGCGGTCGCCAGGCGAAGGTAGAGTCCGAATTCGCGTGGCCAGCCTGACTTCGTCAGGCCTTCGCTCACGAATTCGTGAGCGAAGGCCACGAAGTGGCTGCCCGCGAATTCGCGGAGCGAGGCGTGCGCGACCCAGGAGCCGCGACGAGGCATGCCTCATAGGTTGCCGAGGAGCGAACGACGCCGGGCCGCGCGTCTCGCGAGCGAATTTACTCGCAGAGGCCGAGGACGAAGGAGTTCGCGCGCGGCTCCGAGACGCCGCAGGTGCGGATGACCTTGGGCTTGGATGCGTCGTCGGTCGCGACCTCTTCGTCAACGCACTTGAACAGCAGGTCGGAGAGCAGGGTCGAGAGCTGATTGTAGTCGCCCTTCATCGGGACGAACAAGCGCATGCGACCGGGGTGCGCATCGAGCCACGTCTTGAGCTGCGTGAGGTCGGCCATGGTGCCGAGGTTCGCGGTGTCGCCGTAGACGCGCTCCGCCTTCTCGTCGATCGTGAACTGGGCCGCGCGGATCTGGTTCTGCTTGATCTCGATGTCGTACTCGTCCTTGTGGCCGGTCGGGTTGTCACCCACGCGACCGACGACGAGGCACGAGGTCGCGGCCCCGTCCTCCTTGAACTTGAAGCCCATGTTCGGCGCGTCGTCGGCGGCTGGAATGCGGACCTTGACGGCCGATAGGCGCATCGACTCGTCGACGCGGCGACGCCCGAGCAGGAACACGTCCTTGACGCCACCGGCCTCGCCGAGCTTGGCGGGGAAGAGCTTGAGCGTCTGGAAGAACGTCGCGACGCTGGTCGAGCCGGCCATCTCGAGCACGATGCGCTGATAGTCGATGCGATTGCCGGGCTTGTCCTTGACGTCGGTCAGGAGCTTCGCGATGTCGGCCGGCAACGTCGCCGGGATGGCGCCCGTCCACTTGTCCGCGAGCTTCACGTCGGCATCGGTAACGGCGGTGACGCCGGTCGCCTCGGCGAAGGTCACACGCACGCCGCTGCGACCACCGATGGCGGCCGTCGTCGACGGCAGCACGAGGTCTTCCCTGAAGGCCAACGGAGTCGTGATCGCGGCCTGGATGGCATCCGCGAAGCGCTTGGCGACGTCGTCGAAGACCTTCGCCCGCTCGGTCTTGGCGTGATAGGCCTTGGCCCAGCCGAGCATCACCTCGAGGAAGCCGCGGTCCACGATGGCTGCGCGGAACTCCGCCGGCACGCCCTTGCACTGGTCCTTGAGGCTCGGCTCGATGAAGCACAGGCGCGAGATGTAATCGCTCGAGCCTTCGCCCTGGCGGCGGGAGATGCCGAACGCGATTCCGTAGGCCGGGTGCATCGCGTCCCATGCGGCCGAACGATCGCTGAGGTTCGACAGCTGGAGGTAGCTCGCGGCGTGCACGAACCACTGGTCGAAGCGCGCTTCGTCACCGAACGGCGGCTCTACGAACTCCCAGCCCTTGGTGGTCTTCGCCTTCTCTTCGGCTTCGGTCTTCGCGCGCGACGAGGCGGTGTCGAAGTTGCCGATCGACGTCATGTAGCGCGACAGCGTGGTCGTACCGGTCCAGAACTCGCCCGCGTCCTTGAGGTAGCCGGCGCCGACCTGCGCGGCGGACTCGGCCGGGGTCCCGCGCGCACCGACGGTCGCACCCTTCAAAGGCTTGGCGCTATTGGCGAGCGCGTTGAGCGACAGCACGTCGGGGCGCGTCGCCCCGTTCCTGCGCCACGCCATCATAGGATGGGTCTCGCCCTCGAACTTCGCATCGGCCGCCGGCAACGAGTCGGCCATCGCCTTGCTGCGCGCGACCTCGACCGCGTACACGGCCTCCTTCGCGTTCTTGTAGCGCTTGTCGCGAGCCTCGTAGAGCTTTGCCTGAAGTCCGGTGTCGCACGCTTGCGCAAGCGGCACGGTCGCGACGACCAGGACTGCGGGAAGCACACGCCGCCAGAAGGAGGGGGCGTTCTTGGAGGCAGGGGCGATACGAAGCGACATCTCATCTCCAGCTGGCAGGGCCTGGGAGGCCGGGAATATCGACGTGCCCCCCCACGAAGTCAAGCTCGTCTTGCGGGCCTGGGCCCCCTCACCGGCGTCTTGGCGACGTTGCCAGCGCGAGCGCTTGTGCGCTATCCTTTCGCGGTCCTTAGCCGTCACTCCCTAGGACGCGCCCGTACTTGCAAAGCCACGCCGTCACCGCCGAGTTCCTCTGCCCTGAATGCGAACGTGTGTTCGTAAGCGGCGACGAGCGTTGCCCGTATGACGGCACACGCCTCGTGAACCTGGGCGCGGGCCTCGCCGCCGGCACGGTGATCGACCAGCGCTACACGATCAAGCGCCTGCTCGGCAAAGGCGGCATGGGATCGGTCTACGTCGCGCGCCAGCACTCGATGGACCGCGACGTCGCGATCAAGATCATGCATCACCGCGCCGACGGCAACCACGCGTCGGTACAGCGCTTTTTCTGGGAGGTGCGCGCGGCGCGGCGCCTCCAGAACCAGCACACCATCACGGTCTTCGACTTCGGCCAGACCGAGCGCGGCAGCCTCTACCTCGCGATGGAGCTCTTGAAGGGCACGACCCTCGGACACCGCCTTTCTATAGATACGCGTCTATCGCCCGCGATGTCGGTGCGTGTCGCCATGCAGGTCTGTCGCAGCCTCGAAGAGGCGCATGGCCATGGCATCATCCACCGCGACCTGAAGCCCGAGAACATCTTCCTGTCGCTGCGCAGCGGGCAGAGCGACTTTGTAAAGGTGCTCGACTTCGGCGTCGCGAAGTTCCTCGACCCCGATGGCGGCATCCCGCTCACACAGACCGGCACCGTCTTCGGCACGCCCCGCTACATGAGCCCGGAACAGGCGAACAGCGAACAAGTCGACGCGCGCTCGGACCTCTATGCGCTCGGCATCCTCATGTACGAGATGATCGCCGGCAAGGTGCCCTTCGCCGAGGACAACCCCCTCGAGATTCTCTACAAGCACGTCCATACCAAGCCCATGCCGCTGGCCGAGGCCGCCCCCTGGGCAGATGCCGATCCGCGCTTGTCGCTGCTGGTCGACCAGCTGCTTTCGAAGCGGCGTGGGGACCGGCCGATCTCGGCGCAGGCCGTACGCGGTGAGCTCGATCTCATCCTTCAGGCGATGCCTGACGCGGGTCCACCGATCGAGATCCTGCCGCAGGACGACATCCCGCCCATCCCGTTCGCGGCCCCGGTCGAGAACCCGATGAACGAGACGCGCGAGGCGATGGAAGTCGCGAGCCCGCTCCGCACCGCGGTCCCTACCCCGTCGCTCGGCATGCGCGGGCTGCGCAAGGATGGCAGCGGCGGCGTACGTCTGGTCGGACGGCGCGCGGAGCAACAACGCGGTCGCAAGTGCCTCGACGAAGGCCTACACACCGGCGCCTCGAAGTTCCTCTGGATCGCCGGCGAGACCGGGCTTGGCAAGCGACGCTTCACGCGTTGGCTCGCTGAGGTGGCACAGAAGGAGTTCCGCGCGTCGGTCGCACGCGGCCTGAGCGTCGGCGGAATCCATAGTGGTCTCGCGGAGATGCGCGCTGCGTTCGACGACCTCCTCGGCACCGCGCTGCTCGAGCGGGCAGCGCTGCGCGAACGCATCGAAGAGCATCCCGCGTTCTCCGACCGCATCGAGCGCGACCTCATCGATGCATTGGTCGCCTTCCTGCGGCCCTCGATCTCCGGTACGCCCGGTGTGACCGGTGGCTCGTCGTCACCGCCCGGGGCGACCGCCGCTGGCGAAGCGAGCGAGAACCCTTCGTTCGTCGATCCGCTTATCGACGAGGACTCGCGCCGCCACCTGTTCTCCGCGCTCCATCGCCTGCTCTTGCGCCTGGCCAAAATCCAGCCGCTGATGGTCGACTTCGGGCTCCTGAACAACACCGACCCGATGACGGTGCGCTTCCTCGAGTACCTCGCGGCGATGTTGCCGCAGACCCCGACCAAGCTCGTGCTGGTCGTGCGCGTCGACACCGGCAACACGCGTCGCCACCAGGTACTGCGCGGCGTGCAGGAGCTGGTCGGATGGCGCGGTGGACACGACTCGGGCCTGCACGACTTCGTGTCGCTGCAGCGCCTCGACGGCGCCGACTTCCTCGAGTTCGCGCAGACGATTGGCCGCGGCTTCGGCCACCTCGCGCCCTATCTCCTGTACCTATCGGGGGGCAACCCGGCGGACGCGGCCGAGCTGGTCGAAGCGATCGAGGCGAACCCCGACCATCTGAGCATGGCACGCACCTGGAACCCGATCGGCCAGCGGGTCATCCTCGCGAACCTGCCGTCGACCATCATTGATCGTGGCGAGCGCGTGCTGCTCGCGGCGACCGACAAGCTCGGCGACTCGAAGGACGCGCAGGCAGTGCTGCGGCATGCGGCGCTGCTTGGCGTGAACGTCGACGTCGACGTGCTCGAGAAGGCGCTCGAGCGAAGCGAGCGTACCGAAGTTCTCGACGCGGTCGAGGGCACGCTCGAGACGCTGGTCGCCAACGGAGCCATGCACGAAGACAAGGGATCGGGGAAGTTACGCTTTGATTCCGGGGTGGTGCGCGAGCTGATCCTGTCGCAGATCCGGAGCCCGCGCACGCTCAAGAAGCTGCACGCGGTCATCGCGGAGACGATCGAGACGCTGCCCAACCTCGAGTCGCGCACCATGGAGCTCGCCAATCATTGGGAGGCCGCCGAAGAGCACGGCAAGGCGCTGAGCTATCGGCTCGTAATGGCGCGCCGCGCGCGCGCGCGCGACCACAAGGACGAGGCCCTGCAGGCGTTCGGCATGGCGCTCGACACGCACGCGCGCCTCGGCCCGACGGCGCGCGGCGACGCCGCCGAGCGCGAGATCCTGCTCGAGCTCGGCAAGCTCCGCTTCGAGCTTGGCAGCTTCGAGCAGGCCGCCGAGAGCTTCCGCGCACTTGTCGAGCGCGCGACCACGCGCAACGAACAACGCCTCGTCGCCGACGCCGAGCTCGGCCTCGCTGAGGTGCAGGATGCGTTGGCCGAGTACGGCGCCGCGTCCGAGCTCCTGAAGTCGGCGGCCGATCGCTTCCGCAAGCTCAACCTACCCGTCGAGGCGGCGCGCTGCGAGCTGCGGCGTGCGGCCAGCCTCGAGCGACGCGGCCAGACCAAGGCTGCTCGCGAGGGCTACGAAGCCGCGCGCAAGGTCTTCGCGCAACACCAGGACTCGCGGGGTCTCGCCGACGCGTATCACGCGCTGGGTCTGCTCTCGCTTCAGGACGGCGACGCACCGGAAGCGCTGCGGCAGCTGCGGCGCGCGGTCGACATGCATCGCCAGCTCGCGACCGGCTTGCCGCACGGCAAAGTCCTCTACGACCTCGCGGTCGCCGCGGCCGAGCGGCGCGAGTACGTGCTTGCCCTGGACGCCGCCACGAAGGCACTCGAGATCTTCGACAAAGAGGCGTTCCGGACCGGCGTGAGCCAGTGCCTCGGCATGGTCGCGCGGGTCTTGTTGAACCAACATCGGCCGGCCGAAGCGCGCCCTTTCTTCGAGCGTGCGCTGCGGATTCGTGAGGACCTCGGCGACCGCCGCGGCGTCGGCGAAGCGGTCGCGGCGCTGGCCCATATCGCGCTGGTGCTCGACCAGCCGGAGCGTGCGCTCGAGCTCGCGCGCCGTGCCCGTGAGATCTACGCGGGCGTAGGTGAGTTCGTCGGCGCAGCCAGTGCCCTGCGCACAATGGGCGTCGCTGAGAGCGCATTGCGCCGCTTCGAGAGCGCGCTCACGCATCTGCGCGACGCGGTCGCGACCTACCGCGGCCTCGGCAAGAAGGACGCGGAGCTGTGCATCATCCTCGAGAGCCTGGCCGACTGCCACGAATCGATGGGCCTCCAGAAGGACGCACGCGAGACCCTGGTCGAAGCGCTCGGCGTCGCGAAGGAGCTGCAGCTCGGCTATCAGGTGTCGCACCTCGAAGCGCGCTTGCGAGCCGGGCTGCACTGAATCAGCAGCCGCAAAGTGCCGAAGCTGGCGTGGATGTCGGGGGTGGTGACTTCCTGCACACCGCGATCGCCGCTGCTTGCTGCACCTGTCAGGCTCGCCACATGCGCGACGCCGTAGCATTTTGCAACGCGCCGCGTCATTGCTCGCTGCCGCATCAATGCTGGACGCGATGATGACGCTGGCACGTACATTGCTCATGTACAAAGCGTACGCGCTCCCCCCGCAGGGAGCGCTCTCGGCCGGTCCGCCAAGCGCGACCGTTCAACCGGGAAACCTAGAGCTCCATCGACCCCCGAAAGGAGTGACGGCCTTCGGGCGACGATGGAGCTCACCTTACACCCCTGGATCGCCGAGCCGCAGGGCTCGGCCGTCCAAGGCTTGCGGGGCTCGGGCGCACTGCCCTTTCCATTGTATGCCTCGTCGGGCGCGGCTCTGTCCGTGTCGCGCCGAGGATGCGCTGGGCGTCGGTCACGCCCTTTGTCACGCCCACGCAAAACGAGACGGGCCGCTGCGACAAAACGACGGAAAGCTATCGTAGGGTCCCCGAAGCAGTGCCAAGATGGCAACACAGGTACGACGCGGCGCCAAGGCGCGTTGCGGCGCGAACTGGAGCCGCTCGCACGCGAGCATGGGAAGGGACGAAGATGCGACACGTGCTGGTCGGCGCTGGTGCCGTTGGGATCTCTTATGGCTGGTATCTCGCGGCGAGCGGGCACGAGGTCACGTATCGCGTGAAGGAAAAGCACGCCGCCGAGCTGCGGCAGGGCACCAACGTGTACTTCCCAAAGAAGCGCGGGGTGCGTGAGCCTGTCCGCTTCGAGGCCTCTGGCAAAGTCGGCGGCTACGAAGTCCTGACGAGCGACGAGGAGGTCCGCGCCAACGGCTGCGACGTCGCGTGGCTCTGCATGTCGTCGACGGCGCTGCGCGGGCCCTGGCTCGAGCCGTTTCTGGCGGCGCTCGGGCCTGCGACGACGCTGGTCATGCTGACGCCCGGAGCCGAGGACCGGGCCTATCTCGCGGCACGCTTTCCGGCCGAGCGCATCGTCACGGGGCTCATCGCGCTGGTCGCGTGGCAGACCCCGTTGCCCGAAGAGGCGCCCCATCCGCCGGGTATCGCTATCTGGTTTCCGCCGCTCACGAAGCTGCCGTTTCGCGGTGACGAGGCGCGCGCGAAGGCGGTCGTCGCGGACTTGAACGGCGCGCACAAGGTCGCGAAGTTCACGGGCAGCGAAGTCCGCGACGGTGGCTCGCTGATGAGTGGCGTGCTCACGAGCCACATCGCCGCCCTCGAAGGAGCCGGCTGGAAGTTCTCGAACTTACGGAAGAGTACGCTCGCGAAGCTCGCCTCGGAGGCGTCGCGCGAAGCAGTCGCGGTGCTCGCCGCGGTGCAGGGACGCAAGCCGCCGCTGGCCAGAGTGCTCGTGCGGCCGTGGACGATCCTGCCGGCGCTGCGGTTCGCAGCGTGGCGCATGCCCTACGACTTCGAGGTCTATCTGCGCTACCACTTCACCAAGCTGCGCGACCAGACCGCGTTCTCGATGCGCGAGCTCGCGCGCCTCGGGAAGCTGCACGGGTTGCCCGTCGCAAACATCGAGTCGCTGGCTCAGTCGGTGTTCGGGACGTCTGGCGGCGGCTGAAGTACCTCGCGCGCAGCGGCCTCGAACAACGTCGCGAGTGCTGTCGGTGCATCGGCGTGGAGCCAGTGACCAGCAGCGGGGATGACATACGCGCCGAGGCGATCGAGGCGTGCGACGTCATCGGCGTCGAACCGGTTGCTGCGGGCGCCACGCACGCCGTGGACGCATAGGCCTTCGCGCGGTGAGTCGACGATGGGCCACAGATCGAGCTGCGCATAGTCGGCGACCAGTGCGCGCACGGTCGGCAGGTCGAACTTCCAGTGATAGCCACTCTCACTCGAGCCTCGGATGTTCGTCGTCATCCACTGCGCGATCATGTCGCTTAGCCCTCGCGCACGGATCGCGGCCGCGACCTCCTGACGCCCTGGCAGTGGGTCGGGGATGGACTCGATCACTTCGAAGACATTGGCAATTTCGTCGGCACTCGCGACGCCAGCCGAAGGTGCGATGGCGCCAGAGGCGCTCGAACCATCACCGATCAGCGTGGGCCCAGGAGGCGTATCGAGGAACCACGCGGCGCGCGTTGCAGGGCTGCAATGCTCGGCGAACTGGAGCGCGACCTTGCCGCCGAAGCTGTGGCCCAGGATGAGGTCGACCTCGACGCCGAGGCTGCTCGCGAGGCGCGCGAGGTCGGCGGCACAGGCAGCGACCGTGTGCGGCGGCGGCGCGCTCGTGAGGGATGACTCGCCATGGCCGCGCAGATCGACAAGCACCCAACGCAGCTCGGCCGCGCTGGCTGAGGTGTCGACCAGGCGGCGCACGAAGCTGCGCCAGTTGGCGGCGCTGCCGAGGATCCCGTGCAACACGAAGGCGGTGCCGCGCGGCACGGTCGCCGTATTGGCCTTGGTGATCTCGATGTAGGCCGGCAAGAAGCCAGGCGACGCCATGCTCACTTCGACTCGGCATCGCCGAGCAAGACCACCGCCGTATCGCCTTCGGCTGCCGTTGCTGGCACCGCCGTATCGCCTTCGGCTGCCGTTGCCGGCGCGATCGTATCGCCTTCGGCTGCCGTTGCCGGCGCGATCGTATCGCCTTCGGCTGCCGTTGCCGGCGCGATCTTCGCGCCGACCTGGGTCGCGGCGCGCGCGGTGGCGCCCTGCAGGAGGCTCGATATCTGGGTAACAAAGCGCATCGGGTCGTCGAGATGGCTGCCTTCGGTGAGCACCGCCTGCGCATAGAGAACCTCAATCCAGCTCTCGAGCTCGGGGTGCGACGGAGCCTTCTCCGCGACCTGGGCTATCGCCTGGATGATCGGGTGCGTGGTGTTGACCTCGAGCACGCGCCGCACGCCCTGCCAGCTCGGCTGGCTCGCCTTCAGGAGCCGCTCCATGTGGGCATGCACGCCGCCCTCGGGCACGACCAGGCACACCGGCGAGGTCGTCAGGCGCGACGACTCCTTCACCTCGGAGACGCGATCGGCCAGCACCTCGGTGAAGCGCACGAGCAGCGCCGCGGCCTTGGCGCGGTCATCCGAGTGAACCTTGTCCGCGCCGTCCGCCTTGACCGGACCGATGTCAAGATCCGCCTTCATCGCCGACACGAGCGGCAGCTCGTCGAACTCGCCAAGCCCCTGCACCGCCCACTCGTCGATGGGATCGGTCAGCAGCATCACCTCGTAGCCGCGCGAGAGCAGCGCCTCGAGGTGCGGGCTCGAGGCCGCCGCACGCTCCGACTCGGCGATGATGTAGTAGATCGCCTTCTGGTCTTCGGGCATGCGCGCCTTGTAGTCGGCGAGCGTTGCGTAGGCGTCCTTCGAAGTCGTCGTCTTCCAGCGCGCGATGTCCGCGATCTTCTGCTTGTGCTCCGGGCTCGAGTGCATGCCCTCCTTGAGGACCGCGCCGTAGGCCTTCCAGAACGTCAGGAAGTCGTCGGGCTTGTCGCTCGCGAGGGTGGTGAGCATGTCGAGCGCCTTCTTCGCGACCTGCTTCTGGATGAAGCGCACGAGCTTCGAGTCCTGCAGGATCTCGCGCGACACGTTGAGCGGGAGATCGTCGCTGTCGACGATGCCGCGCACGAAGCGGAGGAAGCTCGGGATGAGTTCCTTCACGTCGTCCATGATGAAGACCCGCTTCACGTAGAGGCGGATCCCGTGGCGCTGCTCGGCCGAGTACATGTCGAACGGCGGCTTTTTCGGAACGAACAGGATGCCCGTGAAGAGCTGCGTGCCTTCGACCTTGAAGTGCTGGTGCGCGAGCGGCGGCTCGAAGTCGTGCGTGAAGTGCCGGTAGAACTCATCGTACTCCTCGGACTTCACCTCCGAGGGCGAGCGCTGCCACAGCGCCGTCGCGCGATTGACCTGCTCCCACTCGTAGGTGCGCTCGGGCGTCTGGCCCTCCTCCGACGCCTTCGACCAACGCTCCTGCAGGAGCTTGATCGGGTGCGAGATGTAGTCGGAGTAGCGGGTGATGAGCTCGCGCAGGCGCCAGGTCGACAGGTATTCGGCCTTGTCCTCGCGCACGTGCAGGATCAGCGCGGTGCCGTGGACCTCTCGATCGGCGGGCTCCAGCGTGTACGCGTCCTCGCCGGTCGAGGTCCAACGCCAGGACTCATCGGCTCCTGCCGCGCGCGACACGACCTCGACCTTGTCGGCGACCAGGTACGCCGAATAGAAGCCCACGCCGAACTGGCCGATGAGCTGCACGTCGGCCTTCTTCGAGTCCTCGAGGGCCTGCAGGAACGCGCGCGAGCCCGAGTGCGCCACCGTCCCGAGGTTCTTCTTGAGCTCGTCGTGGCTCATGCCGATGCCGAAGTCTTCGATCGTTATCGTCTTCGCGGCCTCGTCGGCGCGGATTCGGATCTCGAGTGGCTGGCCCTGCACCAGGGCGGGGTCGGTCAGCGCGCGGAAGCGCAGCTTGTCGAGCGCGTCCGAGGCATTCGAGACGAGCTCGCGCAGGAATATCTCGGGGTTCGAATAGAGCGAGTTGATGACGAGGCGGAGGACCTGACTGACCTCGGCCTCGAAGTGGTGCTGTTCGACTTCGTCGGACATCGTAGTGATCCTCTTCGTGTGGGTGGCGCCTGCGGCGCGCCCGCGTTCATACTCACGATGCGGGGTGAGTCAATGGCCGCCCCGCCCATGTCCATACGCTGAGGACGAACCGATGACCGACCCGTCGACCGCTGCCACCCTGCCCTTGCCCGAGTCTTCGACCCTGCTGGTGGTCGACATCCAGGAGCGGCTCGTGCCCGCGATGCCTGGCGACGAGCAGGTGAGTGTCATCAAAGCCACCGGCAATCTGATAGCGCTCTACGCCGAGCGCGGCGTGAGCACGATCTTCTCGGAGCAGTATCCAAAGGGCCTGGGCCCGACGGTCGCGGCGCTCGCGAGCGAACTCGCGCTGGTGCCGAACGCCGAGCGCATCGAGAAGACGACGTTCTCGGTGTGCCAGGACGCGGCGTGGGCCGACACCAAGGCGCTGCCCGACGTGGTGCTGGTCGGGATGGAGGCGCATGTGTGCGTGCTCCTGACAGGGCTCGACCTGCTCGCGCGCGGCCATCGCGTGTTCGTGCCGCACGACGCCGTCTCGTCGCGCACGACGCGCAACCGCGACAATGGGCTCGCGCTGTTGGCGGCGCGCGGCGCGCTGATCGTGAACAGCGAGACGTTGATCTTCAACGCGCTCGGGCGGGCCGGCGGCGACGCGTTCAAGCGCTTCTCGGCTCGCATCAAGTAGGTCTTGAACGGGATCAGGTCGCTGAGCGCGCGTTGCCGGTGCCGTCGCAGGCGCCGCACGAGAGGCGACCGCCGCTCTTGCAAAGGCTGCATGGGACGCGCCCACGACCGCCTTCGCAGGCACATGGGGCAGGCACTTCGCCACGACCGCGGCAGGTCGGGCAACGACGGCTGTCGATGCGGCGCAGTGTGCCATGCGCGGTACAGCCCGGGTCGGGACACGAGACCATCACGGTGCCGCGGCCCTGACACGCGCCGCAGGGCACGTCGCCCGCGCCATTGCAGCCGGGGCAACGCAGGGTGCCTTCGCCGATGCAGACCGGGCAGGCGCAGCGCAAGAGCGTGCGCAGGGCCTCCGCGGCCGCGAGGCGCGCACCGACATGACGATAGACCGCGGCGTCCGAGTCGCCATGGCCCAGCGCGACGCCTTCGAGCCACAGCGCGAGGTGCTCGGCGCGGAAGGTCGCGATGAGACCGAGCCGCTGCGGCAACGCGTCAGGCGGCATGTCTTCGATCAGCGCATCGAGGCGGTCGGCGATATCGGGCGGTGCGGTAGGCGAGCGATGCAATCCGAGCCACGGCTCGAGCCCTTCGAGCGTCAGCGTCTGGGCCCGGCCGATCGCCTCGCACAACGCCGCGGTCGTCGGCAGGAGGCCATGCGCCGTGAGCCCTTCGCGGGCCGCTTGCGCGACGCGATACTCCGGATCGACCGCCAGCGAGACCAGCCGATCGACCGCGCCCTGCACGTCGCTGCGCCAGTGGCCGAGCGCCAGCGCGGCACCCTGCCGCGACTCCCACCAACTGTCGGCCATCAGCTCACCGATGACCTGCGCAGCGCGCGGACCGAACGTGCCGAGGGCGCGTGCGACGAGGTCGCGGTCCTCCTGGAAAGGGCTCTGCAGGCCGCGCGCAATCTCCTCGGCCGCGGCCGGCGAGCCGATCCAGGCAAGGCTCTGGAGCGCCGCGCGCCGGACGTCATCGTCATCCTCCAACACGAGGCGCCCGAGCGCGCCGAGCACCACGGGATCGTCAGACCGCTCGAGTGCCTGCGCGATCGCTTCACGCGCACGCCAGCTCCAGGTCGGCTTCTGTCCGGCCGCACCTTCGGCCGCCTCGAGCTGAGCCGCGAGCTCGGCGCTCGATAGATTGGCGAGCTCACGCACGAAGCGCGCGCGATGGGGATTGGCCTGCCAGGTGTGATCGACCGCGCGCAACACCGCCTCGACCCCGCGGGGCGCGCGGATCGCGGTCGCGATGTCCATGCGTGCGGCAGCGATGACGCCAATCTCTTCGGGCGTGGGCTTGAAGCCGCGCTCGCTCGCGATGTCGTTCAACGCGTCGAGCACTTCGGCGCGGAAGACGTGACCTCCCAAGCCCAACGCGAAGACCAGCGTCGCGAGATCGATCGACTCGGGCGCGGCGTTGTCGCAGGTCTCGCGGATCCGGCGCGCGGCCAGCGCATGCAGGGTCGTCTCGCGCGCGTTGCTCGGCTCCCAACCGCGCTGAGCCAACGCCTCGACCGCCGCGAGCCGCACGTCCTCGTCGGGATCTTCGAGCACCTCGACAAGGACCGCGGTCGCCTCGGGCACGGGCAGTGTTGCAAGCACGTCGCAGGCCGCACGGCGCCGCTTCCAACTGCCGCGCGCGATCGTGCGGCGGATGCCGTTCAGCGCGGCTGGGCCCGCCTCGCGCGCACGTTCGATCGTGTCGGGTAGATCCTCGGTCGAGCGGAACAAGAGCGCGTGACCGGCGATCTCGTCACCCGAAGGGCCGCTGCCCGTGAGCTCGTGCAAGGCGCCCAGGGCGGCCATGCGTGCGGTATCCTGGGTGTCCGACAGCGCCGCGGTGCGCAGCGCGAAGACCACCTCGCTCGCCCGCCGACGCGCGATAGCACGCGCCGCGCCAGCGCGAGCCGAGGGGTAGTAGCGGGTCTCTAGCGCCTGCATGAGGTGCATGACCTGCTCGGACCCGGCCAGCGTGCAGTAATCGTCGACCGCGTCGTCGTCGGCCCACTTCAGGCGACGGCGATAGATCTCGGCCAGCGGCTCGGCCATTGCACGCGCACCGAGCTCGCGAAGTGCCGCCGCGACCGTGCCTTCGAGCGCCCGATAGCGTCGCGCCGCATCGATGAGCCGAGGGCCATCGGACTGCCCACCGATCCGGCCGAGCGCTTCCACGATCGAACGACGCAGCGGCGCGTTCGGGATCTCCAGCGACAGCAGCAACGACTCGCGTGCAGGGCCACGCCGATCGAGCGGCACGCAGGTCGCGAGTTCGATGATGCGCTCGCTCTCGCCCGCCCACAGCGCCGCCCGCAGACGATCGAGATCGTCGCGCGCGAGTGCTGCCGGCGGCAACATGATGACCTCGGCGCTGCCCTCACCTTCGGGCCTCGGAGCAGTCCGCGGCGCGATGCTCAGCGCCAGCGCACGTCGCACCGCGACATCTGGATGATCGCTCCAGGCGCGACCGAGCGCGGTCTTCAGCTCGCTTGGGAGTGCGTCGCCAAGGCGCGTGATCAGTTCGAGCACCATCAGCAGCACAGGCGCCGAGCGCTCGCGCAGCAGGTCGGTCGCTGGCTGCAGGGCCGCCGAAGGCGAGCGCGCCGGATCGCTCGCGGCTGACACCGAGTCGCCCTCGCGCGACGAGAACAACGTATCCTTGAGATGGGCCCGCGCGACCGCGGCCCGCGCGGCCGGGGGGCGACCAACCAGCTCGCGCCGTGCGACCGCCACGAACTCTCCGTGGATGCGCGCCGGCAGCGCATCGAGAAAGGCGACGCCTGCGTCGGCGTCGGTGACGAACGCGAGCGCACCGAGCAGTGGCTCCAGCAGTGCCGTCATCCACGCACGCTCGTTCGGATCTTCCGCGCTCGCAGCTACGGCGACCGCATTCGAACCGCTCGGACCATGCGGGCCTGGCCGCGCATATGCCGCGCGACACAGGATGATGGCCGCGTGCAAGGTCGCGCTGCCCCATCGCGCCGGCTCGAGTATCGCGCCACACGCGAGTGATACGAGTTCGGCAAAGCCACGCTGAAAGTTGCCTTCGCCAAGACCGAACAACAGCGACAAGAGCATCGGATCGGCGCTAGCGGCGGCGGTCGATGCGACCATAGCCGCTGACGAAGGCACTCCATCTGCCGTTGTTGGGCCTGCACCGACCGAAGCAAGCGCGACGACGCCAGCGCCGCCCGGGGTCTGAGCCGCCGCGAGCGCATCGCGAACCATCGCACGGGCACCTGGATCGCCAGCGCGAGCGGCCTCACCGACAGCGATCGCGAGCGCATTGTCTTCGTGCCGCATCAGCGCTTCGGCGCTATCGAGGCCGAGCGGCAAGCGTCCAGAAAGGGCGATGGCCGCCGCGAGCAGATGGCGACGCTCCGAGCTCTCACCGAGCTGCGCCGCGATCGATGCCGACGCGGTCAGACGTTGGTTCTCCAGCGTCGCATAGAGACCATCGACCCAACGCGCGTCGGTCTCGTGGTGGGCGAGCGAGCGGGTGATGCCCGCGGCCCCCTGTCCGAGGACGGCCATGCGTCCGAGGACCGACTCGAGCGTCACGCCGGTCGCAACCGCGCTGCTCGCATCGAGCACCACCGCGGCCATCGTGCGGAGCTTCGGCGGCAACGCAGCGAATGCGCGATCGACCGCCGCGAGCGACGGCCGCACGGTGTCTTCCGGCGTCTCGTCGTCGAAGCGGTCAGCGCCATCGCCCGCGAACGACCCGGGGTCCGCGAACAGCGGCCAAACCGCGCCGCCGACGCGCGTCAGCAGCTCGGGCAGGTCGATGCCGTCAGCGGCCCCGAGACTGGCCCCGCGATCAGTCGGTGGGCGGACGGTGTCCATCGACTCCGATCGACCACGGATGCAGGCAGCCCGTCAATCGCACGCGCCGCCTCGCCCTGCTCCCACGACCGCCAGCGAGACGCACCTGCCGGCTACGCGCGTGCATCAGCCCGCGGCCGCGGCGGCTGCTTCGGCCGGAGCCGCGACAGGCGCAGCGTCGCCGCGCACGAGGCGGCTTTCGATGACGTCCTCGTCGAAGCGGACACCATTCAAGCGAACGCACATCAGGAACGCAGTGCGCTTATGCTTGCTGAGCATGTCGTCGATGATCGGGTGCGCCTTCTCGGGCGGGATCCGCTCGATCGCCTCGACGTCCTCGTTGATGGCGCGCACGTGCAGCACGATGTCGCGGTACATCTGCGCGTGAGCTTCGTTCCAGTGGATGATGAGCAGGTTCGCGAAGAGCTCGTGACCCGGGTCGGCGAACACTTCCTTCTGCGCGATCTGCTTCAAGCGGCCACGACCGATCTTGTCGGCGCTGTAGCCCTTGAAGTACCGGAAATAGAACCCTTTATCCGCCTTGGCGATCTCGCCGATGAGGCGCTTGGGGTTTACGTGGCGCAGGATGTCGTCGAAGTGGTCGGCGACCGACCGGAGGGCTTGAATCGGCATGTCGTCTCCAGGCTCGCAGCTGTGCAGCCGAGCGGCGGCGGGAGAGTCCTCGAAAGCGCCCCGGCTTTCAAGCGCAACCTACAGATTGCGGCACGCCGTGCCCGACTCGCCGTTCAGACGTCGTTGGGAATGACGTGGCTCACGGGTGCCAGAACCCGTTCGATGAGTCCGGGAGCAACACGGGCAAACGGAGCCCGCTCGATCGAACGTGCCATGCCCGCGAGCTCACGCACGCACGCATCGAGCGCACCCGTCGTGCGCAGGATCTGCAGCGCCTCCTCGATCATCGCTGATGTCGTATCGCCGCGTGGCGCGCGCACGATCGCCATCAATCGATCGCGCTCGACAGATGGTGCGTGGGTCGCGACCCAGGCGACCGGCCACGAGATCTTGCCTTCCGCGATGTCGGTCGCGGGCACCTCGCGGCCCTTGTCACCGACCAGATCGAGGAGGTCGTCCTGGAGCTGGAAGAACACGCCCAGATCGCATCCGAGCCGCTGCATCGCGTCGCTGTCCGCGTCGCCGAGATTGGCCGCGCGGGCACCACCGAGAAAACACGCACCAAAGAGCGCGCCGGTCTTGCCGTCGGCCATGCGCCGCCACTTCTCAGGCGTCGGTCGCGGGTCTTCGTGCAGCTCGAACTCGAGCGCCTGTCCCTCGACGATGCGCAGGATCGACAGGTTGAGATCGGCGATGAGGCGCTCCCCGATCGGCGACTTCAGCACCTGCGCGATGCCGAGCAGCAACAGTGCGGTACCGACGTTGACCGCCTGCGGCATGCCGTAGCGCGACCACACCGTCGGCAGGCCGCGCCGCCGCGTGTCGCCGTCCTGGAGATCGTCGTGCACCAACGTGCCGTTGTGCACGAGTTCGAAGGCGACCCCGAGATCGAGCGCCAGCCGCGCATCGCCGCCGAGGTTGTGTGCCAGCCATGGCGGCAACAGCGCGCGCAGGCGCTTGCCGCCGGTGTCCAGGTGGTAGCGCGCGGCATCGAACAACACGCCGTCACCTTCGACCGCGACCCTCAACCGTCGCTCGAGCTCGGCCCCGTGAAGATCTCGCGCCTCTTCGAAGGACTGGGCTCGCTCACGGGCACTGTCGTCGTCCCCGCTCTCAGCGATCAAGCTTCGCCTCCGAGGCCGGCGCTCACGCTTCATCTCCGACCTGCGTGCCCTGACCACCGAGCTCGAGGGTGAGCTGCTGGAAGCCGAACTCGGCACAGGCTCGCGCGACCCGCTCGAGGCAAACAGGGTCGTCACTCAGCGCCCAGGCGCAGTCGCCGCCGCCGGCACCCGAAGTGCGGGCGATGGCACCTCCGTCTTCGATGGCCCCCAAAAGCTGGCATTGCCCGCCGGCCATGATGCCGAGTTCGCCGATCCGATCCATCATGGCGAGCTCTTCCTGCACCTGTGATGCAGCGTCGAGGATGCGCGCGAGATCATCGGACAGGAACGCGCTGATGAAGGCTTCGGTCTCCGCCGCGAGCGGCTCGATGCAGGCCTCGTAGCTCGCCTCGTCCTCCTCACGCCACGACTGCATGCGCGCGAGCTGCTCGCTGGTGTCGGCACCGCGACCCGTGCGGAAGACGGCGGCGTGTAGGCCAGTCGGCCACTTCACCCGTTCGACTCGAGCTGACACGCCGGGTTGGCCCGGATGGAACAACGCCACGCCACCTTGCAGCGCGGTCGCGACGTCGTAGCCGCTGCCGCGGCCACCTTGAGCCGCGCGATGGGCCGCAATGGCGATGTCGAGATCGGGCGCGCCGGTCGCACCCGAGACCTTCCAGAGCCCGGAAAAGGCCGCTGCGCAGAGCGCCGCCGACCCTCCTAGACCCGGCTTGTTCGGGCCCTCGCCGAGCTCACTGGTGATGGTGATGCGACCGCCCGAAGGGATCCCCGGCAAGCGGGCGATGACCTCGGCGAGGACCGGCACCGACTTCAGCGGGGCATCGCGCAAGCTCAGCCCTGGCGAGGTCACGAGCCAGCTGCGGCGCGACTCGGGCACGATCTCGACATGCATGCGGCGATCGACGGCGACCGCGAGCGCTGGCACGCCGCGCTCGACCACGACGTACTCCCCGGCAAGCATCAGCTTGCCAGGCGCGCTCGCGCGGATCGTGACGGGCCGCATGGTGGTTGCAGTTCCAGCGCTCACCGGATGACCTCGGAAGGCGCGCGGTGCGGTTCTGACTCAAGGGGTTCGATGTTCAATTGGATCCCCGCTCCGGGGGAGGACGTGATGATTTGTGCGACTCCGGGTACCGCCGCCAATCGCTCGGCGATCTTCCCTGCGTCCTTGGGCAGGCAGAATACCTTCACGTTGGGTCCCGCGTCGAGCGTCGCCCCGCACACGGTGCCTTCAGCCTTGAGCGCCGCGACCTCAGCGAGCACCGCGACCGACGCCGGTAACCAATAAAAGACGGGAGGATCCGCGCCCATGCCGGATGCATGCATGCGCCAGGTCGACCGCTCCATCGCCGCCATGAGGCGTGGGAAATCCCGCTCGCGCAGCGCCTCGAGGGCGTCGTCGAAGGTCGCGTGCGCCTGCTGCACCCAGCCCGCGTAGAACGGCGAGGTGCGCATCGTGTGGTTCATCGCGTCGCGTGAGCCGATCGCCTTGCGACCCGTGCCGATGACCGCGATGACGACCGCGACCGGCATGTGGTCGGGTGCTGCCACCGGGGTCGCGTGCCGCCCTTCCCACGAGACCCAGCCACCGAAGATGCTGCGAGAAGCGCTGCCTGATCCGATGCGCGCGAGCTCCGACAAGAGCGGTCCGTCCGACTCAAGCGTGAGCCCCGCACAGCCACCCGCAGCCGCTGCCAGCGCCGCCATGCCCGAGGCCGAGCTGGCGAGGCCGGCCGCGGTCGGGACGAAGTTACGCGACACGATCTGGAACGGCGACGCGATATCGAGCCTCTTCCTCAGCGCATCGAGCAGAACGACCGCGCGCCGACGCTCTTCGGCGACGAGCGCCCGCCCATCGAGCTCGACCTGGTCTTCCTCGAACTCGGGCGCGAAGCGCGCGCGCGTCTCGGTGTAGAGATCGGCGAGCGTCAGCGATAGGCTCGGCACCGCTGGGATGTTCGCGTCGTCACGCGCGGACGCACGCGGCAGACCGTCATCGCCGGTCGGGACCGCGGCTTTGCCCCAATACTTGATGAGCGCGATGTTCACGTTCGCGCGCGCCGCGACCCATCGTTCAAGGACCAGCTCGCGGGCCGCCATCATTCGTTCCCCATCGCACGTGGCGCGATCACATCGATAGCGCCCGCCGAGTAAAGCGCAGGCGCGAGATCCAGACCAGCCGGCGCGGTTGCAATCACGGCCCCGCCGAGCCCGGCACCGGTCAGCTTGGCACCATACGCCCCGGCATCGCGCGCGGCTTGGACCAATCGTTCGAGCGCTGGACTGGAAACCCCGAACGCCGCAAGTCGCGCGTGAGCGGCATCGAAGAGCCGACCTATCACGCGCAGTACCTCGTCGTCGGGAGGCGCCTCGAGGAGCCAGCCGAGCGCGCGCACGTCATCGTCCGAAGCCGTCAGCGCCGCGAAGAAGGCGCCTGGATTCGCGTCCTTATGGGCCGCGACGCGCGCCACAGCTTCGCGCGTCGAGCCTTCGCGCGGCACGATAGCAATCCACCAGGGATGCGTTGCGAGCCAGGCGGGATCACACGCGAGCGGCGTGACCTCGCCATCTTCGAACCACACCGGCAACTCGAGGCTCACGACCGCGCCATCGACCCCGCTCGGTCGACCATGCGCGAGGTGCTCGAGCCGATGCACCAACACCGGGACCTCGCTCGGGGGCGCACCGAGCGCCCGCACCAGCGCCGCCGCGAGCGACGCCGAGCCACCGAGCCCGGCCGCAATCGGCAGATCGCCAGACAGCTCGACATCGACCGCATCGGGCGACCACTTCAGCAATGCGCGCTGGCTCGCGAGCTCCGACAGCATCGCGCGGACCGCGCGCTCGAGCGCTTCGCCTGATACCGCGCCCCGATTCGCGATGCGCACCCGAGCGTGCCCAGGCGTCACCCGGATCGACAACGAACGTGTCAGCACCGGCATCGCGATCGCGGCTCCGCGATGCACCGCGAAGTGCTCGCCGAGCAGGATTACCTTGCCGGCAGCATTCGCAGTGGCGCCAGCGGACGACTCCGCGGGCGTGCCATTGGCGACGAAGAACCTGTCCTCGTGGTCAGCCATTCAGCTGCAGCCTGTCGTGCTCCCGCAGGTCGCGCACTTGAGGCACGTGCCGTTGCGGACGAGCGTCATGTGTCCGCACTCGGGGCACGCGTCCCCCTCGTAGCCCTTCATGCGAGCAATCGAGATAGCGCTGTCGCCGCTGACGGTCGCGCCGGACGAGACCGTCTGCAGGCCACCACCGACCGCGACCGCCTTGCCGGCCGGGACAGCCTTGCGCATCGGGCGGGTGTGCGGGCCGGTGTTCGCGCCGATGCGACCGGGCGCCGACAGGTCGAGTCGCTCCGAGCGGGGCGCAATCCCATTGCGCGAGCCACGGTCGACCGGCGCCGCGTGCTCTCCGTGCGCCTCGCCCGGGGCCTCGTGGATGGCGCCGATGTGCGGCTCGCCGACATCGTCGACGCCCTGTCCCTGCGCGAGATCCGATGGCTTGACCTGCGCCAGCTCGTGCCGGTCGAGGTACGTCACCGCGAGCTCGCGGAAGATGTAGTCGACGATCGAGGTGGTCATCTTGATGTAGGGGTTGCCCTGCACGATGCCGTTGGGCTCGAAGCGCGTGAACAGGAACGCGTCGACGTACTTCTCGAGCGGCACACCGTGCTGGAGGCCGAGCGACACCGCGATCGCGAAGCAGTTCATCATGCTGCGGAAGGCGGCGCCCTCCTTGTGCATGTCGAGGAAGATCTCGCCGAGGGTGCCATCCTCGTACTCGCCCGTGCGCAGGTACACGTTGTGCCCACCAATGACGGCCTTCTGCGTGTAGCCCGCGCGCCGGAACGGCAGGCGCCGGCGGCGCGCGATGTAGTGCTCGGCCAGCTTCTCGGCCTGCTCGTGCGCGCTCAGCGGGGCGATCGGATGATCGGGCGCGGCGGGCTGCGCCACCTCGGCCTCGGCCGGAATGTCGTCGTCGACCACCATCGCGGCCAGCGGTTGAGACAGCTTCGACCCGTCGCGATAGAGCGCGTTCGCCTTGATGCCGAGCTTCCAGCTCAGCATGTAGGCGCGCTTGACCTCATCGACCGTCGCCTCGTTCGGCAGGTTGATGGTCTTCGAGATGGCGCCCGACAGGAACGGTTGCGACACCGACATCATGCGGATGTGCGCGTCCGCCGCGATGAAGCGGGTGCCATAGCGACCGCACTTGCTGGCGCAGTCGAACACCGCGAGGTGCTGGGCCTTGAGATGCGGCGCGCCCTCGACCGTCATGCGGCCGCAGATGTAGTCGCTGGCGGCGCGGATCTGCGCCTTGTCGAAGCCGAGCGCGGTCAAGAGATCAAAGCCCGGGGCCTCGATCTGCTCTTTGGCCATGCCCATGACATTGTTCAGGAAATTGTCGCCGACAACCCAGCGATTGAACGCGAACTGCAGCTCGAACGCGCGCTCGAGCTCGCCTTCCAGGCGGTCCAGCACGTCGGTCGTGAAGCCCTTGTCGGCGAGCGTCTCGCGGTTGATGTACGGGGCACCGGTGAGGCGCCCCGTGCCGCGGCAGTAGGCGACGATCTCTTCGGTCTGGCTCTGGTTGTAGCCAAGGCGCACGAGCGCCTCGGGCACGCACTGGTTGATGATGCGGAAGTAGCCGCCACCCGCCAGCTTCTTGAACTTCACGAGCGCGAAGTCCGGCTCGATACCGGTCGTGTCGCAGTCCATCACGAGGCCGATGGTGCCCGTTGGGGCGATGACCGTGACCTGCGCGTTGCGATAGCCGTGCTGTTCGCCGAGCTTCAGCGCGTCGTCCCAGGCGCGGCGCGCCGCCATCAGCAAGGCCTGCGGCGAGTGGCGCGGATCGAGCCCGACCGGCATGATCGAGAGCCCCTCGTACTCGCCGTCCTTGGCGTTGTACGCGGCCCGCCGATGGTTGCGAATCACGCGCAGCATCGCCTCGCGGTTCTTGCCGTAGCCGGGGAACGGCCCGAGTTCCTTGGCCATCTCGGCCGAGGTCGCGTAGGCGACGCCGGTCATAATCGCAGTGATGGCGCCGCAGATAGCCCGCCCCTCCTCCGAGTCGTAGGGGATGCCCTGGACCATCAGGAGGCTGCCGACGTTCGCGTAGCCGAGGCCGAGCGTGCGGAACTCGTACGAGAGCTCGGCGATGCGGCGCGACGGGAACTGCGCCATCGCGACCGAGATCTCGAGCACCACCGTCCACAGGCGCACCGAGTGGGTGTATGCCTCGACGTCGAAGCTGCCGTCCGGCTTACGGAACTTGAGCAGGTTGGCCGACGCGAGGTTGCACGCCGTGTCGTCGAGGAACATGTACTCCGAGCACGGATTGGACGCGTTGATGCGGCCGCTCGCGGGGCACGTGTGCCACTCGTTGATCGTCGTATCGAACTGAACGCCGGGGTCGGCGCAGCTCCACGCGGCGAACGCGATCTCGTCCCACAGCTCGCCAGCGCGCAGCGTCTTGGCGACCTTCTTGTCGGTGCGGCGCACAAGGTCCCACGAACCGTTCGTCTCGACCGCGCGCATGAACGTGTTGGTCACGCGCACCGAGTTGTTCGAGTTCTGGCCGCTGACCGTGAAGTACGCCTCGCTGTCCCAGTTGGTGTCGTAGACCGGGAAGTGGACTTCCTTCACGCCCTGGTCGCCGAGCTGCACGATGCGCTGGATGTAGTTCTCGGACAGACCCACGGCGCGCGCCTCGCGGACCGCCTTGGCCAGCGCCGGGTTCGCGCAGGTCTTCGCGCTCTCGCCGTTCATGCCCCGCTTCTTGGCGTCGACGATGGTCACGAGGATCGCGTTGAGGTGCTTGTTGTAGAGCTGCGAGCCGAGGACCAGGGCCGCGACCTTCTGCTCCTCGCTGACCTTCCAGCCGACGTACGCCTCGATGTCGGGGTGGTCGACGTCGAGCACGACCATCTTGGCCGCTCGTCGTGTGGTGCCGCCTGACTTGATGGCACCAGCCGCGCGGTCACCGATCTTCAGGAAGCTCATGAGGCCGCTGGAACGTCCGCCGCCCGAGAGCCGCTCGCCCTCGCCGCGCAGCGCCGAGAAGTTGGTGCCGGTGCCCGAGCCGTACTTGAAGAGACGCGCCTCGCGGACCCACAGGTCCATGATGCCGCCCTCGTTGACGAGGTCGTCGTCGATCGACTGGATGAAGCACGCGTGCGGCTGCGGCCGCATGTAGGCGGTCTCGCTGGGCTTGGCGACCGCATTGGCGGTGTCCTTGCCGATGCCGTCGTCGACATACCAGTGGCCCTGGGCCGGGCCATCGATTCCATACGCCCAATGCAGCCCGGTGTTGAACCACTGCGGCGAGTTGGGCGCGACCATCTGATCGGCGAGCATGTAGCAGTGCTCGTCGAAGAACGCGCGTGCGTCGACCTCGCTGTCGAAGTAGCCGTACTTCCAGCCCCAGTAGGTCCAGCAGCCAGCGAGGCGCTTGAACACCTCGCGCGAGTCGCTCTCGCCGACCGTGCGCTGCTTCTCGCCGAGACCCGCGAGCGCTTCGCTGTCAGGCACCGAGCGGCGCAGCCAGGTCGGCATGCCCTCTTCGTCGACCGCCTTGAGACGCGCCGGCACCCCCGCCTTGCGGAAGTACTTCTGGGCGAGCACGTCGACGGCGACCTGACTCCAGCTGGTCGGCACCATCACCGCCGGGGCTTCGAACACGACGGAACCATCGGGGTTCGCGATCTTCGAGCTGCGCTCCGTGAACGTGAGCGAGGCGAATGGATCACGACCGACCTCAGTGAAACGGCGGGAGATTTTCATCGAGTGCCTCCATCATAGGGGCGCGTCGCACGGGGCGACTCACCAGCGCTTGGGTCATTCGGTTCGGGAGCGGAGACCGTGTGGGGTTGTCTTCGCAAGGGATAGGCGAGGCCGATACTTGGCCTCATCAAGACGGATCGCGTCGCAGCGTTGGCGCGCCAACGCGGTGCTGATGAATGATGTGAGCCTCGTTGGATGGCTCACCGGGCTGCCCAGGGCCCTTCTGAGGGCGACGGATGGAACCAGATACAGCTCGCCGTGGCTTGACGGCGGGCACTGCCGGTCGGTCTCGAGCCGAAGGCCCGACAGGCTGCCAACGGACTCGGTCCGCGGCAAAGGAATCAGGTTTCGTTCGCGTGGTCCGGGATACGGCCTACGAACGTGCCCCCAAGGGTTCGGCGATCCCCGGGAGGCGACCAACGATTGCAGGTGCCGGCGTGCCGTGTGGGCTCGCCGACGGAATCATCACTTCTACTCAGTCGGACCCACCCTGTCGGTGCGTCGGTGCAGCGACAGGAACCACAGTGAACTCACCAATCGCCGCGTCTAGAATTTCGATCGCTTTAAACACAAGGGATCGTGTCCGACGGGCAACCCCGCCACTAGATGTAGCGCCATATATGGGCACCCGGCGGGCGGCGGAGTGTCGTTGTGACATACCCCGTTGCGGTTGCCTCCCCTCCGCTGCACATTTTTTGTAATGCCTTGGAATAATGAAGGTTTCGCGGGGTGTGGAGGCTCGCACCGAACCGGTTGGGTGACCTGAGTAGAGGCGTAAGTCGCGTGTTTTGCGATGCGATCCTGACTCGCGTGTAAACGCGGGCGCGACGTTAGATCGAAGCTGGATCGAAGCTGGATCGAAGCTGGATCGAAGTTGGCTCACGGCCTTCGAAGTCCTCAGAAAGCTGCTACCCGTCGAGGCACTTCGCCCATCGCTGCACCGCGGTCGCGGTCTCGCGGGCCTTCGCGATCGAATCTATCGTCGCAACGTGGCATGAAGCGCGGGGCCTTCTCTTATAGAGGAGCACGCCCGCGCAGGAGCAACCTTGGCCGAGCAAAAGAAAGACAAGGGCGACACGGTGGTCGCGACCAACCGCAAGGCGCGCCATCAGTTCGAGATCCTCGAGACCTGGGAGGCGGGCCTCGTGCTCGTCGGCAGCGAGGTGAAGTCGCTGCGCGCCGGCACGGTCACGATCGGCGATGGCTATGTGGTCGATCACGGCGGCGACGAGCTGTGGCTCGTCAACGTGCACATCCACGAGTACCCGCAGGCCAACCTCCAAAACCACGAGCCGATGCGGCGTCGGAAGCTGCTCCTGCATCGACACGAGCTCACCAACATCCTGCGTGAGCTACGCGAGAAGCAACGCACGGTCGTGCCGCTGCGCTTCTACTTCAAGGGTGGCCGCTGCAAGGTCGAGATCGGCACCGCCATCGGCAAGAAGCTCCACGACAAGCGCGAGGATCTCAAAGAGCGCGACGCCAAGCGCGACCTCGCGCGCGCCAAGAGCCAGCACGACGACTAGATCCGGTCGGGCGCTCGTGTGCGTTGGTAGCTACCGCAGGACGCTGGTAAGACTTTCAGAAGACAAGGAGGGCGGGATGTCGAAGGCTTCAGGACGTAGCAAGTTGATGACGAAGGTGGCGCAGGGGTTGTCGGCGCTCTCCTTGAGCGTCGGGCTCATCGCCGCGCCAGCACACGCCGCGACCGTGCTGAAGGTCGACGTGGCCGAAGCGACCCGCCTCTCGCAGTGGGTCGTGCGCGCTCGCGTCGTGTCCCTCGCCCCGCTCGATCTGCGCGCCAGCGGCGACTCGATCTACACCGAGGTGACCCTCGCGATCGACACCGTGTACCGCGGCAAGGACGTCCCCAAGACCTACGTGATGCGCATGCTGGGTGGCCTCGGCAAGGACGGCATCGCGCTGTCGGTCCCGGGCATGCCGGAGTTCAAGCCGGGCGAGGACGTGGTGCTGTTCCTCGAGAAGGTCGGCATCGGCCATGTGCCTTGTGGGCTCGGTCAGGGCGTGTGGCGCGTGGCGCCGGGCGTGCTCGGTCAGCCGGTCGTCTATCGCGACCTCGGCGGCCTCGCGATCATGGCGCGTGGTCCGGACGGCAAGATCAGTGAACAGGGTCCGCAGCAGCCGCTCGGCGTGAAGCTCCTCTCGCAGCTCGTGCGCGAGATCCAGGCGACCGACGCGAAGTAGGCAGCCCGTCAGTCGCGCGCGGCCTGCAGCGCGGTGACCGATTCGATGGGCCAGTTGCGGCCCTCTTCGAGCAAGCGACGCGCGGCATCGGGGGGCAGCGGCGGGGCGAAGAAGAAGCCCTGACCGGCCATGCAGCCGAGCTCGCGCAGGGCGGTGAGTTGGGTTGCGGTCTCGATCCCTTCGGCGATCACGGCCGCGCCGATGCGCTGCGACAAGGCGACGATCGTCTGTACGATGTCGGGCATGCGCTTGCCGTCGAGCGCCATGACGAACGTGCGGTCGAGCTTGATGCGGTCGGCCGGGAACTGATGCAGGTAGCTGAGCGAGCTGTAGCCGGTGCCGAAGTCGTCGATGTAGAGGCCGACGCCGCTGCGCCGAAGGGTGTCGAGCGCGTCGATGACGCCCGGGGTCGGACCGATCAACACCGACTCGGTCAGCTCCAGCTTCAGGCTTGAGGTCGGCAGCTCGTGTTTTGCGAGCGCGGTCATGACGCGCTCGACGATCTGTCCGTTGATCGAGCGCGCGCTGACGTTGACGCTCACGTAGAGCGACGGCGCGATGTGAGCCCACTCGGCGATGCGGCTGACCGCGTCCTCGAGCACGCGATCCAGCACCCGGTCGATAAGGCCCTGGGCTTCGGCGAGCGGGATGAACTCCGCCGGGCTGATGATGTTGCCCGACGAAGAGGCTAGCCGCGCGAGCGCTTCGAAGCCTTCGATTACGCCGCTACTCAGGTTGATGATCGGCTGATAGTGGACGGTCAGGCCGGTGCCGTCGAGGCCCTTGCGCAGCTCGGTCTCGACTCGCAAGCGCCGCACCGCGGAGTCGCGCATCGCCTGATCGAAGAGGCGCTGACGCCCAGGTCCCATGCGCTTGGCGTGGTACATCGCGGTGTCGGCATCGCGCAGGATGTCGAGCGGATCGAGGTAGTCGCTGCTCGAGAACGCGATGCCGACCGACGTCGAGATCTGCGCGTGATGTCCCGCCACCTCGACGTTGCCATGCACGGCACTGCGCAGGCGCATCGCGACGCGCTCGGCGTCTTCGGTCGACTCGACAGGCTCGAGCAGGATCGTGAACTCGTCGCCGCCGATACGAGCGACCGTGTCGCCGGGGCGCGCGCTGCTCAACAAGCGGCGCGCCACGACCGCCAACATGGCATCGCCGGCGTGATGGCCGAGCGAGTCGTTGATCAACTTGAAGTCGTCGATGTCGAGGTACACGACCGCGAAGCGATAGCGCGGATTGCGGCGCGCGCGCGCGGTACAGTGGGCGAGCCGATCGAGGAACAGGGCGCGGTTGGGGAGGCCCGTCAGCGCATCGTGGAAGGCGGTGTGCGCGAGCCGCTCCTGCATCGAGTGATGCACCGTCACGTCTTGCACCGCGCCCGCGAGCACCCGCCCATCGGCGAGGTCGACCGCGCGCGCATGCACTTCAATCCAACGCCACTCACCGACATGGCGGATCCGATAGTGGCGCCGCAGGTTGGACTGGTCGCCGCTGCGCACGCGCTCGAGCCCGTGCACGAGGCCACCGAGATCCTCGGGATGGATGCGCCCAAACCAGGTGTCGGGGCCATCGAAAGTGCCGGCCTGCAGGCCGAAAGAGTCGGCCCACGACTCAGAGAACCAAGCTTCGCCCGGGAAGTTGCTGTCGCCCTGGCGCCACGTCCACAGGCACGTGCCCGAGGCCGAGCCGAGGAGCTGCCGCAAGCGCGCGTCGTGCTCGCGCAGGACGTCTTTCCTCTTGCGATTGGCGAAGTGGGTCCACGCGAAGAGCCCACTTGCGACGCCACTGCCGAGGCCAGCGACGAGCGCCGCGCCGAGCGCACCCGAACCACCGAGCAACAACGCCAGTACGAACGCGAGCCCGCCAACGCCGACGCCGACGCCGATCGGCAAGAGCGAACCAACACCGGCCGCGGGTCCCAACGGCGGCAAGCCCTCGTTCTCCGGCGTGGGAGCGACATGGGGGAGGTCAATCACGCCGGCTGCATCGGTGCGCTTGAAGTCGACGTCCGAATCAGAGGGGTTCCCGCTCATGCGGCGGCCTCCGTCGCGAAGGTCTCGTGCACCGGCAGATGGATGGTTATGCGCGTGCCAAGCTCCGACTCCGGCTCGACCGCGATCGTGCCGCCGCGGGTCAGCACGATGCGTCGTGCACGCGCGAGCTCGAGGGCCGAGTTGACGTCGACGTCGGGCGAGTGGAAAGGGAAGAAGAGGCGCTCGATCTGGCTCTTGGTCAGCGCCGGGCCTTCATCTCGGATGATGATCGACAAGGTGCGCGACGACTCTGGCGCGCCCCCCGAGACCACCTGTGTCAGCTGACGGTTGTGCATCGTCTGCAGGAAGATGTTGCGCCCGAGCGGGGTCACCGCGAACGCGCGATCGAGCAGCGGACGCACGATCGCCGACAGCTCGTCCTCGGCTATCTCGGCCTGTGCCGACGCGAGCAGCTCCACGTGAAGGCTCCGGCCGGCGGGCAGGTGCTCGCTCGCCTTGGCCGCGATCGATCGCAGCGCGTCGTCGAGCGCGACCGGGTGCAGCACCGGCAACGACCCAACGAGCGTCAGCTCACGCAGGTTCGTCACCATCGCCGCGAGATCGGCAACGCCATCATAGAAGCGCGCCATCGCCTCCTGGCCCGGGGTCAGATGCGCGCGCAAGGCGCCCTGCACCGACATCAGCGCGCCGACCGAACGCTGCATATGCTCGAGCATGCCGCTCGCCATGAAGACCATTGCCTCGTCGTTGTGCGTCGTCTCGGACTCGCGGATCCGCTGCTGCCGAGACAACAGCGCGTCAACCGCGGCGAGCAGCTCTTCACTGCGGAACGGCTTGGCGAGATACGTGTCGGCGCCGCCGGAATGGCCCTCGATGCGGTCGTCGGAGCTGCCCCGCGCCGTCAGGAAGATGAGCGGAATCTTTGCACCTTCCGGATCCTGACGGAGGCGCCGCACCATCTCGAAGCCGTCCATCTCCGGCATCATCACATCGCTGATGACGAGGTCGGGCCGTCGCTCGAGCGACATGCGCAGTCCGTCTTTCCCGTTCTGAGCCGACAGCACATTGAAGTCGTACGCGAGCAGCGCCACCAGGAACCGGATCATGTCGGGGTTGTCCTCGACAACCAGGATCGTCGGCGCATCTCCCTTGTGCCGCGGGCGGGGCGCGACACGGCGCTCGGTCGCGTCGTCGATGCCCTGCAGGCGATAGCTCTTGGCGCTGCGGATCGCCTGATGCCACTCTGGCAGGCCCTGGGGCTCGGTGCTCGCGACGGTCGTGCGGACGGCGTTGGGCTCACAGGCGGCCGGCAGGATCTTGGACAACCACAAGCGCATCGTCGTGCCAGCGCCGAGGGTGCTCTCGGCCCAGACGCGCCCGCCGTGCAGCTCGGCGATCTCCTTCACGAGGGCCAGACCGATGCCGGTGCCGCCGGTCGAGCGCGTGCTGCCGCTGTCTGCCTGATAGAAGCGATCGAAGATGCGGTGCAGGTTCGAGTCCGAGATGCCGATGCCGTCGTCCGTGATCGCGAACTCGTAGCCCTCGTGCGAGGGTCGCAGCGTGAGCCCGATGCGGCCGCCACGATTGACGAACTTGGCAGCGTTGCCAAACACGTTGAGGAGGATCCGCTCGATGAGTGTCGGGTCCGCTTCGATGTAGGCCGCAGTCTCGGGCACCTCGACGGAGATCGTAATCTGCTTGCGCGCGGCGAGCTCCTCGACGTCCTGCGCGAACGAACGCAACAGCTCGCCGAGGTCGAGCTTCTGGATGTGCAGCTTCAGGCTCGCAGCCTCAGCGCGCGTCAGCGAGAGCAGGTCGTCGACGAGGCGCAAGAGGCGCAGCGCGTTGCGCTGAGCGAGCCGCATGCGCTCACGCTGACCCGCGCTGAGCGGCTCGCGCGAGCTCTCGAGGAGCGCCTCGAGTGGAGCCACGATGAGCGTCAATGGTGTCCGCAGCTCGTGCGAGATGTTCGAGAAGAAGCGGGTCTTGGCGGCGTCGAGCGCGGTCAAACGAGCGTTGGCCGCCGCCAATTCGAGCCGCGCCTCGAGGTTGTCCGTGCGCTTCTTCATCAGGTTGTGATGCAGCACCAGCGCCGCCATCGCCGACACGAGCAGGGTCGCATCATGCGAGAGGAGCATCGCCCAGTCGTTACCGATGCCGTCACCGAAAAAGAGAAGTCCGTTATAGAAGAGCAGCAATCCGCCGAAGAGCGACAAGATGTCCCATCGCTTCCAGGGTGTTGGCAGGATCGCATAGCCGAACATCGTGGCGTGCAGCGCTTCATGATAGACGCTGGCCGCGCCACCAGTGAGGTAAGTCAGCAATATCACACCGCCTCCCGTCATCACCGCGGCGTTCAACGCGGCGATACGAGCGTAGCGAGTGGGCCATGAGCCGATGTACGACCCGATAAAGATCAGAAGGAACAAGAAGCAGATGATGCCGCGCGTCCAGAGCGCTACCTCGAGCGCGTGCCCACTCACGAGCTGCGGGTCGACGAGGCCCATACCCAAGAACGCAATGAAGCCGCAGCCGTAGGCCATTCGAACGGCGGCTGGTGCCTGGGCTTTCAGCTCGCTGTCGACCGAGATGCTGTCTATGTTGGAGACGAACTGAGGCATCGAATCCCAGCCTTCAGGGGCGGGTACAGAGCAGAACAGCGGCCTGGCTCGGCACACCAAACGAGCCTTCGACCCGAATATTGACGAAGCCGCGGCGCGCCGCCATCGCGGCGAGGTCCGCGCCCGTGAAGAAGCGAAACAGGCCCTCCTCCTCGAGGCGGACAAGCTCCGCAGCTTGATTGGAGAATCGTCGGGCCGCAAGATCCAGCTCTGCGCGCGCAGCTTCGAGTGGCTTGTCGGTCCCGAATGCGCTCGCCTCGAGCGAGGAGATGCGCGTCAGCAAAGGCAGATAGTAGCGCGACATCTCGGCGTCGGGGACGAGCGACGAAGCGATCAGGACGCCACCTGGCTTGAGCACGCGGAACGCCTCCGCGAGGAGGTCGTCGGGATGGGTGAGGTAGCTCAGCACCAAGCTCGAGGCGACTGCATCGAAGCTCTGGTCTTCGAACGGAAAGGCACTCTTCGTTTCGAGAATCGACGGAGGCAACACTTGGAGCTTGGTCGCCGCGGCTGCCGCTGAGGTCCGCCCGAGCACGACCCGCGCGAGGAGATTCAGGTCCGCGAGGAGGGCGTGGGCGCCTGGCGAGAGGCCCCAGCCGGTCGCGAGGCGAGCGATATCGACCTCGCTACCAACGAGAGCCGCAGTCAAGTCGTCGCCATCGTGCACGACGAGCTCCGCGACCATCGATGCCTGCGCTCCTGGAAGTCGCTCGGACAGAGCTTGCGGTCGGCGCAGGTCGCCCCGCACGAAGCGCGCCATCGCGAGCATCGGAGTGCCGTCCGCGTCGAGCACCAGCGTCTTCACGTGCTCCATTCGAGACGCTCCGAGCTTGGTCGGCAGCCGGTTCAACACCTCCGAGACGATGTCCGTGGTCGCGACGAGGGCACCACGATCGACCAGGCGTCTCGTCAGGTTGCCAGTACCGGCGCCGAGCTCCAACACCGCGGGACGTGCGGGTGACGCCTGCATGACGAGGTCAGCCTGATACTCAATGAAATCGGTATACTCTGGCACGTACTCGAAGACGTCGTAGTCTTCCATGTAGGTCCGCCACCAGAGCGCACGATCGCCGATATTGGCGCGACGGACCTGCGCCCATTCACTCTCGGCCTTGACCGCGAGCTTGCCGAGCGAGGGCTTGAACGCCAGCATCTGGCTCTTGTGGATGTGAGTCCAGATGCGCTCGGTGACGAGCACGAACTGAGCAATCGCCTCCTGCCCGGTCCGGGGGATGTGACCGCAGTCCACGTCGATGACGGTGCGCTCGGCTTGAGCCGGCACGCTCATGATGGCGTCGATACGGCGCGGATCCATGAAGGTATCGTAGCGGCCTCGCAGCCAGACGACGTCCGCTCGGATCTTTGCCATCTCCTCACGCGACTCGTCCAGGTCGCCAGTGCCATTGGCACTGATGTCGGCCCAGAAGTGATCGGCGTCGCACAGGACACCATTGAGCGATGCAATACCGACGCGCTGACCGCGGCGGTAGGTCGCGTAGAGGTCGATATAGCCTGACACGTTCCTGATGATATCGATCGCGTCAGCCCCGCCCATGTAGGCGAACCACATCGAGATATCGCTCGATGTCTTGGTGGCGAGGATGCGCCTGACCCCGACTGAAGCCATGCTGGCCGACACGATGACGATGTGCGTCGGGGCGATGTAGGGGTTGTTTTTAGCCCAGTCGAGCATCGCGGTGATATCGCGCTCGAGCCCGCCGACCGTGTAGTGCAGGGCATGCATGGCCGACCCTTCACAGCCAGGGTCTTTCCCGGACTCGCCGAGGTTGTTGGTGCCGTCGCAGCGGAGCACAGCGATGTCTGCGTTCTGGCGTCGGAACCCTTCGATCAGGGTGCCCGCGAGGAACGCGAACTGCTCTTTGCGCCCCGCGAAACCGGGGACGACAATGACCAGCGGTGCGGAGAGTGGTTCTTCGGTGGGGGTGGTCCTGTCGAGGATACCGACGATCCGCAGACCCTCACTGCGTACCGTGACTCGGTGCACGGTCTGCTCGGAACCGATCCGCGCCTTGCCGCGATGGACCATGACCGAGAAGGCGGCCTTCACCGTGTCGAAGAGGCGTTGCAGCGGTGTCTTGCGCGCGACCCTCTCACCGATCTTGCGAGCGCGCCCAAGGCGCGAGACCCCGAGTGAGACGCCGATGCGCAGCCAGCGTCCACTGTCGTCTTCGACGAGCCGCACACTACGGACTTCGGCGGAGCGGAGCGACTCGGTACGGCCGCCCGTGACGATGCAGGCATCATCGAGCCGGGTGCCGGGCGTCAGCATCGAGGACTCTGGCGCCCGGAATGCGAGGCCATCGGATGAGGTGTCGAGCAACGGAAGCTCGATGTTCACTCCGGCCTGCCATGGGGATGGCCATCGAATGGACGAGCCCGGGGGCGCGGGTCGTCGGTCCTTGATGCGACGCTCGGAGAACACGACCGTTTCGGGGAAGCCACAGTTCAACGACGAGCGTGTCGCGGACTTGACCGTGAAGCCGAACGAGTAGGAGACGAACGCGAGCGTGAGCAACGCGTAGACCTCCTCGCCGGCGACCAGCGAGTGCCCCGCATCGGCCGCGAAGACGATCTGGTCGCGGTCGATGGTAACGAGCCGCGCCTGATGGCGTGCAATCCGCTCGGTCGGGATGAGCGTGATGCTTGCTCCGCTCCCACGAATGTCCTCCAGCAGCTGCTGAATGCGCTCCCTGCCGCGAATCGGCTCAATTCGGGCGCTGGCTTCGATGAGCTGGTCGATCTGGCGACGGCTACCCTCGATTGATGTGTGGTCGACTGCCCAACGACGCAGCTTTCGGCTGGCATCATTCTCGAGATCGCGAAACCGGAGCCCCATGCCGTCGGCAGTCTTGCGAACGACCTCGGCGCGCACCACCAACTGCTCCTTCGGGTCGAGGTCGATGACGAGCGGGACGATTGAGCCGACATCGAAGGGCTCGTTGGTCTCGATGAAGATGCCCTGCAGGCTGAGGTCTCGCGTCCGCCCGAGCGGCGCGCTGCGCCCCTTGTGTGAGACCGCGAGGCGCACCGGGATTCGATTGATGTTCCGGTTCTCGGCCTGTGGCTCGGTCGGAACCAGTGAGGCCGCCGTGCCATCACCGGGGTCACACTCGCTCATCGGTCCTCCTCCAAACGAGCTGGAAACTCGGATAGCCATCGTTTCGAGCCTCGGTCGTTGACTGTACGCGAGCGAAGCATGTGGTCAACTCCGCAACCTCTGGCGTTGCGGCGCCACATACCCGCACGAGAAGTCACATCGGCAGGTTGCTGCAAAACCTAAGGACATGCTACCGGCATCGCCGGAGGCGCGAGACATGGCTGCGACGCTCATCGATGGGAAGGCCGCGGCCGAGGCGGTGAAGCGCGAGGTTCGCGAGCGAGTCGTGCGCCTCGCCGAGGGAGACGTGGTGCCGGGACTGGCCGTCGTCCTGGTCGGTCACCACCCGCCCAGCGAGATCTACGTAAAGAAGAAGCTCGAGGCGTGCCGGAAGGTCGGGCTGCATGCGACGCTGCACCGCTTCAGCGAGGAGGTCGACGCACCGACCCTGCACGGGCACATCGCGATGCTGAATGCCGACCCGGCGGTGCACGGGATCCTGGTGCAGCTGCCCCTGCCCGCGCACATCGACCAGAAGGCGACCATCGACCGTATCGATCCCGAGAAGGACGTCGACGGCCTCCATCCTCTCAACATCGGCCGCCTCCAGACCGGGCGCGCCGGCTTCATCCCGTGCACGGCGCTCGGCGTGATGCGCCTGCTCGAACATCACGGCGTCTCGGCGCGTGGCAAGCACGCGGTCGTGCTCGGCCGCAGCGCCATCGTCGGCCGCCCGATGTCGTGGCTCCTGTTGCGCGCGCACGCGACCGTCACGACCTGCCATCGTCACACCGACGACACCGCCGGCCACGCCGCGCGCGCCGACATCCTTGTGTCCGCGGTCGGCAAGCCCGGCCTCGTGACCGGCGACTGGGTGAAGCCCGGCGCGGTCGTTATCGATGTCGGCATCAATCGCCTCGCCGACGGGCGAGTGGTCGGCGACTGCGACTTCGCGAGCGTGAGCGCCAAAGCGAGCCTCGTTACACCGGTGCCGGGTGGCGTCGGCCCGATGACGGTCGCGATGCTGCTCGTCAACGTGGTCAGCGCGGCTGAGCGACGCGGCGCTGTCTAGCGTGGTGGACCCGCGCGAGAGTGTTCCTGCTGGTGGCCGCACGTCACCTGCCAAAGCGCGAACGGGGCCGCTCAGGTCGGCCTCGGCGCTCCAGGGGCGGCTAGTCCTGGCGGCGTTGATCGTCGGTGTGCTCGGGGCAGGCACGGCAGTGGTCGTGCGCGGCGCGCTGAGCCTCGGGCTCGAAGCGCTCTACGGCGTGAGCGACGTCGTTGTCGGGATAAGCTCCCTCGAGTTGCCGTTGCGAGTCTTGTTCCCGGCCCTGGGCGGGCTCCTCGGCGGTGGCGCGGCATGGCTCTTCGCGCGACGCGGGGCGCAAGGCGTGGCAGATGTGATGGAGGCGGTCGCGCTAGGACAGGGACGTCCGCGCTTGAAGCACACGATCGGACCCGCGCTCGGGTCGGTCCTTGCCAGCATCGGCGGCGGCTCGATCGGCCGCGAAGGTCCACTCATCCAGCTCGGCGCCGCGGTCGGTGATCTGGTCGCCCATCCTCCTGAAGGCCTTCGCGCCCGACTGACTCCGAACCTGCCGCGCTTTTCCGAGCGCGAGAAGCGCGCCCTGGTGGCGGCCGGCACCGCCGCCGGATTCGCGGCCGCGTACAACACACCGCTCGCGGCGATCCTGTTCGTCTTGGAAGTCATGCTCGGAGTGGTGACGCTCGACGTACTCATCCCAGTCGCGCTCGCGACCGCGGTGGGCACCGTGCTGACCCGCGCCCTCGCGGGTGGTGGACCGATCTATGGCGTGCGCGAGTTCGCGTTCGGCTCGGGCACCGAGCTCGTCGCGTTCGCCCTGCTCGGGCTCGTCGCGGCGTTGGCCGGCGTCGGCTTCGCGCGGCTGCTCGAGGCGGGCGAGCGACTCTTCGCGCGCATCAAGCTGGCGAGGCCCTGGCGCGCTGGGATTGGCGGGCTCGTTGTCGGTCTCATCGCGTGCTTCATGCCGGCGGTCGCCGGCAACGGCTACGAACCGATTCATTGGATCCTCGATGGGCGTCTGCCCCTCGGGTTCCTGTTGGCGCTCGCGCTCACCAAGGCGGTCGCTTCGACCGCGTCGGTCACCTCGGGTAGCCCCGGTGGCGTGTTCACACCGACCATGCTCATCGGCGCCTCGGTCGGCGGTGCGTTCGCACTGGTGTTGGTAGCGACGGGCCTGGCCGAGGGCGCGACGCTCGGAGGCTACGCGCTGGTCGGCATGGCGGCCTCGCTGACCGCGACGACACACGCGCCCTTGATGGCCACCGTCATGGCTTTCGAGCTCTCCGGCGACTACGCGATCGTGTTGCCGCTGTTGATCGGCACGGGCTTCGCGACGCTGCTCGCGCGCAGGCTGCTGCCCGAGTCGGTCTATGCCGCAGAGCTGCGACGACACGGCGCACCCGCCCAGGTCTCGCTCGGTGAGCGCGTCGCGCGCAACGTGAAGGCCTCCGACGTGATGGAGCCGGTGCCCGCGCAGGTGTCGGCCGACACCCCGTTGGCCGAGGCGCTCGAGCGGCTGGCGGAAGGCCGCGGGCGCCTTCTCTATGTGGTCGACGACGGGCCGCTGCGTGCCATCTCCCTGACCGCGGCGAAGACCTTCTGGCGCGGGCTCATGCGCGGGGTACCGTTGCCGCCCGGCGCGACCGCGGGCGACATCGCGCGCGGCGTCATCGCGGCGATCCCCGACGACTCGCTGGTGAGCCTTGGCGAGAAGCTGTTCGCGGTCGACTGGGGTGAACTGCCGGTGGTCGACCCGAAGCGGCCGCAGGTGCCTCTCGGCGTGGTGACGCGCCGCTCGTTGCTCGGCGCGTTCGACCGTGAGCTGCTCCAGCGTGACGCCTTGATGACCCAGGTGACGCGTCTCGATGGTGATGGGGCCGAGCACACCGACTACCTCGAGCTGCCCGATGGCCATCGCGCCGCTATTGTAGCGGCACCGAGCTGGCTCGTCGGCAAGGCTCCCGACCTGTCGTTCTTGCGCGCTCGCTACGGCGTGACGCTAATCGCCGTGAGAAAAGATGCAGGCGGCGATGCGCTGCCGCGCTGGCACGACCCTGATCCGGATGTGGTTGTGGCTCCCGGCGACAAGCTTATGCTGGTCGCGACCGAGCAGGAGCTCCAGCGTTTGTTGACGCCACCTTGAACGCGCCGTGCGGAGGTGTATCGTCCACCTCGCCATGCACGAACGCCATCAGCAATATCTCGAGCAGCTGTCGCGGCGCGCCGACGACGCTGTCGCCAAACACGGTCTCCAGGGCGTGAGAGCCGAGGTCGTGCTGGTGCTCGACGTCTCGAAGTCCATGTATTCGATGTATAAATCGAGCATGGTCGCGGAGCTTGCGACGCGTATCCTGGCGCTCTCGCTCGAGTTCGATGACGACGGCACCATCCCGGCGTACGCGTTCGGCGACACCTGCCGCCACCTCGCCGACCTGACCAAGAACGACTTCGCCGGCTGGGTCGAGCGCGAGGTGATCCGCACCGGCAGCGACTTCCAGAACGGCTGCATGTACGCGCCAGCGATCCATGAAGTGTGCAGCTACTTCTTTCCGGAAGACTGGCACCGACCGACGACCGAGGTCCGGGTCGGGCGCATCTTCAAGAAGAAGGCGACCGTCTATCCCACGCTCTCGGCGCCGCGCGTGCACCCGGTCTACGCCTTGTTCGTCACGAGTGGTGATTGCCAGGACAAGATCGCCGCCACCGACGCCGTGCGCCGCTCGAGCCGCTTGCCCATCTTCTGGCAGTTCATCGGCCTGCAGTCGGGCAAGGGCACGCCGACCAGGTTCAAGTTCCTGGAGAAGCTCGACACCCTCGGCAACACCCACGTCGACAACGCCGGCTTCTTCGAGGTCAGCGACACGCGCAACGACACCAAGCTGTTCGAGGGCATGTGCAAGGAGTTCCCGAGCTACCTGTCGCTCCCCAAGGTCGCCGAGATGTTGGCTCCAGCCGAGGCCGGCGGCCGCTCGACCAAGGGTGAGCACGGTGCGACCGAGGCCCTGAACAGCGCCGACACCGCCTCGCGCATGCCAGCCTTCAATCCCGATGACCCGGACGCTCCGGCCGGCAGCCAGCTCGACGCGATCATGCGCGAGCGGCGCGCGGCCGCATCGTCCCGCGCCTTGTCCAAGCGCAGCGAGAAGTCGCGCATCGCGATCGCGGCGCAGAACGCCCAGATCGAGCCGACCTCGGCGCTGCCATCGCAGGCGAGCCGCACATTCAAGGCGGCCGGCGCGACCAACGCTCAGGTCCTGATGAGCGAGGCGCGTAAGGCCGCGAAGGAGGGCGTGGTGCCCGCGCGCAAGACGGTGCCCAACAGCACGGGGGAGTCGCCGCCGTCGGAGGCGGCTGCCCGCCGCGCGCGGCGAAACCACCTCGAGACCCAGCAACAGCCTCTGCCAGAGAGCATCGAAGAGGCGCAGAAGCAGCTCGCCCGACAGGTCGAGCGCACCGTCATTCGCGGCCCTATCGACGAAGCTGGCGACGAGGACGTCGAGCCGGAGGAGACGGACGAGGCGGAGGAGACGGACGAGCCCCACGCCGACCTGCGCTGGGCCCCGCAGGACGCGACCCGCACCGTCACCGCCATCAGCCAAGAGGATCAGACCCGCATGGTGATGGCCACCGTCGAGCCGGACGACGAGGAGGAAGCCGCATCCGAAGCGCAGCGCGCGCTCCAGCGCCTCCAGGAGATCCGGGCGCGACGCGCCGAACGCGGTCGCTAGCTCAGGGCTCTGCTCGCCAGGTCTTGACTATCGCGAACGGTCGTTCTATTTTTCAGGCATGAGTCGCGACACCAGCAAAGGCGAAGAGACCCGGGCCCTCATCCTCGACCGCGCGCTCGACCTCGCTAGCGTCAGCGGGCTCGAGGGGTTGACCATCGGGATGCTGGCCGACCAGCTCAAGATGTCGAAGAGCGGGCTCTTCGCCCACTTCGGCGCCAAGGCGGAGTTGCAGCTCGCGCTCTTGCGCCATGCGGTCGATCGGTTCGTGACGTCGGTCGTTGCGCCGGCTCTGAAGATGCCGCGCGGTGAGCTGCGTGTGCGGGCGCTGGTCGACGGTTGGATCGTCTGGGACCGCGACGCGTTCCCGGGCGGCTGCGTCCTGCAGGCCGCGGCGGCCGAGTACGACGACGTCGAAGGTCCGATCCGCGACTACGTCGTCGAGTCGCAGCGCGACTGGTTCGACACCCTCAGCCAGGTCGCGCGCACCGCCATCCAGAGTAAGGCGTTCCGCGACGACCTCGACCCGCGCGTCTTCGCGTTCGACCTGACCAACATCCTGGCCGGCTATCGCCGCCATGCCCGCCTCTTTCGCGAGCCCGATGCCGAGGCGCTGACGCGCGCGGCGTTCGAGGCGCTGCTCGATCGTTCCCGTCCCCTCGCCTGATGCCCTGACCTTGCTGGTCGGGCGTAGCACCTGCCCGGCCGATTCTCTACGGAGGCCTTCCATGTCGAACACGACGAATGCGCTCATTGTTTTGGCGAATAATAGTACGAACGTTCGCAACCACGCCAGCCCCTTCGAGGCGAAGCTCTACGCCTCGGCCTGGCCGCTGCGCGCCCTCCTCGCGGTGAGCCCGAAGCTCGCCGCCCGGGCTGCGGCCAAGGCGTTCTTCACCACCTTCCGTCCGCCCATCAGACCCGACGAGGCGGCGCTGATCGCCGCGTTCGAACCACTGTCGGTCCCGTTCGGGCGCGCGCGACTGCCCGCGTGGTCGTACGGCTCGGGACCGCTCGTGCTGCTCAGTCATGGCTGGAGTGGGCGTGGTGCACAGCTCGCACCGTTCGCTGCGGCGCTCGCGACCGCCGGCTTCCGCGCTGTGATCTTCGACCACCCCGCCCACGGAGACGCCATCGGCACGCGCACTACCCTGCCCGAGATGCGCGACGCGCTGGTCGCCGTCGATGCCTGGCTCGGCGGCGCCAAGGCAATCGTCGCGCACTCGATGGGCACCATCCTGACGACGCTCGGCCACGCGCTGCCGCGAGCGTCTGCTGCGAGTCCGTTGTCCCCCGAGCGCATCGTCTACATCGCCCCGCCGGTCGAGCCGGCGAGCTGGCCGCGGGGCTTCGCCCGCAAGCTCGGGTTGGGTGAAGCGATTGACCTGCCGATGCAGCGCGCGACCGAGCGGCTCGCGGGCGTGACCCTCGACTCGCTCGACCCACGGCCGGTCGCGAAGACGTTGTCGACACCGTTGCTCATCGTGCACGACCGCGCCGACCGCGAGGTCCCGTTCGCGGCAGGCGAGGCGCTGGCGCAGATGTGGCGCGGCTCCGAGCTGGTAGAGACGGAGGGCCTCGGACACATCCGGGTGCTGCGCGACGGCGCGGTCGGCGAGCGCATCCTCGCCTTCCTGGCACCGCTCGCGACCGGCGCCGCGCGCAGTTAGTGGCTGGTCTCTGAATCGGGCGACGCCGGCACCTGCTCGACGGTCGTAATCAGCGCGCCTTCCTTGAGGGTCACGATCGTGAAGGCGTTGCCGTCACGGCGGACCTCGGGGATGCGCTTGGCTTCGACCCAGTGCTCGTTGCCGTTCGAGTCGACCACCTCGAAGCCATCGCCGCCGCGTGTCGCGACGATCGCGACGCACTCGTGGCGGTTTTGGATCTTCGCGACGATCATGCGCACGCCCTTGCCGCCACGCCGCTGCTTCGGGAACTGCTCGAGCAGCGACAGCTTGCCGCGGCCCGAGCGCGTGAAGATCGCGATCGCCTGGTTCGGATCGGTCGCGTCTTCGGGCCTGACCACGATCGCGTCGGCGACCTGGTCGTCGCGCTCGACCTTCAACGCGGTGATGCCCTTGGCGGCGCGCCCCTGCACGCTCACCTGACTGATATCAAATCGGTTTCCCTGGCCCAGCTTGGTGAGGACCAGCACGTCGCCCTGCCCGTCCGTCTCGATGACGCACGCGAGCGCATCGCCCTCGGGCACCTTGAACGCCATGATGCCCGAGCTGCGGCTCGATGCGAATGCTGCTAGCGGGGTCAGCTTCGCGAGCCCGTGGCGCGTGACAAACAACAGGTAGCGCCCGAGCGGAATCGTGCCCCCCTCGCCTTCGCTAACCTCGGTCTCTTCGACCAGCTCGCTGCCGATGAGCGCCGGATCGAGGTCGACGAGATCGACCAGCGTCTCGGCGCGCGTGATGCCGCAGACGTTGATTAGCGCTGTGCCGACCTCCCCCCACTTTGCCTCGGGCAGCTGGTGCACGGGGATCGGGTAGCACATGCCGGTGTCCGAGAACGCGAGCACGGTGTGGGTCGTGCGCGTGTGTAGCAGCCGCAGCATGCGGTCGCCCGGCCGCACACCGCTGGTCTTCCGGGTCGCGCCCTGGTGGTTGAAGCTGCCGAGCGAGCTCTGCTTGACCCAGCCCGCGCGCGTGATCCCGACGACCACCTCCTGGTCCTTCACGGTCGCCTTCAGCAAGTCGATCGCGGGCTTCTCGATCACATCCTCGAGGGTCGTCCGACGGTCGTCGGCGAAGCGGCGGCGGATCTCCTCGAGTTCCTGCACGACGACCCGGTCGAGCTCCTTCCGGCTCGTCAGGATCTTGTCCAAGCGCTTCACCGCCTTCTCGAGCTCGCCCGCCTCGTTCTGCAGCTCGTGCAGCTCGAGGCCAGTCAGGCGATGCAGCCGCAGCTCGAGGATCGCCTCGGCCTGCAGCTCGCTGAACGTGAACTGCTCGACCAGGTTCTTCTTCGCCTCGGCCTTGTCCTTCGACGCGCGGATCCACGCGATGACGGCATCGAGCACATCGACCGCGCGGATGAGGCCTTCGACCTCGTGCAGGCGCTTGGCCTTCTTGTCGCGATCGAAGCGGCTGCGTTTGAGCACCACGCGCTGGCGGTGGTGCACGAACGCCTCGAGGATCCCCTTCAACCCCATCTGTACCGGGGTGTTGCGGGCGATCGTCACCATGTTGAAGTGATAGTTGATCTGCAGGTTGGTCTTCTTGAAGAGGTACGCCAACACGACATCGGCGTCGGCCCCCTTCGCGAGCTCGACGACGACCCGCAGGCCCTCACGATCGGTCTCGTCGCGCGCATCGCCGACGCCGAGGATCTCCTTGGCGAGGACCATCTCCTCGATCTGCTTTACGAGGTCGGACTTCACGACGTTGAACGGCAGCTCGTTGAAGACCAGCAGGTGCTTGCCATCCTTCTGCTCTTCGAAGGCGTGGCGCGACCGCAGCACGACCTTGCCGCGCCCCGTCTCGTAGGCCTCGCGGATCCCGTCGCGGCCCATCAGGATCCCGCCGGTCGGGAAGTCGGGGCCGGGCAACCACGACATCAAGTCATCGAGGTCGATGGTCGGCTTACGCATCAGCGCGAGCGTCGCGTCGATCACCTCGCCGAGGTTGTGGGACGGGATTTCAGTGGCAAATCCGGCAGATACGCCCGACGTTCCGTTGAGGAGCAGGTTGAGAAAGCCGGCCGGCAGGATAACCGGCTCGAGCTCCTTCTCGTCGAAGTTCGGCTTCCACGGGACGGTGTCCTTGTCGATGTCGCGCATCAGCTCGTAGGCGATCTCCGACAGGCGCGCTTCGGTGTAGCGCATGGCGGCTGCCGGATCGTCGTCCATCGAGCCGAAGTTGCCGTGCCCGTCGACCAGCGGGTAGCGCATCTTCCAGTGCTGCGCCATGCGCACCATCGCCTCGTAGATCGAGGAGTCGCCGTGCGGATGGTAGTTGCCCATGACGTCGCCGACGGTCTTGGCGGCCTTGCGATACGGCTTGTCGTGCGTGTTGCCGGCGTTGAACATCGCGTACACGATGCGCCGCTGCACGGGCTTCAGCCCGTCGCGCACGTCGGGGATGGCGCGGTCGAGGATCACCTTGTGGGCGTAGCGGCCGAAGCTCTCGCCGAGCTCGGTCGCGAACGGGACCTCGGAGATGCGTTGTGCGTCTGTCATGCGCCTTCTCCCTCAGCGTGGGTGAGCGTCTCGGGGCTCGCGTCGTCACCGAAGTGAACGTGCTGTGTAATCCACACCTTGCGCGGCTCGGCCTTGCCTCCCATGAGCACATGGACCTGCTTCTCGGCCGCGGCCGCGTCTTCGATCGTGACCTTCACGAGCGTGCGCGTCTCTGGGTTCATGGTCGTGTCCCAGAGCTGGATCGGGTTCATCTCACCGAGACCTTTGAAGCGCTGGATGACCGTGCTCTTGCGATCCTTGTGCTTGGAGAGGACTTCTTGCAGCTCCTCGTCGCTCCAGCAGTAGACCGCTACCGGCTTGCCCTTCACGTTGCGCTCGACACGATAGAGGGGTGGCTGCGCGATGTAGACGCGACCCTCGTGCAGGAGCGGCTTCATGAAGCGGTGAAAGAAGGTCATCAGCAGGCAGCGGATGTGCGCCCCGTCGTCGTCGGCGTCGGCGAGGATGATGACACGCGCGTAGTTCGCCTCTTCGAGGTCGAAGTCCGAGCCGATGCCGGCACCGATCGCCTGCACGACCGCCAGGATTTCGCGGTTCGCGAGCACCTTCGACAACGTCGCGCGCTCAGTGTTGAGCGGCTTTCCCTTCAGCGGGAGGATCGCCTGGTACTCGCGGTCACGCCCTTGCTTGGCCGAGCCACCGGCCGAGTCGCCCTCGACGATGAACAGCTCGTTGCGCTCCGCCTTGCGCGACGAGCAGCGCGTGAGCTTGCCGTCGAGGCTCGTGCGCGACTTCGACGACTTGCCGGTCTGCACCGCCTTCTTGGCTTTCTGCGCGGCCTCGCGCGCCTCCAGTGCGGTCGACGCCTTCTCGACGATCGCCTTGGCGTGGGCCGGATGTTCGTCCAGCCACGCGGAGAGGTGCAGCGTCGTCAGCTCCTCGAGCGCCGAACGCGCCTCGGGATTGCCAAGGCGTGTCTTGGTCTGCCCCTCGAACTCGACCGACTGCATGCGCACATGCACGACCGCCATGATGCCTTCGCGGAGGTCGTTGCCGGTCAGGTTGTCCTTCTTCTTCCACAGGCCTTTTGTGCGAGCGTAGTCGTTGATGACGCGGGTCAGCGCGGACTTGAAGCCCGTCTCGTGGGTGCCGCCTTCGCCGGTCCGGATGCAGTTGCAGAAGCTCGTGACGAGCTCGCCGTAGCCGTCGTTGTATTGGAACGCGACCTCGACCTCGACCTCGGGCGCGTTGTCGCTCTTGTGGGTGCCGCGATAGACGATCGGCGGGTGCAGCACGTCTTGCTCGGCGTTCAAGAACTCGACGTACTCGGCCAGACCGCCCGGAAAATAGAACGTCTGTTCGTACGCTTCGAGCGGCTTGGTCGCATCGGGAACGGTCGCCGCCACGCCATCGTCGTCGAGCAGCGCCGCGACCTCGTCGATTTGAGCGGGCGCCTCGCGCTTGCGATCCGTGCGCTCGTCACGCAAGCGAATGGTCAGCCCCGGGTTGAGGTAGGCCAGCTCGCGTAGCCGGCTCTCGATGATGTCGAGCTCGTAGCGGGTCCTGGGAAAGATCTGCGGGTCGGCCTTCCAGCGAATGATCGTGCCATGCGCGTTCGAGCTGTCGAGCAGCTTGAGCTTCGTCTTGGGCGCGCCACGCGTGTAGGTCTGCTGATGGACCTTGCCCTCGCGGTGAATGGTGACCTCGAGGAACTCGGACAGCGCGTTGACGACCGACGCACCGACGCCGTGGAGGCCGCCCGAGACCTTGTACGAACCGGTGCCGAACTTGCCGCCGGCATGCAGCTTGGTGAACACGACCTCGGGCGTCGGGATCTTCAGCTCGGGATGGATGCCGGTCGGGATGCCGCGCCCGTCGTCCTCGACCCGGACCACGTCGTCGTCTTCCAGGGCCACGCCGATGTTGCGGCAGAAGCCGGCCAGCGCCTCGTCGATGGAGTTGTCGACGATCTCCTCGACCAGGTGGTGGAGGCCGCGAGAAGTGGTCGTGCCGATGTACATGCCGGGGCGCATGCGCACAGCCTCGAGCCCTTCGAGGACCTTGATCTGTGATTCACCGTAGTGCTCGAGCGGTGCCGTCACGGGCCATCTCCATGCAAATGATCGCGGTTGGCGTGGGCCGCAGGGAGCGGCCACACCCAAGCGGGTCGGGGTATCACAAACAATCCGACAGGTCGCGAGGTCGCGCGCCCTGCGACGTCACCGGGCGAGCAGCGCCTTCCACACGGTCAGCGCCTGCCGCTCGACGCCACCCGCGCCGAGGCCGCCGACCAGCATCAAGCGGCGCTCGTCGCGTTTGCTACCAAGCCCGTCGAGGTGGCTGCACAAGGCGAAGTCACCCGCGCACGGGCACGGTGTGACGACCTCGGCGGGCTGCAGGTCGAGCAGGTGGCGCCAGATCACCAACGACATGTCCTCGGCATCGGCGGCCGCGAGCACCTTGTCGAGGAACGCGCGCTGCTGCGTCTCGTTCGACGACAGCAGCGGTGTGCACACGCCCTTCTGCGTCTCGATCGGCAGCGCCGGCAGCTCGGCACCGGCAATCGCGGTTGGCTTCGTGGTCGCCGCGAGCACCAGTGTCAGCCAGTTGCCAGGGATCGCGGCAGCGTCCGCGAACGCGTTGGCCGGGTAGCTCTCGAGGCCGGTGACCATCACGTCGGACGCCTCGAGCGTGGCGACCAACCCCTTGCGCGTCGCGAAGCAGTCGGCCAGCGTGCCGGTCTGGCAACGACCGTCCTTCTTCGGGAAGCCGTAGAGGTCTTCGACATCGAGGCTAGCGATGGTGGTCGGCTTGGTGGTCAGCACTTCAGAGGCGGCGATGCGTCGCGCGGCCTCGCCCGCGAAGTCGACCACGGCCGCGTACGCGCTCGCGCCGCAGGTCGTCTCGTACAGGTTCAAGCGCTGGCCGACGATGATTGCGCGCGGCTGGAAGCGCTCGGCGGCCCAGCGCGCGAAGCCCGCGAACTGGTCGCGGTACTTGGTCGGGTTGCCGTCGCTCGACGGGTCGTAGCAGTAAGGACGCCAGGCGCTGTTCAGGACCAGCGCGCCCGACGCGTCGCGCGCATCCGGGGCGAGCGTGTCGTACTCGGCCGACAGGGGCGAGATCGCCAGGACGACCGGCAGGCCCGCTTGCGCCGCAAGGCTCTGCATGCGCTCCACCTCGGCGAGCCAAGGTGCGGGCAGCTCGGTCGGGCGATTGTCAGGCCCCGCGAACGAACTCCATGGGATCCCAATCGTATCGAGCGGGATCACCAGCGCCTCGACCGGACGCTCGGGTGGCGCGACCACATCAGCCGCGAGCGGCAAGGTCAGCGAGTCGAGCGACGCGGTCCAGGGTCGCAACGCGGCGGCATCATAGGCCTCCGCACGGGCCGCGAGCAGGAAGCTGCGACCATTGGGCAGCACCTCGCTGTCGGCATCACCGGACGGCTTCGGGTCGTCCTCGCTACAGGCGGCGCACGCAGCGCTCACGACGACGAGCAGAGACACACGAGCCAACGCACTGAACATAGGTTCCTCCCGACGGGGTGCGGGAACATAGCCGCGCTCGTCGGGCTCGGCCAACAATTCCCGGCAAGCGCCAACGAGCTTGCTGCGTGTGGTCCGTTCGGTTAATAGTGCCGGGGTCTCGGGTGGTGCGCGGGCCGGTCTCTCAAGGATGCACGAGTGGTGTGGCGCGACGCGTCCACCTCGAGCGAAGAGGAGTCCTGTCGATGGCGATCTACGACCAATCCAGCGCGGCAAAGGCGAACGCCCCCTCCAATGTGCAGAAGGAGGAGGCGCCCGAGAAGAAGTCGCGCCCGACGGACCTCGTCCCGGAAGAGAACAAGGCCGTCCAGAAGAAGGACGACGGCGCCACTCCGCCGGTCGAGACGAAGGCCGAGGACAAAGACAAAGCCAAGACCGATCCGGAGGCCGAGAAGAAGGCCGCCGAAGAGGCCAAGAAGAAGCGCGAGGCCGAGGTCACCGCGACCTGGTCGGACCTCCTCGGCAAGTGGCTCGGCGGCGAGATGGCCAAGGTCGTGCTCGACAACGTGTCGCTCGACGCGCTCAACGGCTACGTGCAGGACGGTCTCAAGGCCGGCGGTGGCGCCATCGGCGGCCTCATCAAGGACCAGACGAAGACGACCGATGCCAAGCAGATCGAGGGCATCAAGAAGTTCTCGGAGGCGCTCAACGGCGTCCTGACTGGGCAAATCGACACCTGGATGAAGTCGCCGGGCGCGCAGAAGGTGCTCGCCTCGATCTCGACCTGGGTGCAGGACAACCCGAAGGCCGTGCTGGCGATCGTCGGCGCGGCGGTCATCGGTGGCGCGGTCGCCGCGTGGTGCGCGAACCCGAGCGTCGACATCAGCGTGCCGCTCGGGCTCGGCAACGACTGGGAGCTCAAGGCCGGCATCAACCTCGGCAAGCTCAAGGACATGGCCTACCAGGGCGCCTCGATCGTCGTCGGCAACAAGTCGACCAAGATCGAGATCGGCCACAAGGTCGAAGAGAAGGACGGCAAGAAGACGCAGAGCGCCGAGGTCGGCGTGTCGACCGAGAACAAGCTCGCGGACGGCACGCTCTTCAAGGGCAGCTCGAACGTCAAGATTGGCGAAGAGACCGTCACCGTGAAGCTCAACGGCCAGCTGAACGCGACCATCGGCGGCAAGACCGTCGAGTTCGGCGCTGGCTACGAGACCGACGGCCTGGTGAAGGGCAAGATCAAGGTCGGCGAAGGCGACACCTACCGCGAGATCGAGGGCACCAAGAAGGGCGACGAGGTCACCTTCTCGACCAAGTCGGTGTTCGCGGGCGGCTCGGTCGAGACCAAGTCGGGCACCGACGGCAAGGGCAAGGACACCCAGCAGACGACGGCCACCGCATCGATGGGCAAGGGCCAGACGATGACGATGTCGGCCGGCACCGAAGGCAACAAGGTCGGCGTCGACGCCAAGAACGTCGGTGGCTCGGGCGTGGACGTGAACGCCAGCGCCGGCACCAACAAGGACGGCCAGGCTGAGGTCTCGGGCGGCGCCAAGTACGAGCACGGCATCCTCAAGTCGCACCTCGACTTCACGATGATGCAGGGCAAGAGTTCGATGAACCTCGGCGCCAGCCTCAACACGAAGGATGGCTGGAAGTTCGACAGCACGCTCAAGCTCGACGAGACCCGCCTGACCGAGCTCGGCCTGAAGATGGGCTACCAGAACCCCGATGAATTCAAGGGGTTCCTGCTCGGCTACAAGAAGGAGTGGGTCAAGGAAAACGGCCAGTACGCCGACAAGTTCGACATGCTGCTCGAGTACTCGGTCGGCAAGTGGTACGGGCGCGTCACCGGCGGCCTCGACATCATGGGCGGACAGGTCAAGAAGACCAACCTCGACCTCGGCGTCGGCTACCAGATGAACAAGGACTGGATGCTCACCGCCGGCGTCCAGCAGAACGGCATGATGAACCCGCAGGCCAACGCCATGGACATGTCCTACCGCGGCTATGTCGGCGCGCAATACGGCGGCGTCGGCGTCGCGCTGTTCCATGACAATGGCGGCTCGGGCAAGAGCACGACCGGGCTGATGCTCATGATTCCGTTTGGGCGCGGAAAGTAAGTCGTCAGCGAAGGCCTGACGAAGTCAGGCTGCCCGCGAAGTCGGGACTTACGTTCTGATTGATGTCGGCCGGGCTTGCTCGGCCGATGTCGTTTAAGGGGTCAGGCGCCGTGGCACTTCTTGAACTTCTGGCCGCTGCCGCATGGGCACGAGTCGTTGCGCCCGACCTTGGCCGGATCGCGGCGAATTGATTCGCCTTTCTGGCGCCCGATGTAGCGCCAGGCGTTGCTGGCAGGATCGCGTGCGAACAGCGAGCGTTCGCGCAAGACGAGGGTCTTGCCCTGCTCGCTGTAGGTCGCGGCGAAGTCGACCATGCCGGTCGTGTCGTTGGGTTGGCCGGCTTCGGTGGCGAAGATCTCGAGCTTGGTGAAGGTCGCGTTCTTCGCCCACGAGGTCGCGTCCTTGCGCGAGAACTCGGCCTTCGCTTCGCCGCCCGAAGTGGCTTCGAGGTAGTCGATGTCAGCGCGGGTGTAGGCCACAAAGCGTGAGCGCATCAGCGCTTCGGCGGTCGGCGGGGTTGCGAAGCCGGCGAGATACGGGGCGCAGCAGGCGTCGCTCGGGCTGCCGCTACCGCAGGGACAGGAGTTCATCGGACTGTTCATCGCCGAAGGCTAGCTCTTGGTGGCGGCCGCGGAAAGACCTCAGCGACAGACGTCGAGCGCGAGCTCGCCGAGGGTCCGCAGCGCACGCTCGATGCGGTCGTCCAGGGGTGCGCCGCAGTTGATGCGGATGGCGTTGCCGAAGCGCTCACGCGCAGAGAAGATCGAGCCCGGCGCGATGGCGATGCGGCGCTCGAGCGCGAGCCGCTGCAGCGTGATGTCCGAGCCCGCGGGCGCCGGGAGCTCCAGCCACAGGACGAATCCGCCCTGCGGTTCGGAGATGCGCGTGCCAGCCGGGAAGTTGCGGCAGAGCACGTCGCGATACTGCGCGACCTGCGACGCGATGAGCGGGCGCGTGCGACGCACGTGACGCTCGAAGCCACCGCCCTCGAGGTAGTCGGCCATCGCGAGCGCGGTCGGCGTCGGGGTCGCGACGATGTGCGCGAACTGACGCGTGAGCGCCTTGTCCATGAAGCCCGCCGGGTGCAGCCAGCCGATGCGATAGCCGGGCGCGACCGACTTCGAGTAGCTCGACGCGTAGAGCACCCTACCCTGCCGATCGTGGGCCTTGAGGGGGCGTGGTCGCAAGCCCGGGTCGTGCGCGAGATCGCCATAGATGTCGTCCTCGATAGCGTACGTCTTGTAGCGCTCGATGAGGCTCACGAAGCGTTTGCGATGCGCTTCCGGCATCAGCGCGCCGAGCGGGTTCAAGAAGCTCGGTGTCACCATCACGCAGGCGACCGGCTGCTGGCCGAGCACGGCCTCGAGCGCGTCGAGGTCCATGCCGGTACTTGGGTGCGCCGGCACCTCGACGACCTTCAGGTCGAGCGCCTCCGCGGCCTGCAATAGCCCATAATAACAAGGCGATTCGACCACGACCGTGTCGCTCGGTCGGGTCAGGATCGCGAGCCCGAGCTGCAGCGCTTCCATGCAGCCGACCGTGATCAGCAGCTCGTCGGCCTCGACCGCGGCGCCCGCCTCGGTCATGCGGCGCGCTATCTGGCGGCGCAATGCCAGCGGCCCGGGTGGCACGTCGTAGGCGAGGCCGATCGCGCCCGCGGTCTTGGCGACCCGCGCCATGCTGCGCGACAGCGCCTGCACCGGGACCAGTGTCTGACCAAGCACTGCGCCGCCGAGCGCCACGACCTCGGGATGACGCATCGCCTCGATGAGGGCGCGCACCCGCTCGGCCACGCTCGGTCGGAGCGCCAGCGCCGTCCGGCGCGCGACGCGCGGTGCCAGCGTGTGGGTCCGACCACAGACGAAGAAGCCGGAGCGCGGTCGCGCCTCGATGAGCCCATCGGCTTCGAGCCGCCGGAACGCCGCCTCGGCAGTCGCCAACGAGACGCCGTTCTGGCGCGCGACGACCCGCAGCGACGGCATCTTGTCGCCCGGGCGTAGGGTCGCGATCACGGGTCCCAGGGCGCGCGCGACGGTCACGAAGCGCCATTCGTCCAACGGCTCGGGTATCGTGGGGACATCCGCCCTGTACTGGTCGAATGCGTCACTGTCTGCGTCTGTCATGGTCGCCTCCGGGCGCTAAGCTACTCCCATGGAGGTCCGAGATGAATTTCTGGTTGCTCTCGACTCGCCACGGCTTCGCCTGCTCGGCGAAAAGCCTGGACACGATGCGTGAGCTCGCGACCGGTGCCACCCACGCGCTCACGCTGCGTCGCCAAGCGACGCTCTTGCACTGTGAGACGGGACGCCTGTGGGTCACGCTCGAGTCGGAGCCGCGCGACTTCGTGGTGCGCGCTGGCGAGACGTTGGTCGTGCAGGGCCCTGGGCGGCTCGTTGTGCTCGCCGTAGACGCGGCGCGCTTCGGGCTCGGACCTGCGCCTCGGGTGACGGCGCTGGCCGCTTAGGCCGCGGGCGCGACCTGGTTGCCGTCCAGCTGGCCGCAAGCTGCGCCGATGTCCTCGCCCTTCGAGTACCGCACGGTCACGGTGTAGCCACGATCCATCAGCAGCGTCGCGAAGTGGTCGACCGCCTCGGGCGTCGGGCGCCGATACTTCGAGCCCGGCCACGGATTGAACGGGATGAGGTTCACCTTGCACTTGAGCCCGCGCAGGAGCTTCGCCACGCGAGCGGCGTCCTCGGCGGTGTCGTTGAAGTCGGCGAGCATCACGTACTCCATCGTGATGCGCCGGCGGGGCTGCAGCGGGTAAGCGTGCAGCGCTGTCATCAGCTTCTCGAGGTTCCACACCTTGTTGATCGGGATCACCTGGGTGCGCTGTTCGTCGTGTGAGGCGTTCAACGAGATGGCGAGGTTGACGTTCACGTCGTGGCCGAAGCGCTCGAGCTTCGGGACGACGCCCGAGCTCGACACCGTGATGCGGCGGCTGGAGATGTTCTGGCCGCGGTCGTCCATGATGATGCGGAGCGAGCGGACGACGTTGTCGTAGTTGTCCATCGGCTCGCCCATGCCCATGTAGACGAGGTTGGAGACGCGTGCGCCCTGCCCTTCGTCGTCCAGGACCTTCTGGGCCCACAGCAGCTGGTCGGTGATCTCGCTGGCGGACAGGTTGCGACGCAGCGGCATGCGCGCGGTGAAGCAGAAGTCGCAGCCGATCTTGCAACCGACCTGCGAGCTCACGCACTGGGTGATGCGGTCCTCCATCGGGATCAGCACCGACTCGATGAGGTCGCCTTGCGCGGTGCGCAGGAGCAGTTTGCGGGTGCCGTCCTGCGAGACCATCACATTCTCGAGCGCCAGGCCGCCGATGCGCGCCTTCTCGTGGAGGCGCTCGCGCAGGGGCTTCGAGAGGTTCGTCATCACGTCGAACGAGCGCGCGAAGCGGGCGTGCAGCCAGGCGAAGATCTGATCAGCGCGGAAGCGCGACTCGTTGAGCTCGGCCTTGACCCAGACCGCGAGCTCTTCGTGGGTCATCGACTTCAGGTCGGCACGCGGGTCGACCTCGAGGCGCGCTGCCTTCGTGGCGGTTGGGACGAGCGGCGATCCGACGATGGGCAGTGAGGTCATGGCGCGCGGTCTTTAGCCTCTCGTGGGTCGGGCGCCAAGCTTCGGGTGACGTCGCAGGCTGTGCGACTCGCGGGATAGCGTCCGCGACTACATGCGAGAGCGCGGGCTGCAAGCCTGGATTTGTCAAAAGATCGGCACCTTGCGGCCTAGCTTTTTAGCCCTGGCGCGGTGAATCCGAGCCCTCATCGATCGGTCCGCGACCTCTGGTCGGCGGGTCTGGCGATGCGGAGGCGGCGATGAGGCTGAGAGTGCTGGCGGCGAAGACAGGACGAATGGCGATGGTGGCGCTCGCAAGCGCGTCTATCGGAGGTTGCTTCGGCGTGATGTCGTCGCACGCTCCGGCACGCTACGAGCGGGCCGAGGCGAATGAGCCGACCGGAGCGAGGCCACCGCCCGCGGCCGCCTTCCCCACGCGTTCGGTCGGACCGGACGAGGGGTTCAATCTCGCAGGTGACGAGGCGGGGGACGACGACACGCCGCTCACGGTCGAGCCTGAGCCGCTCACCGAGCCCGATCGCCACGTCGAGCCGTTGCGCCCCGACGAGCACGCTCCGGACCGGCACTGGCATGGGCACGCGACCCGCCCACCGCGGGTCGAGGTCAAGCCTGTGCAACCAGATCGCCATGACCACAACGATCACCATGGGCGGCCGCGACCCGAACCGGTGAGACCCGAACCGGTGAGACCCGAACCGGTGAGACCCGAACCGGTGAGACCCGAACCGATCAGGCCGACTGCGCACGAGCTGGAAGAGCAGCAGCGGCGCGAAGAGGTGGCGCGGATCGAAGAGGCTCGACGGCAGGCAGAGATCGTGCGCGCTCAGGAGGAAGCGCGGCGGGTCGAGGCTGAGCGGAAGCAAGCCGAAGAGCGCGCGCTCGAAGCCAAGCGCGAAGAGGAGGCGCGACGGCGGGCACAGGTCCAGTATGACGAGCAGACGCGCAAGGACGAACTCGAGAAGGCGGCGCGCGAAGAGGTGCTTGGGCGGGCAGCGCAAGGGGCGGAGGCAAAACGCGTCGAGGCAGCTCGGGGGCAGGCGCAACGCGAGGCCGAGCGAAAGGCTCAGGAGCGGGCGATCGAAGAGAAGCGGACCGCGCAGGAGGCGCGCGAGGCCGAGCTGAAGCGCGTGCAAGAGGCGCGCGAGACGGAGCGGCTCAGTGCCGAGCGGCGTGCGCAAGAAGCTCGTGATGCCGAACAGAAGCGCGCCGCCCAGGGAGCGCGCGACGCGGAGCGACGCGACGCAGAGCAGCAACGCGCAGCACAGGCAGCGAGCGAGGCCGAACAGTCGCGTGCGCTTGAGGCCGAGCCCAAGCGCGCGACACATGAGGCGCGCGACGCCGAGCAGAAGCGCGACATCGAGCGCAAGTCCAAGGAAGGGCTCGAGCGCCGCGACAAAGACGACGAGCGCTGCGATCCGAAGACCGACCTGCGCTGCCGCCGCAATCAGCATTGAGTCGAATTGCTTTGAGCTCAAAACAAAACGGCCGAGCGTGAGCCCGGCCGTCTTGTCGTTCACGACCTACCGAGAGGTCAGACGCGCTCGAAGCAGCTGAAGAAGTAGCTGGTCTCGAAGGCGGCAGTCTCGGGGGCGTCCGAGCCGTGCGTCGCGTTCTCACCGATGCTCTTGCCGAAGCGCTTGCGCATCGTGTGGGCCTCAGCCTTTTCCGGGTTGGTCGGTCCCATCAGGTCACGCCACGCGAGGATGGCACCTTCCTTCTCGAGGATCATGACCACGCACGGGGCCGAGCTCATGAACGCGGTCAGCTCGGGGAAGAACCCGCGCTCGGCGTGCACGTAGTAGAAGCCCTCGGCCTGCGCCTGCGTGAGGTGCACCTTCTTGAGGTTCTTGATGCGGAAGCCGTTCTCTTCGATCGCCGTGATGATGGCGCCCGTGGAACCCGCCTTGACGGCGTCCGGCTTGATGATGGCGAAGGTCTGCTCGATACCCATGAGATGCTCCAGGAGGGGCGGCCAGGTGCCGCCCGTGTGACTTGCTGAGAGGCTCGCTCAGGCCTGCTGCATGCGCGCGACGAGGGTCTTCGCGAGCTCGGCCGGGCTCGGGCAGATTGCCACCCCTGCCTCGGTCAGCGCGGCGATCTTCGCGGCTGCGGTGCCCTTGCCGCCCGAGATGATGGCGCCCGCGTGGCCCATGCGCCTGCCTGGCGGGGCGGTCTGGCCGGCGATGAACGCGGCCAGCGGCTTCTTGAAGTGGTCGCGGATCCAGCTGGCCGCGTCTTCCTCGGCCTGGCCGCCGATCTCCCCAATCATGATCACGCCATCGGTGTCCGGGTCGGCCTGGAAGGCGGCCAGCACGTCGATGAAGTTGGTGCCGTTGATAGGGTCCCCGCCGATGCCGACGCAGGTCGACTGGCCGATGCCCATCGCGCTCAGCTGGCCGACCGCTTCGTAGGTCAGCGTGCCCGAGCGCGACACGACACCGATGCGGCCTTCCTTGTGGATGTGGCCCGGCATGATGCCGATCTTGCACGCGCCCGGCGTGATGATGCCCGGGCAGTTCGGGCCGATGAGGCGCGTGCCGGGGAAGTCCTTCAGGAAGATCTTGGCGCGCATCATGTCCATGACCGGGATGCCCTCGGTGATGGTCACGACCAGCGCAATGCCAGCGGCCGCAGCCTCCATGATCGAGTCGGCCGCGAAGGCCGGCGGCACATAGATGACTGAAGCGTTGGCGCCGGTCTGGGCCACGGCCTCGGCCACCGAGTCGAACACCGGCACGCCCCTGCCCGCATGCGCGAACGTCTGCCCGCCCTTGCCCGGCGTCACGCCGCCCACGAGGTTGGTCCCGTACTCGATCATCTGCTGCGCGTGGAACGTGCCCGCGCTGCCGGTGATCCCCTGAACGATGAGCTTGGTGTTCTTGTCGACCCAGATCGCCATGGCAATTTCCTCTCTTACTGCTTTGCTGCCAGGGCGACGGCCTTCACCGCGCCGTCCGCCATCGTGTCCGCCGTGACGATCGCGAGGCCGCTCTCCGCCAGGATCTTCTTGCCGAGGTCGACGTTGGTGCCTTCCATGCGCACAACGATCGGGATCGACAGGTCCAGCGTACGCGCCGCGGTCACGATGCCGTTGGCGATGGTGTCGCACTTCATGATGCCGCCGAAGATGTTGACGAAGATCGCCTTCACCTGGTCGGCCACGAGGATCTTGAAGGCCTCGGTCACGCGCTCGGTCGTGGCCGAGCCACCGACGTCGAGGAAGTTGGCCGGGTGGCCACCCGCATAGTTGAGGATGTCCATCGTCGCCATCGCGAGGCCCGCGCCGTTGACGAGGCAGCCGATGTCGCCTTCGAGCTTCACGTACGAAAGGTCGAACTTCGAGGCCTGCACCTCTGACGGCGCCTCCTCGGTGATGTCGCGCAGCGCCTGGATCGTCGGGTGGCGGTAGAGCGCGTTGCCATCGAAGTCGAGCTTCGCGTCGAGGGCGATGATGCCGTCGTTGCCAGTCACGACCAGCGGATTGATCTCGGCCATCGAGCAGTCCATGGCGACGAACGCCTTGTAGAACTTGCCGAGGAAGGTCGCGAGATTGCGGGCGAATACGGCCGAGCCGCCGAGCTTCTTGGCGACCTCACGAACCTGGAACGGCTGCAGGCCGACCGCCGGGTTCACCGAGATGCGGATGATCTTCTCGGGGTGATCGTGGGCAGTGTCTTCGATGTTCACGCCGCCCTCGGACGAGACCATCAGCGTGATTCCACTCGTGACGCGGTCCACCAACATCGCGAGGTAGAGTTCGCGGCGGATGTCCACGCCCTCCTCGATATAGAGGCGGTTGACGAGCTTGCCGGCCGGGCCGGTCTGCACCGTCACGAGCGTCATGCCGAGCATCTGCTTGGCGAGTTCTTCGACCTCGGCCTTGGACTTGGCGAGCTTCACGCCGCCACCCTTGCCGCGACCACCTGCGTGGATCTGCGCCTTTACCACCCAGATAGGGCCCGGCAGCGCATCACAGGCGCGGCGCGCGTCATCGACGTTGAACACCGGCACGCCATTGGGCACCGGGATCCCGTGCTCGCGAAGCAGCTGCTTGGCCTGGTACTCGTGGACATTCATCGCGAGGTCCTTTCCGCGGGGGGCGTCATATCGGTGCCGTGCGTACGCCCCGGCTGATGACAGGGGCGGCTTTGGCGCCGGTGCCTTAGCGCCCGTGCGCGCTTTTGGTCAAGCCAGAACGGCTTGCTTGGCGCGCACGCATGAACGCGGTAAGTCGCCCGCGCCGGACTCGCCAAGCTCCCGGCGAGGGAACCCGATGATGAACGCGCTCAAGGTCTTCGCTGGTCGTTCGCACCCGGATCTCGCGGCGGAGATCTGCCGTCACTTGGCGATTCCGCTCGGTCGCTCGCACGTCGTGCGCTTCTCGAACGAGAACCTGATGGTCCAGATCGACGAGAACGTGCGCAGCGCGGACGTGTTCGTCATCCAGACCGCGGCGCCCCCGGTGAACGAGGGCATCATCGAGCTGCTCATCATGATCGATGCGCTCAAGCATGCATCGGCCGGCCGCATCACCGCGGTCATGCCCTACCTTCCGTATGTGCGCTCGGACAAGAAGGACAAGCCCCGCATCTCGATCTCTGCGCGCCTCATCGCGGACCTCTTGCAGACCGCTGGCGCCGATCGCGTGGTGTGCATGGATCTGCACGCGCCGCAGATCCAGGGCTTCTTCCGCATCCCCGTCGACCACCTGCAGGCGACGCCGATCATCGCGGACTACCTGCAGAAGCAAGACCTCTCGAACGCAGTCCTGATCGCTGGCGACGCGGGCGAGGCCAAGGAAGTCGGCCGCTACGCCAACCGCCTCAACCTGCCGATGGCGATCGTCGACAAGCGCCGCTACGACGACAGCGAGAGCGCCAAGGCGACCAACCTCATCGGCACCGTGAAGGGCAAGCACGCGATCATCATCGACGACGAGGTCGCCACCGGCGGCACGCTGATCGAAGCCGCGGCCTTCTTGCGCAACGAAGGTGCCCTGTCGGTGACGGCCGCCTTCACGCACGGCGTCCTGTCGGGCAACGCGGTCGAGCGCCTCGACAAGAGCGACATCTCGGGCCTCACGTTCACCAACACCATCCCGCTGCAGGGCAAGACATCGTCGAAGTTCAAGGTGCTGTCGGTCGCTGAGCTGTTCGCTCAGGCGATCCGCCGCATCCATGATGGTGACTCGATCTCGAACCTGTTCCGCTGAGCAACGGCAGCTCGCGCCTCAGACCGCTTCGGCGCCGCTGTCCCCTCCAGTGGCGTAGTGCTTGGCGATCTGCGCCTCGCACCGCGGCCTACTGGGCCGGGTCGTTTATAGCGCGGGCGATCGTGAGGGCGCCGACCCACGTCGCGAACTGTGCGGGGGCCTCCGCCTTGGACCGCCCCGCCTGCTCGGCGACGCTTACCAGCAGCGCGTCGAGCTCCCTTCCGAAGGCTTCCCGAACCTCGGCGGGCGCACGCGCGACCTCGACGCCGAGGGTCGGCACGCCGCTGCCATCGGACGGCGTGTCGCGGTGCTTGGTCGCCAGGTTGCGGCGCGTCGCACCGAGGATCCAGGGGCGGCCAACATGCTTTTCCAGACCTCGCTCGAGCGGCACCGCGCGCGCCTCGCACGTGTGCCCCAGCACTTCGGAGAACAGCGTCGCCTTGGACTGGAAGTGCTGGCGCGCCAGCGGCTCGAGGAGCCGACGCGCCGGTCACTGCTGGCTGGATATGTTGTTCACCATGTTTAGCCCGGCTGTCAGTCGGCGAGTGTGATGCGACATGTCACCCGCCCGAGCACACGACCAGGACCCACGCGCGCATCGTCGAAGCCGCCTCGAAGACCTTTCGGGAGCACGGTCAGCAGGGGACCGGCATCGAGCAGCTGATGGCTGACGCGGGCCTCACGCGCGGCGGCTTCTATGCGCCAGCGCGCCACTGACGAAGGAAGCACGACGGTCTCGAACGCCGCCCGCTTCTAGTGTGTGCCCATCTTGCTCATCCGCTCAGCCTTCGGCCGCCACCAGCCCTGCGCGGAACATCACTTCCTGATGGCCAGCGTGCGGGAACATGTCGAGCCCGACCACCGCGGTCAGCCGGTAGCGGCCGTCCCCCGTCAGGAGCGCCATGTCGCGCAGCCCGGTCGCGAGGTCGCACGACACGTAGATCACAACCTTGGCGCCGGACGCACGCACCCACGGCATCACCTCGGCGGCGCCCGTGCGTGGCGGGTCGAGCACGACCAGCGTCGGCGCAGGCGGAGCCGGCCACGGCATACCGACCGCCAGATCCGCTGCGTGCCAGTGGCCGCGATCGGGCGCCACCAAAGCCGCAGCCCGGGTGGCTTCGAAGCCAGCGCGCGCGGCCTCGGCGACCTCGTAGGCGACAACCCGCCAACCCGCCCGCCAGAGCGCCATCGTGAGGGTGCCGGCCCCCGCGAACAGCTCGACCGCCCACGGGTCTTCGTCGCTCACGCGGGCCTCGGTGGCCCAAGCCTCGAGCGTCGCGAGCATCTGGCCAGTGACCGCACCGTTGGCCTGCGCGAACGCGCGTGCGGACAACGACTGGCGATAGTCCCCAAGCGCGAGCGTCACCGTCTCTGGACCGAACGCGATCCACTGCCCATCGCGCCCATCGGCGAGCAGCGCAGCGTTGCGAGCCGACCCGTTCAACTTTACGACCCCCGCGACCCCTTCGGCGCCCGCGAGCAGCGTCACGCGCCCCTGGCTGCCGGCAGGCAGCTCGGCCAAACGCGCCCGCAGCTCGGGCAGCGCCGCGTTGATGCGCTCGTCGGCGACCTCGCAGCGCGCGACGTCGACCAGCGCGTGCGACTTCTTGCCGAGAAAGCCGAGCGTCACGCGACCGTCCCCGTGCCGCTCGAACGTGAGCTTCACCCGCTGGCGATAGCCGAGCCGCGTCGGGCTCTCGAGCATCTCGAAGCGCTCTACCGTTGCAGCCACGACCGTCGGGTCGGCGCCGAGCCCGAGCCGCTTGTGCAGCTCGCCGACCAGGATCTTGCGGCGCGAGTCGGCCTGCGCAACCGCGCTGCCAGCCATCCAGGGACACCCCCCACAACGCCCCTGGATGACGCAAGGGACCGCCACCCGCTCAGGGCTCGGCCGCACGAAGCGCGCGATACGGCCCCGCGCCCAGCGCTCTTTGGCCTCGATGATCGTCAGGTCGACGACATCCCCAGGCACCGCATCCGGCACGAACACCACCCGCCCCTCGAGCGGCCCACTCGCCGGAATACCAACCCCCTCACCCCCATGCGCCCACCGCAGCACCACGAGCCCCGCCAGACTCTGTGCTGCGGGCGGCCCCGCTCGCTTGGGTCGGGCTGTCGGATGTCGCGCCATCGGGTCGTGCTCCACATGCGCTGACTGCGCCCCCCCTCGTAGCAGTCCCCGCCAAAGTGTGGAACGTCGCGTGGCCCCCACCCATGCGCACGCCGGCATTACGCACGCGGCAGATGGTAGGGCGATGCCTCAGTCTCGGCGGACACGACCCGGAACATGCCCAGCCCAAAGTGACTGGCGTGACCCAGCACGAGCGGCGAGGCAATCGCCGCCTCGAGCTCGATCCGCAACGCGAACCACACCATGTGGGCCCGCGACCGATTGGAATCCGGCCGTTCACGCACGAAGTGGCGATAGCCTCGTTCCAAGGCGACCTCTCGCGGAACCGCGGTAATCCTTGCCGCCCTCGGCAAGCCCCGCGACGCGAGTTCCGCTTGGATCTGCCCTTCGAGCGAGTTCGTTCCGTGCCGCTTGAGGAACCTCGGCGGGACGAACGGCGTGACGCTCTCCCAAACGCGCGCCGCGTTCGTTCCGACCACTCGCTCCCACGCGGGCGCGAGTCGTCGCACCGACTCGATCGAGCCACTGCCGGCATACGACACGAGGATCTCGGGCAGGTCCTTGGCCCACGTCTTTCTTACGGTCTTGATTGCCGCAAGTGCGCGCGCCCCAATCCCTCCCGGAGCCCACACCAGGACGTGCTCGAGGTGCGAGTCTCCGTCGAGATCGAGCGGCAGGATATGCACATGCCGATGGCCCCCAATGAGCGCCTGATCGCCGCGACCTAGCAGCTCTTCGCTACCTCCGCGCCCCTCCATTCGATCGAGCGCAGACGCGAACGCCTGATGCAGCCGACTAGCCTGCGCCACGGTCCGATGCACATGCGGCAGAGCGTGCTTGTTCCCTGTCAGGTGCGCGAGCGTCAGCAACACCGCCTCGACCCTTTCAGCGCGCGGCCGCGATGGGCTTGGCGCAGGCGAGACCTGCAGCAGCTTGGCAGGTCGACGGTAGAGCAACCGTCGCGATCCGGGCGGTTGATTCCAACCGCTCGCCTGGAGCACGCCCGTATCGCAAGCCAGCGCGGAGATCAGATCGGGTGGATATTCGGCCTCGGCCTTCGCCCGCTTGTCGGCCTGTGCCTTGGTCGGCCGCTTCCCTGGCAGGGGCACGAATGCGGCCGCGACGTCCACGATCACGCCGCTGCGCCACGCGTCGTAGGATTCGGCGCTCATTGGCGCCAGCAACATCACTTCGGCCTCCTCTCGCCGCAGTGGGGACCCGTCATGAGGCACGATCATCTCGCCGCTCGGCAGCGGCTCGGCAGCACCCAGGAGCCGTCCCTCGGCCCAGCTCTCCGAGCGTCCGAGGTAGTTGAGATTCTTCGCCAGCACGGCGAGCAACGCGAGCTCCTCGTCCCCCAGCGCAACGTCCCAAGTCACCGCTAGCTCGCCACCTTCCGGTACCCGCGCCCACGCGTCGAAGACCAAGGTCGTCTTCTCACGCCCCTTGTCGAGCTTGCCGAGCGGCATGTAGTGCCGCGAATGACCCAGCGCCACACTCGGGGCGACGTAGCTCGGCGCGACGCTCGCCAACGCCGCGAACAAGCGGCGACCAGTCTCGGGCACGATCGACCATTCAAGCGTCGTGTAGCCCGCCGACATCAGTGCACGAACAAGCCGCCACGGGCTCGGCGGCCACTCCACGAGCCCTTCGTTCACATGATGGCCCCAGGGCGTCGCGTGGTAGCGATTGGCTGGGAATCCGAAGACCAGGGTCGCCATCACCCCTCCGCTTCATCGCTATCGGCAACATCGTCGTCGTCGCCGCCCTTCTTCAGATCCGCGTCGAACGACACCTCCGTCACCGCCATGAGCTTCTTGCTCGCGTCGATCGAATCACGCAGCTTGGCCCGCAGATCTGCGAGCTCGGGCAGCACAAACCCGTTCGGCCGAGTCGCATTGATGGGACCCGAGTCCTTGCGCACGAGGTCGCAGGCCGTGCGGAAGCGCATGTCTCCGTCGACGAGTGCGCGAACCTTGTAGAGCGCCAACACGATGAGCAGCTCTTCGACCGACGTCCCGAGGCCGTAGCCTCGGATCTGGGCGAGGTCGATGTTGACGTAAAGCGTGAGGTGCTGCGCGGTGAACTCGTCTCGGGCAAAAGGCACGTTGCCGAACCCATCTTTGGTAACGCCTGACGGGTTGACATGGTCGTTCTTGACGCCGCCCGACGCGACCACTTCTGCTTCATCGGCTTCCACGAACGCGGTCAGCGCGCGGGCAACGCGCAGGCGACCGCCCGCGAGTTCCTTCTTGGCAAGGAAGACGCCGTGCAGGAGGCTCCCGATGTCGTACTGGAGCAATGCGCTCGCGAGCTTCTTGCGGTCGATCGGACCCTCGGCGAGCCCACCGAGCGCGCTCTTGAGCGTCTCCAGAAACTCTTTGTTCTTGTCTTTGCCACCCAGGACATAGGGGCTGTTGAGTCGGTGCGATTCGACCAGCGTATCGGTCAAGAACTTGCCTGCTCGCATCACGACGACGTGTGAGACCCCCTCGGCGTCCGCAGTCGGCTTGTTCTGCGCCACGTCCCAGATGGTGGCCTCGAGCCGATTGGCCATGCTCTGGGCACTCTCCACGAGCACGCTCATGCCTGCGGAGGTTCGATACGACGCAGGCCCCAGGCTCGGAAAACCGGTCGGCTGAAAACGCCGACCTTGCGCGGGCTGGAGGGAGATCGCGAACAACAGTCGCGACTGAGATGTAAGTAGCTTGAGATCAACGACCATGAGAGGTCTCCGGATGGGCTTCGAATTGAAATCGAACGAGGCGGCGACAGAGGATTGCGGCACTCCGCTGCGAGATTGGAAATGCGAGTGAGGCGACGACGCGCAACGCATCTGCGCGATCACTCAACGCGGTCGTAATCGGCGTCACGAGTCCCGCACCGCGGAGGCGGCGCGCCGCCATTGCAGTGGCCGTCGCGGTGTCCCCAGCCAGCAGCCGGCGCACGATGGTCTGATCGGCGGGCACGTTGCGGCCCTTGCCCGGCGTAGACATCAACCTGTCGTTGTCTCCGATGGGCAGGTTGAACGGCATCAGCGCCAGGCGGGTGACGATCCATGGGTCCTCGGGCAACTGGGCGTGGCGCCCCGGCGTCACCGAGACGTCCCCGATCCGAACGGCGGTGAGGATCCGCGCCAGGCGCCAGCAGCGCTCGACATCCAGCTCACCCGCGAGCCAGCGCTCGAGATCGGAGAGGCTCGCCGCCGACTTCGGTCGAGTCTGGATTGGCAATCGTCGTTCCCCCCGCCTGCCCGCTTCGAAGAGCCGCCGCTGCACCATGAACGCTAACGCATCCAAGGCCGGCAATGCCGGGCTCACCACGCGCGGGTCCTGTGCCACCTTGCCGTCGCGCGTCACCAGCCGGCCACGGCGATCGAGCGGCAGGATATGGCGCCGCACGGCATCGATCGGCACCCCCTTGCGCCAGCCCGCCACCGACTGCGCAAAAGCAACCGCCAGGCGCAGCTCGGGCGAGCCGTCATCGGCTGCCTCCACCCAATCCGGGTGCAGCTCGGGCACCGGCCCCGCTTGCGCCGGACTGCCAGGCACGAGCAAGTCCTCGACGCCACCGAGTGCCAGCAAGATGTTCTGCCACAGCAGCGGATCGGGCGGCCGAGTCAGCGCCGCGAACACCGCGTCCGCCACCCGCCGCTCGGCGTGTGCCAGGCTCCGCGGCGCGTTCTTCGCGCGCGCCTTCTGGTGCAGGCGGTCCAACCACGCCGCCAGCGAATCGATGAGGTGCGCGCGTGGATGCGCACCCCCCACTTCGATGCGACCGAGCGACACGGCAAGGTTCGATTGCCCGTTGCGCTCGAGATAACCGTAACGCTGGAATCCGGTCAGCCCGCGCTCCACGCCGAGCTGCGCGATTGCGCGCGCCAGGTCGACGGGGCGCTCAGCGCGGCGGCCGCCGATCTCCGCACGCCCCTCCCCCAGAAGTCGCGTGACCTCGCCCAGGGTCGCTAGCTGGCCCCACAGTGGCATCCATTGCTCGCCGCGGGCCGACTCTTCGACGGCAGCTGCGGTGCCGAAACCAACGGCCCGCGATCGCACCGTAAAGGGCGCGCTCGCCCCGCTCGCCATTGTGGTCTGCAATCGACGCGTAGCGACCGCCGCGAACAGAGGCGTACCTTCCAACATCAGCACGAAGTCCCATGGGTTCACCAACGCACCGCCGTCGGGCCCAGAGGTGGCGTTGGCACCTCCTGCGCTGCCGGGCAGATATTGCCCCACGGGCGCAGACTTGTGGACGCCGCGGCTCGGCGTACCCCAAAGCGCTGCTCGGAGCTGCTCGGCGGTACCTGGCAATGGCGCTCCGCTCTCCGACTTCAAGTCGAAGAGCTCCCCGAGTCGCTTCATCGCATTGTTGGTGAAGTCCAAGCGACCGTCATTGCCGCCCGTGCCGAGCAAGGCCGGAAAACCGACCTTGTTCGCGTCGCTGATGACCAGCGCCGCGTCCAGCCAGCGCAGGTGGGGCCCACGCCAAAGCAATCTGCAGCGCGGGATGAAGTCTTCCTTGAGCCGCTTGAAGGCGCGATCGGCAGCCGCCAGGCGCCGCTTGTACTCGGGGTCTTTCTTGAGCGCTTCCTTCTTGCCCTTGTCCTTGATCCGGTTGGCTTCGTCCTTGGTCGCGCGCACTGCCAAGTCGGCCTCGGCGAGGCTCTGACTCAATTCCTTGGCTGCGCGAATGCCCTCACGAAAGTCCTCGAAACGCGGCGCCTTGCTCGCCTCGATCGGCCCAACGCCCTCGTCCTTGGCGGCGAGCAACCCGGACCCTTTGTTCCACGGCGAAATCAGCGGCAGCGGCGCGTACCGCTCCAGGAAGAATCGCTCGAGCGCGTCCTTGTCGAGCTGAGTCACCAAGACAAAGGCCCCATCACGCCAAGCGCCGCGCACAAAGGGATCGGCCTGCTCGCCGACGATGCGCAAGATGGCCAGCGCTTTGAGATAGTGGGCCAGAGGTTCAGGAGCGCAGCCATCGAGGCGGTGCTGATGCCAACCAGCAAGCGGGCCACTCATGCCTTCACCTCCCTCTCGACGAGCCGTGGATCGCCAGTCGTCAATCGCGACGCGCGCACGTCCGCGGCGCGCATACACGCCTCGAGGAACGCCAGCGCCCAGATCCCGTGACGCTGGATGAGGCCGCCGACCCGCTCACTCCAACTGGCGCCCGTCTCGTCAGACAACCCGATCGACGCCAGCGTCAGTCGCAGCGTCAGCTGCGGCAATGGCGGGCCCTGCGGGTCGAGCACAACGCCCGGCAGGACATCGCCATCGAGCACGCCACGAATGGGCCGCTCGTTGCCGCGATAGCGCTGGTCGCTCGGGCTACCCCCAAGGCTCAGCCGCACCTTGCCGTGATGGGTCGCGACCAGATAAGCGACGAGGTCGAACGATGCCGCGTCGAGCGCCAACACCCGCTGTTCGACCGGAGTCGGCGGCAGAGTCGCAGTCGACTCCACGACGTCGAAGAGCCCCCGCCAAGGCCCCAAGAGTGCCGCGTGCTGCGGCGCGTGCGCGCGCACGACCGCGAACAGTCCGAGCATGCTCGCGAGCTCGTGACGAAATCCAGGCCGCCGCTGCTTGGTCTTCGGGTCGCGATACATCTGGCTCGGGCGCAACCAGCGGGCCTTGGGGGCCTTTGCGAGATCCGCGCTCGGTCCGTTCTCGATCGATGCCTGAAAGACCGGGTGAGCCTTGCCGAGGTCGTGCCACAAACCCGCGAGATCGAGCAGCGCGGTGACCGCTGGCGGCACCAGCGGCCCGGCGATCCGTCGCGCCTCGGCGGCCACCTCGGCGCCGTGCGTCGCGATCGTCTTCCAGTAGCTCGTCTCGCTCAGCTGCTCGCCGTCCTCGGCGACGTCTGCGAGAGCCTGCGCAGATGGCGGCACCTCGGGCACCACCACTGACACGAGCTTGTCGCTCCTTGGATCGAAGCCCCGTTCGCCCGAGTAGCCACCACACTTGGCATCCACGAGGATGGTCTTGCCCGGCTGGATGTCGACCCGCCGACAGGCACGCCACTCACCTTCGACGAAGTCCCACACCCAGGCCCGCTTGCTTTCTTTGAGCTTCTGACCTTTGCCATCACAGAGCCAGTCCTGCGCCTTGAGGAACGGCACCGGGCACAGCGCGTCGCGTGCGGGTTGTGTGCTCGGGTCCGGCGCCCGCAAATCACTCGGCACGTCGATCCAGAAGACCGTACAGTCGCGTTCTTCACCCGAACGAATGAAGCGACTGATGTCGAGGTCGCCGCCGGTGAGGTCGGGCGTCGTGTCAAACAGCTCCTCGAGTTCGTGGCGCAATAGGAGCTGGGCTGCCTCATACGGATAGATGCGCGCCAACTCCTCGGCGTTCACGGCCTCCTCGAAGCGTTCGATGTGGATTGGCGCGACATCGGGCAGCTTGGGCAGCACGGAGCGCGCACCGTCGAGCTCGGCGACCGTATATGGCGCCGCACCTCTGTCGTCTTGGAAGCCGGGGTCGACCACGAACGCCTGCCCAGTGCCGCCGTCGCGCGCGAGGCGTCCAAAGCGCTGGACGAGGCTCGGCCAAGGCGCAAGCTCCGTCACCAGCACTTGGGCGTCGAGATCCACACCCGCCTCGACGACTTGCGTCGCGACAATGATGCGCCCGCTTGCCGGCACAGGCTTGCGATTCAGGAACTGCTCGCGCCAGACCCTGCGCTCGTAGGGTCGGAAGCGCGAGTGCACGAGCCTCACGTCGGCGCCGCGTGTCTGTCGCGCGATGCCATCGAAGATCTCGGTAGCGCGATCGACGGTATTGACCACGACCAAGGTGAGCTTGCCGGCCCCGTGCTCTGCCACCAGATCGGCCACCTTCTTGCTCGTCGCCTTGGCGTCATCGAGCGGCACCAGCGTGCAGGGCTTGGTGACGTCGTCCCACAGGTGGCCACTGCGATCGTGCGCTTTGATCGCCGTCTGTAGCAGCCCCTGGACGAGCGCACGGGTGTCCGGGCTCTCCAGCCAGGGGCGCTGCAACGTGGCACTCATCCACCATGTGCCGATCGGACGGAAGCCTCGTGGCGCGTCCCCGTCGCGGAACGCTTCGATCTGCGCCGAGGTCGCAAGACCGACATCCATGAGCTGCACCTCGTCGAAGACCCACAGGCAGTCTTGGTGCATGAGCCCGAACTCGATCGGCCAGCGAGCGCGCGCTGCCGCATAGCCCCGGTTGAGTGCCCGCGACAACAACATGTCCATCGTGCCGACGAGCACGGCGGGTTGCTCAGGGTAAAGGTGCCAGTCGCTCTGATCGACGCCGCCCATCAGCAAGTGCACCGCCACTCCCGAGCCGCCGGGCTCACTCAGGAGACCAACATTCGTCAGGCGTTCACGCACGTTGGCGACGGTCTGTTCGACCAGGACGCGCATGGGCAAGCACAGCACCAACCGACGTGGCCAGCGCTTGTCTTGGGTCACGACGCAACGATAGAGCCACGCCGCCAACACCCCGTCGGTCTTGCCAAAGCCAGTCGGAATGCGGATGAGGCGACTGCCGAACGCACCTTCGAGCAGGAGATCCTTCTGCCACGGACGCGGGCCTGGATGCCCCGTGAGCTTGGCGAACCAAGCGGTTGGGTCGGGAAATGATGTCGAGTCGGCGGACATGGTCGTCACCTGCGAAGCTCCGGTTGCGAATGGCCGCACCTCGAGGACGGCGGGTCGGCGTTGCGCATCAGGATAGAACACGTTGGCGGGCGCCACGGACGTACTGAACAAATTTCAAGTCCAGCCTGCCTCGACCCCCATCTTGGGAGGGTCGCTTCGCCCGCGCTCGCCTGCCGACCCACCCGA
>Ga0209181_10000086_pt1 | contig 150196 bp, 134 predicted proteins | sample MAT05_FD_187208 | JGI IMG/M metagenome (GOLD analysis project Ga0209181, IMG submission 187208) | Freshwater microbial communities from Lake Fryxell liftoff mats and glacier meltwater in Antarctica - MAT-05 (SPAdes) (version 2) | ecosystem: Environmental > Aquatic > Freshwater > Ice > Liftoff...
ATCCTGTGATGGGTAGTAATACTATTTGATAATTTACTCGATAGTTAGGTGTGGTTCTAATTGCAATATTCGTATGAAGCAAATATAAAAGTTTATTTTAAGTACATTGTTAGCGGTTTGGTATTAACATCGGTGCCAAGCAAGTTTCTTCTGGACTAGAAGTCGCGTTAAGGATTGTAACGGAAATCCTTTTTGAGAGGTACGAGCAAAAAGATTGCAGTGAAAGCCTGGCCCGAAGGGAAACGCCCAAATAAAACCAACGACTCAAACGAATACCGAGCTGTCTTAGGCCACAATTAAGGGTTTGGCGAATAGCTTTTTAAAACTACTGCACCATCATTTTGCGTAGAATGATTTTGGTTCCTTGGCTAAGTTTTACAAAGTAAATTCCTTTTGCCAAATTAAGCCCGTTAACCTCTATATCCGGTTGGGTTTCGGCATCCACATTGCGATCTAAAATTACTTTGCCTAAAGCATCAACAATTTCTAAAATATAGCTGCCTATTAATCCTGCCGTAATTATTCTAAAATCACCGTTATTCGGATTTGGTACAACAATGGCTTCATCGGTAAAAGTTGCATTTGTTGGTACAGGTGGCTGTTGACCTTTTTCAAGGCTATCGGCAATAAAAGCGTAATAAATACGATAGCCAAAGTCCGAACCGAAATTTTTAAGCACGGCTGTGGCATTCGCTCGGCGCAGGCGAACATATCCGCTTCCTTGGCTCGGATTGGCCCAAAAATTCATGCCATCGGTACCATCGTCAAGCACTTCGAAAGTATAGCAGCCTGGTTTTAAATTTTTAAGGGTGTCGCGGTATAAAGTATTTGCCTTTGCATTATCGCGACTAAAAATCACACTGTCATTCGCATCGCGCACAAAATAGCGGTTCTGCTCAGGATTAGTATTGGTTTTAAACTCGATGTAAAAAGGTGTTTTGTAAGTATCAGGAACTTTTAACGCGTTAAATAAGGTATCATTTGCCGCAAAAGAATCTTTAATTTTATTGCGTTCGGTAACATTACAACTAAAGATGTTTTTTCCATCACCGCGATAGAATCCGCCATCGTAAATAGGTAAAGCAATGGTTTGGGTTTCTAAAAATGCTAATTTGCCCGACCATTGGTATTTCATTGTGTAGCCGCCCGACATTTTATATTCAATGTTCAAGGCAGTCATGGTGTCGGCTGAATTATTTCGAATACTCACTTTAGGCTCAATGCAGGAAGGATTGAACTTATTATACATTTGAGTGTTGGTCGGCGATAAAATATCATAAATCTCTGCATCGTTCTTTTGTAAAGGTTGTTCATACTGAATGAGGTGCATGGCCATCACATAATTTCCACCGCCCATTCCTAAATTATTGGTAGGAACCGGGGTTATTTTATAGTCTAAATTTATACTATCCCCAATTTGAAAACGGGTAACATCAAATTCGGTATCCTTAACTCTATCGCCCGGGCACCAGCCTTCTCGAGCATATGGCCAGGTTCCTCCTTGCGGAAAAACCGGGTTGTCGGCACAATCTAAAGTTTGCCATACATGCCAGTCTCTAACCAACTTATTACTTGAATATAAGGTATGTGTATTGTCTTTCCACTCGCAACAATGCGGATATTTGGAATCATTACTATTGTGGCCGTGGCCTGTAATTCTGCTTCTGAATTTTAATACAGCAGTATTCGAATCAATTTTAACCGATTTGGATTTTAAACGAATATCGTTTGAGAGATCAGCATAACTATAGGAAGTAGCGCCTTTGTCCCAAATTTGATTAATTTTTACAACTTTAGCAGGGGCTATACCCTTTACAAAAATAAATTTAAGATCTAGGAGTTCTTGGGTATTTCCTGCCGAAAGGTTAACAGAGTCGCTCAACAAGTTTTGATAGTCAGTTACATCATAAATCCAAGTAAAACCATTGGGGCCAAGTGTTAAATTAATACCGTATGGTGTAATATATCGCGCAATTTCATAGGTATTGCCGGCTGTATCAGTTACAAAAGTGTAAGTGAGGTAGTCCCATTCACCACAAGCATATTTTTTATCATAAGCCGAAACTTTCGGGTAACATTTTAAGGTATAAAGCATATAAACCTTTCGATAAGATTTGGTAGACGGAGGAAACTTAAATTTTCCATTTCGTTTGGTAGAATCCTTAAATGAAAAGGTTTGTACGGTATCGGACTGAGCGTTTGCCGTAATGTTTAAGGAAATCCAATATAGAAAAAATAAAACGTAAAGTTTTTGCATATTAATAAATAAGTCGTGAAAATAGTAAAAAATCAGAAATAGATACGTCCTAATTGACTTTTTGATTTGATATTTTAAACTAAATTTAACCTTAAAGACAAATATGAGGATAGAATCGATGACCTATTTTTCTAGCTTAGGGCAACTTAGAATCTTGGCCTGCATCTACTCTAACATTCTTTGTTTTTGAGTAGCTTAAATAGGATTGGATGATTAATATAATGCCGCCAGTAAACATTACCACAGCAATAATTTCGGCCTGAGTAGCATGAATCCCAAACTTATCGAAGAGCCTATTAACTCTGATTTTTTCAATAAAAAACCGTTCAGCCCCTGCCATCATCATGTAAATTCCGAACAACATACCGGCAGGTTTAATTCGTTTTCGCAAAAACCATAAAATGCCAAATAATACAATGGCAGCAAGTGCCTCATAAAGCGGAGTTGGATATACCGGAAGTTGTAAAAAAGGTGTGGTATCAAAGTCACAAGGCATACTTCCACCTGTAGGATCGCATTCACGGGCAACATTGTTAGGGTAATTATAAGCCCAAAACCAATCAGGCAGAAAATTTATCCAAGTTGGTTTAGGATTTTGATTCACAATTCCCCAATCCCCGTCGCCGCTAAAATGACACCCAAATCGACCAATACCATAGACTAGCATCATTGCGGGACCTCCTACGTCAAGCATGGTTTTGGCATCAATTCCTTTTTTACGTGCGTACCAAATTACGCCAATTCCTCCACAAATTAAGCCGCCAAAAAATGTTAAGCCGCTTGGGGAAATAAGATTTTCAATGGGATGTGCCAAAAATTCTTCCCAATATTCGAGCCAATGAAAAACTTTGGCACCGATAATTCCAGTTATGGCGGCTACCATTGTTATTTGACCCATGCTTTGCCAAGGATGAACGGTTACCTCTTTTTCACCTGGTTCGTCAAGTCTTTGTTTTTTATCTTCCTGAAATTTAAGGTAAAACACAACCGCAGCCAAGGCAACACCAAGTAACCTGTTTCCTGCACTTGAAAAAATGTAAGCTTGTGGGCCTTCCGAAAGCAAGGAACTGTCAAAAAAAATAGGAAGAATTTTGTATCCAAAAATAAATCCAAGCAAGGTGTTAAGTATGTATTCCGACTTCGGAAATGGATATCCTATTCGCATTTTTTGAATCGAAGATTTTAAAATGCCTTCTTCTTCCTTTCTTCGCAGTTCAAGGGTCATGACATAGTTGCCTACCAAAAAACCCAGCGCAACAAAAAATCCAAAGGTATTGGCCACCTGAAGTGCCCAAATATTTAGGCCATATAGGTCTTTAAAAACATCGTATAAGGTTGGGTACATGATTTATTTAAATTAGAATGACATGCTTTTGTTGATATTATAAATGGTTTTGAATGAATAAATGGCTAAAAAACCTCGCCTGTTTTGCAAAAGTTTGAAAAATTAACTACTTGAAATTCCTTGGTTACCCAAGCCTTAAATAAATAATTTCCAATCAAATCAATTGTGTTTGAATTGGTAATTTTTGGGTATTTAGAAACACTCGAACAAGAATTGAAATAACCGATTAAGGTTTCAAAATTACAAAGAAGTTCCATGTCAACTTTCGGTGTTTTAATTTCTGTAAAGGGGAATTGGATATTTCGGTAGGTGGTTTTAACTAACTTGTGTTCCGGCTCCGAATATTCACCAACAATTTTATGATATAAGGTTACAATAAGCTGATCAGTTTTGGGACTTGTTTTTAAGAGATAGTAACCCCAAATACCTATAACGGCATTTGGTTTGGCAAGGTGAGTCACTTCACCATAAAATGTATCGTTATCAAACCATTGTAAACCTTGAGCCACTGTAAACAAATCGATGCATTGATTGTGTAATTCCGTTTGTTCGGCACGGCAAACAGAATACGAAATCTTATTTCTAAAAGCTGCATGAGTTAATTGCTCAGAGTTAATATCGTTGGCATAAACTTTTTTAAATTTGTGAGCAAGTTCTACGGCAACTTGTCCGCTTCCAGATACACTATCCAAAGCGAAGTCAAAGCAGTCAAATTGTTGAAATAAATAGTCAAATATTTTTTTGGTATAAACCGGTCTAAACTTTAAATAGTAAGTGGCTTGCTCCGAAAAATTATCGATTACTTGTTTCATCTTTTCAATTAATCGTGCAAACAGGTACTGAGTTCAAGTGGAATTACATTAGCGTTATTATTGATTTCAAGCAATTGAACTTGCACCAATTCGTTTACAAGTAAAGGGTCATAAGGTGTTTCTACCTTAATATAATTTTCAGTAAATCCGCACATCATCCCATTATCTTCTTCAGCTTCATATAGCACGGTATACGTTTTGCCTAAATTGGTTTGATAAAACAGATGACGTTTTTTCTCGCTTAAAATTCGAAGCATTTTAGCACGTTCCATTCGAACTTTTACAGGCACAATGCCTTCCAGCTTTTTGGCAGTGGTATTGTTTCGTTCGCTGTAAGGAAAAACGTGAAGATAACTGATATCAAGTTCATTAATAAAATTATACGTGTCTAAAAACAGTTCATCTGTTTCCTGTGGAAATCCAACAATTACATCTACTCCAATGCAACAATGGGGCATCAAAGTTTTAATGGTAGCAATACGGTTTTTGTATAAGCCACGCAAATATTTGCGGCGCATTAATTTTAAAATTATATCAGAACCACTTTGAAGCGGAATATGAAAGTGAGGTACAAATTTTTTACTATTAGCTACAAAGCGAATAATTTCATCCGTTAATAAGTTCGGTTCGATGCTTGAAATCCGAAATCGTTCAATGCCGTTTACATTCTCGAGGGCCTTAATTAAATCAAAAAATGTTTCTCCGTTTCCAACTCCAAAGTCGCCAATATTTACGCCAGTTAAAACTACTTCTTTGATGCCGGTTTGAGCTACTTCTTGGGCAACTTTTATGGTTTCGGCTACAGTATGGCTGCGACTTTTACCTCTGGCCAAGGGTATTGTGCAAAACGAACAAAAATAGTCGCATCCATCCTGAACTTTCATAAATGAACGTGTTCGTTCTCCTAATGAAAAACCAGGAACAAATACATCGGTTTCCTTGATGTTTTTATTCAAAATCAAAGTTTCATCGGTTTGAGCCAAGGTATTTAGGTTTTCGGCAAGATTAAATTTTTCGGCGGCGCCTAAAACCATATTCACTCCGGGAATATTGGCTATTTCTTGCGGCTTCAATTGGGCATAACAGCCAATCACAACTATTTTGGCATCGGCATTAATTTTTAAAGCTTCCTTAACCACCTTCCGACATTTTTTATCAGCGTGATCTGTAACCGAACAGGTGTTAATTACATAAATATCGGCTCCTTGTTGAAACTCTTTTCTTACAAAACCAAAACTTTCCATTTGCCGAGTAATGGTAGAGGTTTCTGAAAAATTGAGTTTACAACCTAAGGTGTAAAAAGCGATGGATTGTGACATCGGCGCAAAGATACTTTACAATTTACGATTTTTGATTTTTGATTTTAGTAGATTAAGGCCTGTCTGAAAGTTCAATATGTTTATTATACTATCGTGTAATTTTCATCAGACTCTCATTAATAACCCAAAATTTTCAGCATGCTTTTGTAACTCTGCTCTTTAGAAAAAATACGAGTGGAAATTTGACCTTCCTCGTCTTTATCAATAATAATATGTTTTGGAGCAGGAATTAAACAATGCTGAATTCCACCATAGCCACCAACACTTTCCTGATAAGCACCGGTATTGAAGAAACCTATGTACAAAGGGTCCTCCGAATTATAGCGCGGCAAATAGATAGCATTAACATGTTGTTCAGAATTGTAATAATCATCGCTATCGCAGGTAAGTCCTCCAAGCAAAACGCGCTCATAAGTTCGGTCCCATCGGTTGATCGGCAACATTAAAAATTTCTTGTTAATGGCCCATGCATCTGGTAAGGTGGTTAAAAAGCTGCTATCGATCATATTCCATTTTTCACGATCATTTTGTTGTTTTTGGTATAAAACCTGATAAATAGCACCACCGCTTTCACCAACAGTAAAAGAACCAAATTCGGTAAAAATATTGGGTTCTTCGATACCATTTTCTTTGCAAACCTGCTTAACCTGTGCTACAATTTCTTCGGCCATGTAAGCATAATCGTAATCGAATGATAAGGAGTTTTTAATTGGGAAACCGCCACCAATATTAAGGGAATCCAAGGTCGGACAACTCTTCTTAAGTGCACAGTACACTTTTAAACACTTATGAAGTTCATTCCAATAATAGGCAGTATCGTTAATGCCAGTATTAATAAAGAAATGAAGCATTTTAACTTCAACGTTTGAATGGTTTTTAATTTGATCCAAGTAAAATGGCACAATGTCTTTGTAGCCAATGCCTAGACGACTAGTATAAAATTCAAACTTTGGTTCTTCTTCTGCAGCTAAGCGAATACCTATTTTAAACGGCTTGGTTATTAAGCTTGATAAGCGATCGAGTTCACTTTTGTTGTCTAGGATTGGCAAAGTGTTTTCGAAGCCATCGTTTATAATTTTTGCAATGTTTTCGATATAAGCATCCGTTTTAAATCCATTTGAAATGATGTACTGCTGTTTGCTGATTTTTCCTTCCAGATGCAAAGCTTCCACAATATCGATATCAAATGCTGAAGATGTTTCTAAATGAATATCATTTTTAAGAGCTTCCTCTAATACAAATTGAAAATGACTGCTCTTGGTGCAGTAACAATAGTGGTATTTTGCTTGATAATCACACTTGGCCATGGCGACATTGAACCACATTTTGGCCTTTTTTATGTTTTCGGATATTTTAGGTAGGTAATGAAACTTAAGAGGTGTTCCATATTGTTTGATCAAATCCATTAAATATATGTCTTGAAAGACTAACGTATCATCTTCTAGTTGAAATTCTTCAGTCGGAAAATTAAAAGTTTGCTGGATTAGGTCGATGTATTTATTTTTCACGATGTAGTTTTATTACTTTGATAAATTTGTGCAAATGTAATTGATTTACATTTTAAATTTATTGAGAACTTATTTATAAAACATGGCTTTATTTGCATTCGTAAAATGGATTTAATTATTGAATGGATAGGAGTAGTTGCTGGAATAGTATCTGTTTATTTCTTATACAGGAACAATATTTTAACTTGGCCAATAGGCTTTGTGAATATTGGTTGCTTTATGTGGTTATGCTGGAACCAAAAACTATATGGTGATTTTGCAACCAATGTAATTTTTCTAGTTGTTGGGGTTTGGGGATGGGTACATTGGTCACGTAAAGATTTTAGGATACCTTCCTCTTCAAGCTTTAAGGTGCGTTGTATATTGGGAATAACCACTTTGTTTTCAATCCCAATTACCACTTATATTCTCATAAATCATACAGTTGATTGCAGTTTTCCCTTGGCGGAAGCTTCAATTTTAGTACTTAGTATATTTGGATTGTGGTTAACTTCCTTAAAGAAAATTGAAAGCTGGATATATTGGTTGGTGGCCGATTTTTTGATGACAATTATTTATTCACTTAAGGGGTTATTTGCCATGTCGGTGTATGCTGCTATGGTTTTTATTCTTGGTGTTCTTGGCTTATTTGCATGGAAAAAGTTGATTAATGAGCATAAAAAAACCATCGCTTAAACGATGGTCATTTAATAAGTTATAAGATTGGTTATTTAATGGTAACCTTATTAGTAAACGAAACTGATTGTTTTATGAAAGCATAGGACTTACCATTAACGGTTTTAGTAATGACCTTATAATTTATAATAGACACTTCGCCACCACCAATGCCAAGCTTAGCGATATCTGCTTTGGTCAAATCAATGGTAGTAACTGATGGAGATACCACTTTTTTAAACGTTGCATTCGGGCCTTTTACAATTATCATTGTTGAATCAGAACCAACGCTGCTAATCCAATTTAGAGATTTTACTTGGGTTTGATCTAACAAAAGCGATTCAGACAATACAGGGGTATTAGGAAAACCGCCGCCATCGTTGTCACTTATTGCCGGAACTCCGTTTGCTGCATTGGCAGAAATTTCCCAAAAAATCTGACTGCCATATACAATCCCTTTTGGGTCGGTTGTTGTTGGAATATAGAAATAAATGTTATCATCACTCTTCACTAATGTTTTTCCATTAAGCTTGCCACCACCTGCTTCAACTTTTAAGGTTGAACTGGAACTTTTATAAAAAACAGCTTGGCCTGTTCCTGTAAAGGTTTCGGTGGACCCGGCTTTGGTACTAGTTTTAACAGCAACAAGTATACCATCAACACCTTTGATGCTTGGCATTGAAATAACTGGAGCTGAAATAGGATCTGGTCCAGGCTCAGGGCCTGTTGTTTCACAACTATTAGTTCCTAAAATAGAAAGAAGAAGTAGTGCTGGAAGTATCTTTTTCATAATTTTTAAGGTTATTTGATAAGTGTTTTTTTTATTGTTCTTCAAAAGTAATTTGATTTTTAAGGATAAGCAAGTAAGATTTAAAAATTCCAAATCGTTTGCTTAATATTTCCGTTTGTTTCGGTTTTTAAAACACTTATATATTTTAAGTATGAACCCTGTAGATTAAACCTGCATAATTTTTAATTGAACCTAGAATGATAGGCGTAATGCGCAAAATTAATGGTTTTTGAATATTTTTAGAGGCCTTTATGCCTTAGAAAACCCCTCGAAACTGCTATTATTGTTGATATCTACTGATTTAATCATTTTTCTTTTCTAACCTTCAAAATGTTTGATTATCCATGCAGTTAATACCAATAATATTTTTAAAAGATTTTACCTTTAATTTTGTCTATTAACCGGAATTATATGATAGTAGTTTAATGAACTTAAAAATAAGGCTTCTAGTTATAACTTTCTAAATTTTAATTTCATAACAATACGAAATTCTTAATAAATAAAAAACCCCGAGTCAGAAACGAAACGGGGCTATAATTTTTAATAAAATGAATTTATCTTAAGTCTATTTCTACAACTCCGGGTTTAGTTCTTTTATCGAATTTAAAAAACGAATCTTCAATATTTGTATTTGGACTAAAACTGGTGATTTCATAAAGCGATTCAACACCATTTTTGCTAAGAATAGTCATATCCATAACTTTTTTAGCTACTTTATCAATGGTTAGCTTCACCTTAAAAAATGGTTTCTTTTTATCGGTTGGGGTTAATTCAATTTGCTCAGTAACAACATTGCCTTTTTTGCCTTCGCCAATAAATTTAGATAGAAATCCTTTTTCATAAACAGTAAAAATTTCACTTGGGTTTATATCAGAACTTTTTGGATTGTAATTGCTGATTTGTACCTCGTTGGCATCTTTTAAGTAAGTCCACATGGTTTTGCTATCGCAATAAATTTCCTGCCCATCCATTTCAACACGAAACTTTTTGCCTTTAACATACAGAGTGCCCTTTTCTGATTGTGAACTCTTATCCTGCTTATTAAATATTTTAATCTTAAAAGCGGCTTTAATGGTTTTATAAGATTTGTAATTTTTACTTACTTTTTCTAGAATTTTACTTGCATCCTTGTCGCTGTATATAAACGCTGAAGATGCAAAAACGGTAAGTATCAAAAAAACCGTTAAAACGGACTGAAACTTAAAAATTTTTCCAAAGGTTTCCATTCTTTTCATTTTTTAAATATCTCTTGCAAAATATGTTCCAGACTGAGTTCGTCTTTAATTAAAACCTCTCTGGCCTGACTGCCCTTAAACGGGCCTACAATATTAGCAATTTCCATTTGATCTATCAAGCGTCCTGCACGATTATATCCAATTTTCATTTTGCGCTGCAGCAGTGAGGTGCTTCCTTGCTGGCTGCCTACTATCATTCTGGCTGCATCTTCAAACAAGTGATCCCAATCATCTGGCGACATATCTTCTGCGCCTGTTTCGCCGTCTTCATCCGGTGCTTTTGGCAAAACATACGCTTGAGAATAACCACGTTGGGCTCCAATAAAAGAAGTTATTTTTTCGACTTCTGGTGTATCTGCGAATGGACATTGTAAACGAATTAAGTCATTACCATTAGAGAACAACATATCGCCTCGACCTACTAATTGATCTGCACCATTGGCATCTAAAATGGTTCGGCTGTCAATTTTAGATGTTACTCGAAATGCAATTCGTGCTGGGAAATTAGCCTTTATGGTTCCAGTAATAATATTTACGGATGGTCTTTGAGTAGCCAAAACTAAATGAATTCCGATGGCACGAGCTAATTGTGCTAAACGTCCAATAGGGTGCTCAACTTCCTTGCCGGCTGTCATGATTAAATCTGCCACTTCGTCAATAACAACTACAATATATGGTAGAAACCGATGACCATCTTGTGGATTTAGTTTTCGATTAATAAACTTAGCATTGTATTCCTTTATATTTCGAACCATAGCGGCTTGCAGAAGCTCATAGCGACTGTCCATTTCCACACACAAGGATTTTAAAGTGGTAATTACTTGCTTATTATCGGTAATAATGGCTTCGCCATCTCCAGGCAGTTTAGCCAAGTAATGCCTTTCAATAGTTCTAAAGAGCGTTAGTTCTACCTTTTTTGGATCAACTAGAACAAATTTAAGTTCCGCCGGATGCTTTTTGTAGAGCAAAGAAATCAACAAGGCATTTAGTCCAACTGATTTACCTTGACCTGTTGCACCCGCCATCAATAAGTGCGGCATTTTTGCTAAATCCGAAACAAAAACTTCGTTAGATATTGTTTTACCCAAGCAAATTGGCAAATCCATATCTGTTTTTTGAAACTTGGGACTCAAAATCATCGAACGCATCGACACGATTTTTGGATTTTTATTTGGAACTTCAATTCCAATTGTCCCTTTACCTGGAATAGGAGCAATGATACGTATACCAAGTGCTGCAAGACTCAAAGCAATATCATCCTCCAGGTTTTTGATCCTAGATATTTTTATTCCTGCTGCCGGAATAATCTCAAATAGGGTTACGGTTGGTCCTGTGGTTGCTTTGATGCTAGAAATACCAATGTTGTAGTTTTTAAGCGTTTCTACAATCATGTTTTTACTTTTTTCAAGTTCTTCGATAGTAACCTCTTTTTGGCCCTCACCACCATAATCATTTAAAAATTCAATATCTGGAAATTGGTAATCTCTCAAATCTAATCTTGGATCAAATGGGGTATCTATTCCATAATGCTCCTCAGTAGTAGTTTCCGTATCGTGTTTAATGGAGGCAACAAACGGAGGTTCTTCTTCTACTTCGGGTTCAACATTATTAACAACCAAGGATAACTCTTCTTCCTGTATTGGTTCTTTTCTGTTTCCTCTTTTTTCGGAAACCGTAAAACTAAATTCCAAAGGCTCTTCTTCAAATTTTTCGAGTTCTATTCGGTCTTTTTCAAATAAAGTATCCCCAGCAAATACTTGAGAATCTTCTAAGTCATCCATTTGAACGGTAGGGTTTGATAATCCCGGAATGTATTTCTGAGCATAGTTTTTAAAACCAATTGGTTCGTATTTAAATACAAGCCATAATATGGCATAACCTGAAACCAACACTATTAAAATCGTCCCAAATAAGCCAATCATTTCATGCAATGAGTTAAATAGCCAAAACCCGGCGGCGCCTCCTAAAACCGGACTAAAAATGGTGTAAAGCGAGCCGGACGTGAACATAAACCATATACCTACTGTGGCAGTATATTTTAACCAAATTAATGGGTTAATCATTTTTTTGTCAACCAATAATTGCAATCCGAAATGCATCGAGAATACAGGAATCAGTAAAGACAGGAGTCCAAAACCTTTATATAAAATGGAGTAACCGAAATTTGCACCCAAAACGCCCATCCAGTTTTGAATTTCGAAATTATTTACAACTTGAAAGGTTTCTGTTGCTCCACCTTGCAAAATGCTTAAATCTGTTTTCCAGTATATTAAGAAAGATACTAAGGAAGCTAATGAAAATAATGAGAAGCAGATTAAAAGGATACCGATAATTTTACGGGTTGTTTCGTCTTTTAGTAAAATAACATCCGTAACATCCGTGCTTTTGATGGATGCTTCTTTTTTGGGTCTGGGTTTTGCAGACTTTGTTCCGGAACTTTTTTGCTTTGGTTCAGGTTTTAATTCATTTTCAAAATCGTCCATAACCTTACCTTTTTTGCGAATATCCTGATCGAATTTGCTCATCGTTAACTTCCAAAGTTAAGTGTTGTTTTAAGTAATTATCTTTAACTCCTTTTCTTAACGAATGTGGATAATCAATTATTTTAAAATTAAATAGAATAAAGAGGGTGGAAAGGATAAATTTTTGGAATGTTTATCACTTCGGTTTCAAAGTCACAATTAAAATTTATTTCAGTGTAAATACCTTTCCGTCTTCCGCCAGTTCTGAATTAGGGAATAAGGCCAAGGCTTCTTCCAACATGGGGGTGGTGTTTTCGTATCGCGATGAAAAATGGCCTAAAATCAACAATCCGGCATGGCAATGTTTAGCCATTTCTGCGGCTTGTAATGCTGTGCTGTGAAAGGTTTTAACCGCCTTGTCTAGTAGATTGTTCAGATAAGTAGATTCGTGGTAAAGAATATTAGTATCTGTAATAAAAGGAGCAATTTGTGGTAAAAAAAGCGTATCTGTAATATATGAATACGATTGCTTCAATTGGTGTGTTATTGTAAATTCTGTGTGTAAATACCGTTGTCCTTTGTCTTCAAAATCGAGACCAACTTTAAATCGTTTTATGGCAGATATTCCAAGCCCTACCTCATCGCATCGTTCTTTATTTAACTTTAAAGTGATATGATTTAATTCAAAATGATAGCCGTAACAAGCAATTCGATGCTCAAGCGGAATTGCTTTTATTGAGAGTTCATCTTGTTCAAAAATTTTAGAGGTTTGATGAACTTCAATTTCTATTATTAAAAGTTCGAATCCGGAATTCATTTCCCCGTTGATTGAATGGCAATTTAAAATCTGTTTAATTCCCTTTGGCCCAAAAATTTTTAAAGGTTTTTCTCTGCCAAACAAAACAAGTGTATTAAGCAAACCCGGCAAGCCTAGGTAATGATCGCCGTGCAAATGACTAATAAAAATAAGATCAATTTTAAAAGCACTGATTTTTCGTTTTAGCAGCTGCCATTGGGTCCCCTCTCCGCAATCAATTAAAATTACCTTGCCAGCTATTTCGAGAATTTGGGCCGAATTCGCTCTCAAAAGGCTTGGTGCTGCCGATCCGCATCCAAGTATTGTAAGTTTTAACTCCAAACCTTAACTTTCTTTGGAAAAAAGCTCAGAGTCTAACCACTCAGATTCAACAATGTCTATAGCTTCATCAATACTTGCAGAAACTTCAATTTTATCTGTCATCTGCTTCAAAATATTTTCTGAAGTGCTAACTATTAGTAAATACCCACCTTTAATAACCAGTTCATCATTTAAGAACATTAGCTGTTCCATGTCTTCTTCTACCAAATTATCAAGGCTTCCCAAGAAGAAAATTACATGAACCACTTCGCTGAAATCACCGAGTATTTGATTTATAATTTCATCAAGATCTTCGGTTTCAAGATATTCGAATTCTGGTTCCAGAAGAATATAATGCTCATTGTGTGTAGTGTGAAATGACATAGTTATTAATCAATGCAAATTTTAATCTTTAATTTCGCAATCACAAAATTCTTTTAAACTTTATATATTCTAAAAATGATTTCAAAAATAGCATTGGTTACAGGAGCAACAGCAGGAATAGGAAGGGCTACATCTATTCAACTGGCAAAGGAGGGTTACAATTTAATTATTTGTGGTAGAAGGGCCGGTAAACTTATTGAGGTAAGTGATGAACTTTCTGCTCTGGGTGCAAAGGTTTTAACAAAAGTGGTTGATGTTAGAAATCGTAAGGAAGTGGAATCCTTCATTAATGGTTTGCCTCTGGAATGGAAAGCTATTGATGTATTAGTGAACAATGCAGGATTGGCTGCAGGCCTTGATTCATTTGCAAATGGCAATATGGATGATTGGGACGAGATGATTGACACAAATATCAAAGGCCTACTGTATGTTTCCCGAATGGTAATGCCTTTGATGTTAGAACGTAAGACGGGACATATCATTAATATTGGAAGTATTGCCGGCAAAGAAATTTATTCAAATGGAAATATTTATTGTGCGACAAAGTTTGCAGTTGATGCTTTAACCAAATCAATGCGACGCGAATTGGCAGAAAGTAAAATAAGGGTTACTGGTATTAATCCTGGAGCAGTGGAAACTGAATTTTCAATTGTTCGATTTAAAGGTGATGAATCTAAGGCTGCGAAAGTTTATGAAGGTTACGAGAGTTTAGTTGCCGAAGACATTGCTGAAGCCATTATATGGTGCATTAGTCGTCCTGCTCGTGTTAATATTAATGATATTATTATTACACCAATTGCTCAACCTGCAGCCGGTATGATAATTAAAGATCGATAACTGTAAACAAATTGTTTTAAATATTACAGTAATTAGGATATGTTACAATTTTAATACCCAGCAGCACCTGTTAGTAGTAAATCGCGGCTGTGTATTGATAAAATTGGAGTAGGCGAGTGGTTTATCAATTGCTGAGCGTAGGTTCCCATAAACCATCCGGCACTTTCAGTTTCTGTCATCATCATTATTAATCCAGCCTTTTTTTGTGCTGCGTAATCTATGCAGGTTTGAGGTACATTATTTCCTTGTTTTATTTCTGTAGTGTATTGAATACCACGATCTTCTAAGTATTTTTCGGTTTGATGAGCATAAGCTGTAATTCTTCTTAATGTATCAGCATGCGTATCTTTACTTACAGCTAAAATGTGAATCGTGGCGTTGAGAACTTTGGCAAATACAATTGCATAAGGTACTTTCTGTCTGGTTTCAACACTGTCATCAAGCGGAAGAATGATGTTTGAAAAATCAGCATTTACTGAATCTTCTTGAATAGTAATAACAGGGCATGAGGAAGCACTAACAACGCGGTTCGCATTACTTCCTATCCAATATGGTTGAAATCCTTGAACACCATGAGCTCCCATAAAAATTAGGTCAGCGCCAATTTCGCGTTCAGTTACGGCAATCTCCTTACTTACATTTCCGCTCTTTTCCATATAATGTATGTTCACTCCATACGAAGCGGCCGTAGTTTCAATTTCTTTTTGAAAATTTTCTTCGGCGGATTTGGCCCCTTTAACATTCACAACGTATAAGTCAGAATGAAAGGCTTTGCAGGTTTGTAAGGCTTTTTCTAAGGCTATTTTTGAAGCGGAGGAGTTGTCAAAACCAATCAGAATTTTCTTAAACTTGTATTCCATAAGGTGCTTAATTTTACTCGAAGGTATACTAAATTTAAAAAAACTACAACAATATTTTATTGGTTTTCGCGTTACTAATCAATTATTTGAATAATCATATTTTATTTTAACCAAACTTAGTGCTGATATTTAGCCATTTACAAAGTTTTTAGCAAGATTTAAAGCAGTTTCTAATCCTTGCGTTTTCTTTCCACCCGCTGTTGCAAAAAATGCTTGTCCACCACCTCCACCTTCAATACATATAGCCCATTGTCTTATAAGTTGACTAGCATTCCAACTCCGGTCCGAAATTAAATTTTCACTAAGCGTTACGGACAACATGGGTTTATCATTGAGAATGCAGCCAAAGACAGCAAACAAATTTTCAGTTTCGTTTTTTAACTGAAAACAAAGATCTTTTAATTGATCTGCGTTTGAGATTTCAATCTGTTCAATGACTGTATTTACTCCGTTAATAGGTTTAACTTTTTGCTTAAGATTTTGCTTTAAAACAAGGGTTTGTTGAATAATATGATGTTCAATTTGTTTTTTCAGATTGTGATTTTCAGAAATTAAGTTACCAATGGATTTTAATAATTCCTTTGGTTTACCCATTTCAGTTTCAACGGTTTCAAGTAAATTGAGTTTTTCTGAAATAAATGCTTCTGCTTTTTGACCTGTAATCGCTTCAATCCTTCTAACTCCAGCAGCCACTGCTGTCTCAGCTATTATTATCAAATTTCCGATGTCTAAAGTGTTTTTAACATGAGTTCCCCCGCATAGTTCCATAGAAAAGTTAGGGTCAAAAATAATTATACGAACCTTATCTCCATACTTTTCCCCAAAAAGGGCTGTAGCCCCCATTTCAAGCGCTTCCTTAATTGGTATATCTCGCTTTTCTTGCAATTCAATGCCGTCCGAAATTTTTTGTTTTACAAGCTTTGAAATGGATTCAAGTTCTAAGTCGCTGATTTTTGCAAAATGAGAGAAGTCAAAACGCAATCGATCGGGTTCAACCAAAGAACCTTTTTGAGCAATATGATTTCCTAGAACCTGTCTCAAAGATGCGTGCAATAAATGGGTTCCCGAATGGTTTTTAGTGATATTTTGTCTCCTTGAAAGGTTGACTTTTGCCTTAAAGTTTTGGTGCAGGTTTTGGGGTAATTTATCAAGTGTTTGAATCATTAGATTATTTTCCTTAACTGTATTTAAAATTTTAACGATTTCCAAATCCGAAGCGCCTTCCAAAATACCGGTGTCACCTACTTGCCCACCACTTTCGGCATAAAAAGGTGTATTATTCAAAACAACTTGAAAGTGCTCTTGGCCTTTCGTACTAACGGTTCTAAATCGAATTATTTTTGTGTTAGATTCTGTATAATCGTACCCAACAAATTCCTGAAAATCGTCATCGGTAACCAATGTCCAATCTCCTGTAGTTTTTTCGGCATCCTTCCTGCTTCTGGCTTTTTGTTGGAGTAGCTCTGCTTCGAAGCCAACTTCATCCACCTCAAAACCTTTTTCGAAGCTAATCAATCTTGTTAAATCAATTGGAAATCCGAAGGTATCATACAATTCAAATGCATCCTTGCCGCCAATAGTTTTAGCATTACCACTTTCAAACCGAGTATTTAATATTTCAATACCTTTAGATAAAGTGTTTAAAAAGGTTTTTTCTTCTTCTAGAATAACTTTGCTTATAAAATCTTTTTGACTTTGTAATTCCGGAAATACATTTTCAAATTTTTCGGCTAAAGGTTTAACTAGCTTGTAAATTTCAGCTTCTTTAAAATGCAAGTAACTATAACCATATCTTACGGCGCGTCTTAATATTCGACGAATTACATAGCCAGCGCCATTGTTAGCTGGCAACTGACCGTCGGCTATGGCAAAACAGATGGCTCTGATATGGTCAGCAATTACCCTAAATGCAACGTCGGTTTGTTCTGTTTCTCCATATTTTTTGTTTGAAATAGTTTCAAGCTCTTGAATGGATTCAAGGAAAATATCGGTATCGTAGTTGGATGATTTGCCATGAATAACTCTGACCAAACGCTCAAACCCCATCCCAGTATCCACGTGCATATCGGGTAAGTTTTCTAAACTCCCATCGCTTTTGCGATTGTATTGCATAAAAACTAGATTCCAAATTTCAATAACTTGAGGATGGTCATTATTAACTAGTAATTTACCTGGAGTTTCAAAACGCTCCATATCAGGCCGTAAATCAAAATGAATTTCGCTGCATGGCCCGCAAGGCCCTATTTCTCCCATTTCCCAGAAATTATCTTTTTTACTGCCTCTTAGGATTCGTTCAGGTTCAATTAATTTAGACCATAATTCAAAAGATTCCAAATCATAGTCTAGATTATCTTCTTTGCTTCCTTCAAAAACTGTGACATATAATCTGTTGACATCTAATCCATAAACTTCAGTTAATAGTTCCCATGCCCAATTTATAGCATCCTTCTTAAAGTAATCTCCGAAACTCCAATTGCCAAGCATTTCAAACATAGTGTGATGGTAAGTGTCTACACCAACTTCTTCAAGGTCATTGTGTTTTCCCGAAACTCTCAAACATTTTTGAGAATTGGCTATTCGTTTTACTTCAGCTGCTTTATTGCCAAGAAAGTAATCTTTAAACTGATTCATACCGGCATTTGTGAACATGAGTGTCGGATCATTTTTTACCACAATAGGAGCCGATGCCACTATTCTATGGCCTTTTGATTTAAAAAAATCCAGGAATTGTTGTCTTATCTCGTTAGAAGTCATGTAATTCATTTTGGGTTTTAAAGCGAAAAAACGTAATTTCGCGATATTGTCAAAAGTTGGCAAAGTTACATTAAAACCCTGAAAGATGAAGAAAATCAAGTATAGGTTTGATCCACATAATCTCCAATATGTACATGTTAAAACAAGTACTTGGATAAAGATATTACAAGTTTTTGGTTTTATAAGCGCTTCGGTGGTTGCTGGATTTATTTTCCTTACACTTGCATATAGTTTTATGGATTCACCGAAAGAGAAATTGCTCAGAAGGGAAATTGCACAATACAAAATGCAAATGGAATTGCTTGACGAAAAGGCTAAAAAAGTTGAATTAGTCATGGCTAGTCTAGAAGAAAGGGATGATAAAATTTACAGGGAGATTTTTGGTGCTGAACCTATCAATGATGCTGTTCGTAAAGCAGGAGTGGGTGGGAATGATCGTTATAAAACAGTTAAAAACTTTGACAATGCAAAAACGATTGTAAAATTGCACGAATCACTTGATCAAATTAATCGCAGAATGTACATTCAAAGTAAGTCTTACGATGAACTAACAAAGTTAGCAAAAGCCAAAAATGCCATGCTTATGTCAATACCCGCTATTCAGCCGGTTGCAAATAAAGATTTGAAACGTGTTGCTTCTGGTTTTGGATCTCGAATAGATCCAATTTATAGAACCCAAAAATTCCATGCTGGGATGGATTTTACTTCCCCGATTGGAACTCCAGTTACAACTACTGGTGATGGTGTTGTAGAGATTGTGGAATCTAAGCAATGGGGTTATGGCAATTGTATCGTAATTAATCATGGTTATGGATACAAAACTCGTTATGCACATTTAAAGAAATTTAAAGTTACCCGAGGGCAGAAAGTAAAACGCGGTGAAGTAATTGGATACGTAGGTAGTACCGGTAAAAGTACAGGGCCGCATTTGCATTACGAGGTGATGAAAAATAACGAACCTGTAAATCCGGCAAATTACTACTATAGCGACCTTACTCCAGAGCAATACGAAGCTATTTTAAAGCTTTCGAACGCGCACAACCAGTCATTTGATTAATGGAGGATATATCATCAGAGAAACTTTATTATACTATTGGCGAGGTTTCGGAAATGCTCAATCTCACTGCATCACAACTGCGATTTTGGGAGCAAGAGTTTGATGTGTTAAGACCTAAAAAGAATAAGAAAGGTAATCGGATATATGTTCTGGAGGATATTAATACCATTAAACTTATTCATTTTCTAACTAAAGAAAAAGGACACACGTTACAGGGTGCCAAGGATCAACTATATGCGCAAAGAAAAAACGTTGCAAAGAATTTTCAAATCATGGAATCTCTCAAAAAACTGAAGTTATTTTTGATTGAGTTAAAAGACGGTCTTTAAAAAACTATGCCAAAAGGATACCATTAAATTTGCACCTGTTTTGCAAACACCTCGTTATATAATTCATTTTTAGAAGACTTAAAAAGGATGCATTAAAAGATATGTCAGTAGTATTGGCATTCTATAAATAGTTTAAATTTTATAAAATTGAATTAAGAAACTAAATCAAATTTTTAATCGTATCTGCAATTTTTATTACGAGATTTGGGTTTAAGTTTGATTTCAAATCAATCTAATAGAGCTTTCCGAAACAGCCGGTTGTATTTTATGAAATCTTAATTTTTGCTTTGATATTCCCAGCTAAAATAAAAAAGGCTGTACTCGAAGAATACAGCCTTTTTTATTGAGTGAACTAAAGTTCTTATTTTTGTAGAACTATTTTTTGAACTGAAACTTGTGAACCGTTTTGCAAGAAATATGCGAAATATATTCCTGAAGGAAATTCTAATAAATTAAGCTGATCTGAAAACTCAGATGATGAGTAAACCAATTCACCCATAACATTATAAACGTTAATGGCTTCAACCGTTTCCTTGATTCCAGTAAAGTTACAATTTACAATTCCGTTAGATGGATTTGGATAAATACTGATATTATCGGAATTTTCAAAACTGCAATTTCTTACAACAATAACATCCGAATAGTCGAATGTTCCGTCAAAATCGGTTTGTTTTAAACGATAGAAAGCGGTTGCACTTATAGAGTTTGGCACTGAAGTAGAATAATTACGCAATTCGTAAGAATTTCCAGCACCTGTTATATTTTTAACAGCGTTCCAAGTTCTACCGTCGTTACTCATTTCAATAGTAAAAAAGTTGTTATTAATTTCGGTAGCTGTTGTCCATTCTAAATTTGTTCGATTTGCATTGCAGTTTGCACTAAAGGAAACTAAAGTAACTGGTAATGGATTTGTTCCACCATCTTTATTTCCTAAGGTAAATCTTCTGAATGCAGTGAATCCGGTTGGAGATGAAGTAGAAGTAACATTTCCAGAGAAATTAGTTGCACCAGTTCCTCCAATATCATACCAATCAGTTATTGCTGCATCGTTATTATTACAAATAGTCAAGTTAGCAGCATCAGGCACATTGTCATTTAAACCATAATAAATTTTAATGGTTTGGTTCCCGCTTAAATCTAAAGATGGTTCAAGCGTATTTGTACCAGTTTTATATCTGAAAACATCCCAATAGTGTGCTAAGGAAACATTGTCAACCGAAACAGGAATACTATATCCAAGTGCTGCTGCAGAAGCATTAAACAATCTTCCACGGTATGTATAAGAATTAGCAGTAGAGTGTGTAACTTTAATTTCCAGAGGACGCCAATCAGAGCCACTTCCAATAGGAAATAAAAGTGTGCGAGAACCTGAAAAAGCCATATCGTACCAAAGTTGACCATCAACAAAACTTGTTGCACTGCCGATATTAGTTGTTGCACCATCTTTTAAATTAAGATATTTAGTATTTGTTGAAATCACAACACCATTAACCAGATCTAAAGACTCAGTAATAGGAACGGGAGCAAGAACAATTTTTTGTCCGCCACCTGAAATTCTTAAATTGGAATATGTTGTAGTTTTAATATTTTGGATACTACCATTGCGGCTGTATGCTACAAAATTTCCTGAAGCAGTTACCGTTAACTTTCCTGTTATCATGGGAGTGTTACCACTAGTGCTTGATGTGTAATTTAATAAGGTGTTAGAGCTATTTATCCATTCAGATGAAGCATTACCCCCATTGATTTTGCCGGTAACTGTTACCCCATTGCTATTTGAACATTGGTTAGTTACACTTTTAGAACTACTTATTGTTACGTTTCCAGTAAAAAGATAAGCGCCAGTTCCTGAAATATTTTGATTTGTACCTGAAGCATTAAAAATTGCAGGGTTACAAGTAAAAGTATTTGAAGAATTATTAACAATTCCACCTTCAAATACAATTAAAACATTTGAATTCCAAGGTCCAGTTGTTGTAACTAAACCGGTAACAGTTAAACTACCTCCTGTTTTTGAGAAGCCACCAGTCCCAATAGTAAAAGTGCCGGATATGCTAGAACTTCCGCTGCTATTAATTAAAACTTGTCCATTTGCAACGTTTAAATTACCGGAACATACGATAGCTCCGTTAAAAGTCATAGAAGCAGTAGGAGTAATTGTTTGACTTGCACTAATAGTTGCGGCACCAGAAGAAAAGGTTCCCGCTGTATTAGTTATTCCTGAATTGAAAACTGTATTCGCTGCGTTTGAGTTTGCTGAAGTAATCCATGAACCGGAAGTGTTTAATGTTACCAGCCCAACAAATGTATTGGTTCCCAAAGATGAATTATCAACCAATCTACCGCTACCTGTTAAATTAGTGGTACCTCCAATGGTAAGGTTGTTGGCAACAGCATCTAATCTTCCTGCGATTTCCAAATTAACAGATGCGCCAAAAACTAAGGCTGCACTTAACTGAATATCATGAGAAGATTGAATAATGAATAAATCACCACTGGTTGTTAAGTTGGAAGGATTAGAACCACCCCCACCTGGATTAGCATTCCAATTGGTAAGCACAGACATGTTCTGTATACCGGTGACTTGAGAATAATAGGTTGCGGCATTTAGCTTGCCAACGATAAAAAGAGCAATAATTAATAGTAATTTTTTCATAATTTGAGAAGGAGTTTTAATATTTCTAAAAACTTATCAACGACAAAGATAATTAAGTTTTTAAGATTGCAAAATTTTTTTGTGTTAAAAAATTGTTAATATATTATTTTATATGTTTATGGAATCATATTTTTCCTAATATGTTCTAAAACTAGTAAATAATGTATTCTAATTACAATAAAAATTCAATTTATTTTTGGAAATGCTTTTTTGGAAATAAATCCATTGAAATCAATTGTTCTTAAAAACAATGAAGTTGAAAAGTTTATATTTATTGGTTAACAAATTTTAAATTATTGTTTAAAGCAAAAGTAAAATGGAATAGTAAATTTCAATATTCAACTATTTAATTGCTTTAAAAGTGCTGAAATTTAAACGTGTATTGCTCATCAATATGAGGTTATTTCTGTATTTAATAATAATTTTCACTTCCTTACCTGCAAGTGCAATCGAATTTCCTTCCCTTGCATCTCCAATTGCGTTAGGCGCAGGAAATGTTAAAGCACTAAAAGCCGACCCATTCTCCGGAAGTTATCATCCTGGGTCTTTAGCTTTTATATCAAAAAATTCTATTTCCATGGCCTTTCAATCCAATTACTTTATACCGGGACTAAATCAACTGCTTGTGGCAGCTAATTGCTTGTTGCCTAAGGCCAAAAGACTAAGTTTTTCGTATGGATTTTTCGGTAATCAATATTACAATGAAAGCCATACTAAACTTGGATTTGCTCAGGTATTTAGTTCAAAATTTGGTGGTGGAGTGGCCCTGGATTATCTAAGAATTCAAATTCCTCAAAAGGAATTTAACATTAAACATGCTTTGACCTTTGATGCAGCTTTCTATTTCACTTTTAATAGGCATTTAGATTTTGCTTTTCATGTTATCAATCCTTTGAGAGTTCGTTTCGGCAATGAACGGCTTCCTTTTATTATAAATTCAACCTTGATTTATAATTCAAGTTCGAAACTTATCCTCGTTGCGGAATTTAATCAAGTCATGGCTGGTCAAAGTGATGTAAATATTGGGTTGGAATACAATTTTTCTAAAAACTTTATTTTAAGAGCTGGAATTCAAACTAAACAGTTTTCGCCTTGTTTCGGTGTTTCCATTTCCAAAAAAAAGTATAGTATTCATTTGGCATTTTCTCTTCACCATTATTTGAGTTCGACTTCTGCAATGGGATTCACTTATTGGCAATAGAGATGGAAAAAATTGCAAATTTTTATAAAATTTTGTTCTGTTTAGCAATGTGCTTCCCATCGATTTTTCTAAACGCTCAATCTGATACGGATCAATTTATTACGTTAGAAAAATTTATTGAAAACAATGATGTAGCCGGAGATTACCATGAACTAGAGGATCAATTACTTCGATTTCGTCAAAAAAACAACTTGAACAAATGTTCTTCAATGGAATTAATGTCTTACAAAATTCTTAAATCAAATCAAGTTGCAGCTATTCTCAACCACAAAATTGAATTCGGTGATTTTGTATCAATCCTTGAACTTCAAACCATTAACGAAATTTCTTTGGAAGAAATAAAATTACTTGCACAATGGTTTACCACTAATGAAATGTTTATGGATAGCAAAAAATTATGGGAACAAATTACGAGTGCTAAGAAAGATGTTATTGTTTCAATTTCAACAAACAGGCCAACGAGCGAGGCATACCAAACAAGAGATTCAACGGATTTTGCAAAATATCCGGGTTCCCCTCTTTCATTAAAATGTCGTTTTCGAGGAAACTATAATCAAAAAATTATTTATGGAGTAAACGCCGAAAAAGACGAAGGTGAAAGTTTTTTAAACAAAAAGGACAAACGTGGTTTTGACTATTATTCTTTTCATTTGTTTTTTAATCGCAAAACATTGGTTAAAAAGCTAGCGATTGGCGATTTTCAAGCTGGATTTGGCCAAGGTTTAACACTTGGCAGTGGCATGGGATTTGGCAAGTCGGCCATGGTATTAAACGTAAAAAGGGTCAATCAAGGACTTGGTCCTTACCGTGCATTTAATGAAAATGGTTTTTTGAGAGGAATTGGAGTAACAATTGGGAATAATAAATTAGAGAACAGTTTAATATTTTCAAGAAACAAGATTGATGCAAATGTTGAATTGGCTCAAATTGAAGGGGAAAAAAAGTTGCAGATTCGCACACTGGTTAACGATGGTTTTCATAGAACAGAATTGGAAATGAGCAAAAAGGACATGCTAGTTGAATATCTTCTTGCTCATAATTTGAATTATTCTATCAAACATTTACATGTGGGTTTAACAAATGTTCTTGGTAAATATGATTTAGCTTTTAGTGTTTCTAAAGATATTTACAATCGCTATAATTTTTCGGGAAATCGATATTTTAAAACCGGTTTTTATCTTGACTATTATTTTAAAAATATAAATTTCTTTTCAGAAACAACTATTTCAAGCAATGCAAAACCAGGATATGTAGCTGGTGTTTTTGTGAGTTTGGCCAAATCTATCGACTTTGTTTTGTTAAATAGAAATTATTCAAAGTCATTTTTAAAGCTTAAAACTAATGCCTTTTCTGAAAGTTCAGAACCAAATAATGAAAGAGGTACATACTTAGGCTTGATATATAAGCCTAACAGAAAGGTTAGTTTCTCGAGTTATTTTGATAAATATACTTCTCCTTGGTATAGCTATTATGTTGATGGTATGGGCCGAGGTTCTGATTTTCTATCTGAAATTCATTTCCAATCCTCTAAGTCATCCTTGATATATATAAGATTTAAGCAAAAACTAGAAATAAAAAATACGATAAATGGGCATCATAATTCCTTGCTATGGACGGAAAAAAGAAATTTCAGAATTCATGTAGAATTTATGGCAGCCTCTTTTCTTAAAGTGAAGTCTCGCTTAGAATTTTCAGATTTTACAAATACCATAAATCAATCAAGTTTAGGAAACCTTCTATTTCTTGATTTTATATTTAAAAAAAACCTTGCTCCAGTTTCGCTCACGCTAAGGTCAACTTGGTTTAATATTGATAATTATAATTCACGAATATATGCAGTAGAAAATGATGTAATGTATTCATGGTCTGTGCCAGCCTTTAGTGGTGTAGGTAGCAAATATTACGGTATTCTTAAATATAAATACCAAAAGAATGTTTCGATACAGATACGATATGCATTTACTCACTATATGGACAGAAAAGTTATAGGAACCGGCAACAATACAATAAATTCAGATAAACTCCATGAAATTAACATGCTTATAAGCTGTGGGTTTTAGTAATTTTGCACAGTATAAAATGACTAAGTTAAGTGTTAACATAAATAAAATTGCAACTCTGCGAAATGCAAGAGGGGGAAATAATCCGGATTTGGTAAAGGTGGCTATAGATTGTCAAAAATTTGGTGCTGATGGAATAACCGTTCACCCGCGACCCGATGAACGACATATTCGTTATGTTGATATTTTTGAATTGAAGCCACATATTTACACAGAATTTAATATTGAAGGGAATCCTACACCTGCTTTTATAGAATTGGTTCTGAAAGTTAAGCCAGATCAAGTTACATTAGTGCCAGATACTGTTGACGCGTTAACTAGCAATGCAGGCTGGGATACAATTAAAAATAAGTTGTTCCTTAAAGAAGTTATTGCTAAGTTTAAATTAAACGGCATTCGAACCTCTATTTTTTTGGATCCGTTGCTCAATCAGGTTTATGGTGCCAAAGAAACGGGTGCCGATCGCATCGAACTTTACACCGAATATTATGCAAAAAACTACCTTTCGGAAAAAGAAAATGCTGTTTTGACTTATACTGAAGCGGCAATGCTTGCTTCAAAAATAGGTTTAGGTATTAATGCTGGACACGATTTGGATTTAGAAAATCTGAGTTATTTCAAGGATAAGGTACCCGGGCTGTTAGAGGTGTCAATAGGTCATGCTTTGATATGTGACAGTTTGTACTATGGATTGCATAATTCAATTCAACTTTACAAGCATAAACTAAAATAGTTGAATTTTGTTTGGTGATTATGAAATACGTTTTTACAAATTTCGGAAATCCAATTGTTTCATCTCTTGAATGACAATAGTAAGATTTTTTTCAAGGAGGCCTGTTTTGGAAGCAATAACAATGAAATTTTGTTTTTCGAATGCTAATTTTTCAATTTCTCGAACGAGTCCAATTAGAGATTCTGCTTTTAGAATTTCTACCGACGACAACAGTTTATGAGATGCAAATCTAATCTCATCATAACTTTTATCAGCCAATCCTTGTTTAATTCTTTGCACTTGAAGCGGAGTATTTTCAATAAACAAGAACATCATTTGCTCAATAAAATCAATATCACCACCAGAATTAGAGAATAATAAGTCAAAGTTAAAAAGTTCTTTTTTCATAATTAATTCTGAAGTATTAGACTTTTAAACTAACTTTTAATCAATCGATTTTATTTGAAGAAATAATAAAAAGTTGTTTAAAATCTAAATAGCTACAAATTTACCCTTTCTGATTTTATTAACTAAAAAAGTAAGTATTATTTTTATGAGGTATAGAACAATGTCCTATAATCATAGTTTGTAAAATACTAAATTTTAAACGTGCTTTGTAATCGTGAATGTTCAGATATATTAGCTTAGTTGATTGATTCAGAATTGTTTTTAACAACTGAAGCCAAACTAACATTAAGAATCTAATTTTTGGACTAAGATTTGTAATAAGATTAAAAATAATTTAAGTAGTCAATTAAAAAAATCAGTTAAAATTTATGAAAAATCCTCTTTATTTAACCTTTTTCCTTTTCAATATATTGGTAATTTCCTGTGCCAACAAAGGTGTGGAGAATGAGTCTGGAAAGGTAAATAGTCCTACTGAAAGTAAAATACTTTCTGTACTAAATAAAAATTTTAATTCGGTTTTAGAGGCAACTTCCATCCATCCTGCGGAACTTACTGCCAGCGAAAAAGCAAGTCCAGGTTCAATAATTAAAGGTACGATTGAAGGAGCCAGCGTAAAATCGGTTTACTTACACGAAATCACTAAAACCAATCTTATCATCATTGATAGTGTTCAAGTAGATAATAGTGGTAGTTTCGTTTTTAAAACCAGTAAATTTTCTGAACCAACCATTTGCTTTTTGACATTTAATTCAGCAAATCCTCCCGGCATACCTATAGTTGTAGGTAATGACACCAAAGTTTCCTTGGCAATTAAAAATTCAGGGTGGATAATGTTTGAAGTCAAAGGAGATAAATTCAATTTATTAATGAATGAATTGTACACCATTTATCTAAACCATGATAAAAATTTACAGGATTTTAACCGCGAGATTTCAGAAATAGATCCAACAACAGTTACAGATAGTTTGCGTGAGGCTGTTGGAACGAAGTTTCAAACCATGCAAAAAATGAGAACGGATGATATAGTTTCATTTGTAAATGCCAAGGAAGGAAGTCCTGCATCATATTATGCAGTAACTTTTTTGTTCCAAGAGCCTATGGTTGCTTTGATGCAAACTGCATTTGACAAATTAAAAGTCACAATGCCTTCGTCAAAATACACAAAAGAATTGGCCAATGAAATTCAGTCAGTAGCACCTTTAGAAGTAGGTGGATTGGCACCTGAAATCAAGTTAAGGACACCGGATGGCAAGGAAGTGAAATTGAGTTCATTGCGAGGTAAAGTTGTCCTAATAGACTTTTGGGCTTCTTGGTGTGGTCCGTGTCGTCGCGAAAATCCTAATGTTGTAAGGGTTTACAATAAATACAAAAGCAAAGGTTTTGAGATCTTTGGTGTTTCTTTAGATGACGATGCCGATAAGTGGAAAGGCGCTATTGTTAAGGATGGCTTAACTTGGTATCAAGTAAGTGACTTAAAAGGTTGGCAAAACTCAGCTGCTCAAACATATCAAGTAAATTCGATTCCATTTACGGTATTGCTTGATAAAAGTGGACGAATAATTGCGAAAGGATTACGCGGGCAGGAACTTGAGGAGAAATTAGCCGAGCTATTAAAGTAATACTGGCATAATATGACCATAACTTTTAGTTAATTTAAGGAGGCGAATTTTGATGAAAGGTTCAAATAAAAATATGCCGCCTAAAATACTGATTGTTGATGATGAACCCGATATTATTGAATTCATCAAATATCTTCTAGATCGCGAAGATTATCTTGTTGAAACAGCCACCAACGGAAGTGAGGCAATTCAAATAGCGAAAAGTTTTAAGCCCGATTTAATTTTAATGGATGTAATGATGCCTATCATGGATGGCATTGAAGCCTGTCGTCAAATAAAATTGGCTCCTGAATCTAAAGGCGTTTTCATTGTATTTTTAACAGCTCGTTCTGAAGAATATTCTGAAATTGCAGGTTTCGAGGCTGGTGCTGACGATTATATCAACAAGCCTGTAAAACCACGTGTTTTATTGAGTAGAATTAAAGCCATATTAAAACGCGGCAAAAATCCTGATTATGAGCAAACAGTTTTAAAAATAGGTGGATTAATTGTAGATAGAACTTCATACTCGGTTTCTGTTAACGATAAAAAACTTGTTTTACCTAAAAAGGAATTTGATCTTTTGTTTTTATTAGCAACAAAACCAGGCAAGGTGTTTACTCGCGAAAAAATTCTTTCCGAAGTTTGGGGCGATGATGTATATGTAGTAGACAGAACCATTGATGTTCATATACGAAAAATACGTGAAAAAATAGGCGAAAACCTAATCTCTACAATTAAAGGAGTAGGTTACAAAATGGAAGCCTAAGTTTTCAAAAGAATTCAAAACCTTAATATTTCCTTTTAAGGCCTAATTAGACTTTTTCAATTCTTTAAGGTAAACTTTACTTAATCTTTTGTTTTTCTTTACACCAAAGAGTGATTCAGAATCATCAAAGCTAAGGTGTTTGCTTAAATTGGTGCCTTCAGGAAATTCAATCTTTTGAACCTGAACGGAAGGAATTATTCGAGTTTGGACAATGGCCTCAGGCAATTTAAAAGTTACGGATAATTGATTAAAACTACTTTTTACGGCTACCCAACGGTAGTACAATGTTTTGCCATCAACGACTTCATATTGTATAAATGGAGCTTTTCGTTGATATAAATATTGATCAAATAACCAGGTATAATCTTTACCAGTAACGCGGTTTACCGTAGCAATAAAAGTTTTGGAATCGGTGGTTTTGAGTTTATTCTCTTCAAAAAAAGTTCGCATAACCATAAAAAAAACCGAGTCGTTCTTAATTTGATTTCTCAAGGTATGCAAGGTCCAAGCACCTTTAACATAGACATCGCCATCCTTATAATTAAAGTACCTTCTATTAATTGGTCCAACCACAGGTCTTTTATTTTTGATGGTTAATCGATAAAATAATAAAAGACTTTTGGCAACAAATTCATTTTGCTCTCGTTCAAGATACAAATACTCGCCGTAGGTTGTTATACCTTCCTGAAGCCAAACATCTGCCAAATCAGACACTGAAATGGCATTGCCAAACCACTCATGTCCAGTTTCATGCAACATAATGTAGTCATCCAAACCATTCAAATCATTTTTATAACCGTTGCCGTAGGCAATTGCCGATTGGTGTTCCATACCTTTGTATGGTGATTCTACTAGTTTAAATCCATCGTTGTACCAGCAATATTCTCCATAAAGTTCTTCATAAACACGTAAATGATTTTTGACACGCTTGAAATGTTTTGTTGCGATTAAGACATTTGGCTTGAGAACATAGTGGTTTATAATTAATACTTTGCTATTGATTCCAGTATAAGTATCCTCAATTTTCTGATAGTTTCCTAAATAGAAGGTGATATTGTACAAATTAATGGGGTAATTTACTTTCCAATTGAAAGATTTTGAGTTTGAATTAGTTTCAATGCTCTTAAGATTTCCATTAGAAACCACCATTAAACTTGTATCGGAAATGGTAAAGCGCATTTTTGCGCTGTCTGGCTCATCAGAGGTATGATCTTTGCATGGAAACCATAAACTTGCGCCTTCAGACTCGCAAGCCACGCCGCACCAATGATTTTTTTGTTTGTCTTTTTTCCAAACTAAACCACCCGCCCAGGGCGGTTTACGGGCAATTAATGGTTTCCCATGATATTTAACATGAACACTAATATTTGTTCCCGTAACCATGGCAGAAGGCAATTTTACATAAACAGATCTGTACTTTCTTGAATAATTTAATATTCTCCCATCTCTAGAATCCAGTCTAATTTCATCAATTTTTAAAGGTTGGTCCAAGTCTAGTAAAAGGGTATCAATTTGGTTAAGCAGAGTTGCTTTAATTTCTACCCAGCCATCCAATTCCTTTTTATCTGGATTTAAATAAATATCTAGTCCATAAAACGTAACATCGAAACTTTTTCGCAATGAATTTAATTCTCCCAAGTATGCTTTTTCTTTGGTAAATTTTGAATATTTACCAGCTATTCGCGGATTATGTACATGAAAGTGAATACCAAATAATCCACAGGAGTTAAGTGAAATTAGTATAAGAACACAACCGAGTATTTGTTTGAAAATATGAATCACACCAAGCTTTTTTAAGAATTAAACAAACATAGAAATTTATTGTGAATCATTATTCACTTAAATAGGATTTGCTTTAAAAATATGGAACTAATGCTTGAAGCAGTTTGGTAGAGGTGCCAATTTGAAAAATATTAGTTCGTCATTTTTCCTTAGTAGGATTTATTTATAAATAGGTTTACTGAACAACTTGACTTCGCAATCATTACTAGGAATCAAGGTGAAGATATGCTTTTCGTACTTGGAGCCGATGAAGACGAAAAGTGGATATGAAATGAACTAACCAACTAGATTTGGGTTATTTTTAATTAAATGCTTGGCTTTTAAAGCATTATGCAAGATTGTTATGCGTTTTGTGAAACAGTTCAAGTAATAATTATAATACTATTGTGTCATTTTCAGCAGGTACTAAATATATCTTGACATAACGAGATGAAATTAAAAGTTAGGTGATTTTTGATTATTTAAAGTTAAATAATGCAAAAAAAAGGCAGACTTCTCAGCCTGCCTTTTGATATTGTGCATGAAAAAAACCTATTTTACAATAAGCTTAAAGGTATTAAAGGAAACATTTTCAGATACTCTTACGATATAAACTCCTTGGCTTAAGCCTTCAAAAGTTACAACAGATCTTCCTGAAACATACGAATCATTTAAAGATTTTATTAGTTTCCCATCCATAGTAAGAATAGAAATAGTTAAATTAGCTTGATTTACAAGGTTTAATTCAACATTTGCTATACCTGAACTTGGGTTAGGATAAACTTGAATTGAACCATTTTTAATTGATTTTCTAACGGAAGCTTCAGTTAAACCAACTAACTTAGAGTTAGTAAAATCAGCACCAGTCAAAGCAATAGAACTAGCTATTGGTCTGAAATCAGGGTTTGTATAATTGTTAGGGTCAACTAAAAGTGTATTTTTAGCCCAAGCAACCGGATTGATTCGATTACTAGATGTTCTTAACCATTTTGCAACTAAACCAGTATCACGACCGGTAGCAACTTCTACTAAACCAGTTGCAGTTGCAGTTGGACTAGCTGTTAAGCCCATAAAAATAGTATTGCGAATCATTAAAGAATCTGTAGCATCGGGACCTGAAGCAACGTTTGCGTTACCTTCGGTAGCAGCACCATCTAACATAATACCATTACGGTATCCCATAAATATTGAATTTAAAATGCTTTGAGTTGAATTTCTACGAATTCTAGCTCCTCTGCGAAAAGCACCTTTTACAGTAGCTGAATGTTGAGAAAAGGTTTCACCTTCAGCATATGGTCCAACCATCGTAAAGTTACAGAAAATAGCTGCTGTTTTAGGGCGTGCAATTGTTCCTGTTCCATCATTATCGCTTTCAAAACCTTCTGAAGTACTTCCACCTGAAGCATTCCAAGTTGGATCATAACGAGTAGAATCTTTAAAACCAATTCCAAACTGGTTCATACCACGGTACCCAAAATCTGTATCAAAATCATCATCCGTACCTTTAAAAGCAATAATATAACGAGAATTTACAGTGCCACCAAACCACTCATACGAATCATCGTTTGAATAAGAAACTTGAAGGTAACGCATAAAAGTTTTGTCACCAACGCTTCCTAAGGTAATACCGTTTATTTCATTATTTGCTGAAAACACTAAACCTGGAAACTCAACACGGGTATAAAGTAAAGTTCCTGAATTATCGGCATCATCATTTCCACCGTGTACACCATCTGGGTAACCAAAAGGACCTTCAATTAGTGATTCGCCTTTAAGACATTGTGTACAACCTGTTTGTCCGCCTGGTTGGTTATTGGTAGCTTTTCCTAAAAGGATAATTCCACCCCAATCACCTGGTTTTCTGCTTCCTTTTGCTTTATTAGAAGTAAATACAACCGGTGCATTCTTAGAGCCTCTTGAAATTATTTTACCACCTCTTTGAATCACGATTACTGACCAATTCGCCGGTGTTGCAGTTGCATCGCCTTCTGATCGGATAATTGTACCTGCTGGGATTGTAAGGGTTGCACCAGTTCTTACGTAAACAATACCTGTAAGCAAATAAACCTTATTTGAATCTAAGCTAACGTTTCCAGTAATTTCGATTTTACCTGAACCTGTTGCTGCTGCATTAAGGGTTGTAGTTTCATTTACAGATGGATAATCGGTTTGCTGAGGATTAAAGTTAGCCCAACCTTTAGTCCAATCATTTTGATCCATGGCGCCTACATAATCTACTTTTAAAAATTTGAATGGATATTGCGCAAATGCAACATTAACACCCATAATCATCAGTGTGATTAAAAATTTGATAGTTGTAATTTTTTTCATTTTTAGTTATTTATACTTCTGCAAAGAGAAAGTTTTGGTTTTAAGACCCTGTTATTCCTATGTTATGTTAATGTGAATTAAAGTGTCTTTTTTATTGAATATCTTAATCTTAAGGTTAAATTGATTTTCTAAACCGCATAGGCTAAACCCTTGTTATAACTGAGTATAGAAAATGAGTTAAGCAAATAAAAACAAAACCCCGGCATATTTAAAAATTTACCAGGGTTTTTCATTAATATGAATTTAATTTTATAATTCGAAATATCTTATGCGAAGAGAAAAAACTATTTAAATTTGTAAGCGATAGCAACTGTTACAGTAGATCCCATTTTATACTTAAAAATGGTATTGTCTTTTCCTTCATTGAATTTTTTGTTATCGTTAATGTCTTGATAATATACAAGATCTTGAGCTAGTAAATCACCGGCAGTTAATTTGTAATCCCATTTTTTAAACGATTTGCTAATTTGTAAATCCAAAACAGTTCTAGGATTTTCATAAATGTCGAAACCGAATGCTGCTAATTTAGGTGCGCCAACAAAGGCAATTCTACGTCCGATTTGGTTTACACTAAAGTTAGCTCCCCAACCACTCAAGTCTGTGTATTGAAGTCCTGAATTTAAAACATAAGGTGATTGACCTTGTAAAGGTCTGTCGTTGGCAACGGAGGATGCTTTAAATGTTACAATCGATTGAATTAAGGATAAATTGCTAAAGAAAACTAAGTTGTCCCAAAGTTTTTTTCCGGTAAGTTTAGTAAGAAAATTAAAGGATTTACGATACTCTAATTCAATACCGTAATTATCTGCACTTTTTTGATTGTCATAACCAAAGGTTCGAATAGCAACCTGAGTTACATCGATAGCCATTTCAATTGGTGATGTTATTTTTTTATAGAAAATGCCAACAGAAATAACTTCTTTATTGCTTGGGAAAAATTCCCAACGCGCATCGTAATTCCATATTGTAGCAGGTTGTAAACGTGTGTTTCCGGCAATGTTAGAATTTAGGTTAAAGTTAAAGAAAGGAAATAATGCTAATTCTCTAAATTCAGGGCGATTGATTGTTTTACCTGTTGATAATCTTACGTTAGCTTTTTCATTTACACTCCAAGTGAAGTTTACAGATGGAAAGAAATTTCTGTATGTAGAATCAATAACTAAAGGTAGATTAGATCCATCAGCTGTATTTATTTTTTGGTGATAACTCTCGTATCTTACACCATAAACTAATCTAAAGTCTTTAAAGAAACGTGAATCCATCATTAAATATCCTGCAGATAATAAAGCGCTTGCATCATAATTGTCGCGGGCCGGAGAGCTCTGTTCTACCATATAAACACCGTTTTCATTAATATTTTGTTCGCTTAAATTTTGTTCGGCAGCTCCTGTAATTCCATCTTTACCAAAATATGTGAAGTAACGCGAAGTGAATTCACGCTGACGATCTTGCAAAAACACACCAGCTTTAAATTCGTTTTTGGTAAAACTAAATTTGAAAGGTGCTATATAATTAGCGGTACCACTAAAAATTCTTTCGTTCATATTGGAATAGAAACGACCTGTAGATGAAGCGAATTGATTGTTGTTAACGGTTAAACCATAAGCAGCTGGATTGTCACCTTCTCCAATATATGACGCAATTCTATAATCTGGCATAGATCTAAAAATCTCGCCAACATTCAAAACCCAGTTTATTCTATTTTTCTTTTCACTGAGTAAGTGATCTCCTGTGATTTGGCTAGAAAATATCCTGTTTTGCGAATAAATATTACTACTTGAATTTGAAAATAATCCATTTTCTCCGCTTGCAAGTCCGGTTCTTAAAGAAGTTATATTATCTGTATTTAGATTAAAGAGGTTTTTAACAGCTATTGAATGTTTCTTTTTAAACTTGTAACCAAAATTTAATAAAGCTCCGAAAGACACATTATTGGTATATTGTTTATCCATAAAATCTTGATCAAGGTTATTGTCGTCATTTCTGAATTTTTTTTGTTCAATTTCAGTATAACGATTGTTGTTAGCGTATGTAAAAGAAGCTAAAGTACCGAATGAGTTTTTGTGATGTTTAAAACTACGACCCCATGAATACGATAAATTTGAATTGGGTGCGGCTTGTTTATTGTAAATTTTCCAATCGTTATTAAATCTTTTTGTAATGCTTGAATTTAATACAGGATTATCTGTTTTGAAGTTTTCTGCAATTGGCATTTTACGTGTTCCGTTATCAAAGCCAAGAACATCTGTTTTTGAGTTTCTGTAATGCTGAAAGTCTTGGAATGTAGAAATTGAATGGGCACCAATTGAGAAATTTAAAACTGAAGTTTTCGATTCAGGAATATTTTTGGTGTTTATAAAAATAACACCGCCGGCAAAATCAGCCATGATATCTGGTGCCGCTGCCTTATAAACCATAATATTATCAATCAAGTTTGAAGGAATAATATTAAAGGCAAATGCTTTTCTATCGCTTTCGGTACTTGGCAATGGAGCACCATTAAGATAGGCAGCATTATATCTATCATTCATTCCGCGAATAATTGCAAATTTATTATCTTGAATACTTGTACCAGAAATTCGCTTTAAAACATCCGATACATTGCGATCCGGTGTTTTTCTAAATTGCTCACTGGTTACGCCATCACTCACAACTACTGCATTTTTACGTTCCATGATAAAAGCAGTTATAGATTCTTTCTTGGCTTCGGCTGTTACCGTAACTTCCTCAATTCCGTTTGTAATTTCTTCTAATGAAACATTTTGAAATGTGGCTTGATTTGCAATAACGACAATACCTGTAAGTTGAAGTTCTTTGTAAGAAATATACTTAAAGTTTATGGTGTAGTTTCCTGGTAAAAGTTTTAAGTCGTATTGACCATCCAAATCTGTGGATGTACCGGTGGTGGTTCCTTTAATGTAAACTGTTACACCAACTAAAGCTTCACCGGTTACTTTATCGATTACTTTTCCCGTGATTTTTGATTGAGAAAAGGAATTGAAAGCAGTTAGGGTTAGAAATGTAATAATTACAACTGCCTTTAAATAAGTAGATTGTAATAATAAATTTATTTTTTTCATGCACCCGCAAAGCTCCTAAAAGCATATTACGCGCACTTTTCTATAATGTTAAGTTATTGTTAACTGCTTGGTAAGCTCTTAAAATCAGAGCAATAACAAGGCTTCAAAAGTCTAATCTAAAAAATGTTTTTACACACTTAGCAAAATTCTAACCATTCTTAATTAAGTGTAAATTCTACCGTGATGCTAGAATTTAATAATTTTGAAACAGGGCAGTTACTCTTGGCAATTTCAACACATTGGGCAAACATATCTTCGCTAATTCCTGATACTTTTGCTTTAAGTACTAAATGTGAATTGGTAATATTTCCACTTTCCAAGGTAATGATACAAGCGGTTTCAATATTTTCAGGCACGAAACCGGCTTCACCCAAAACAAAACTTAATTTCATTGAAAAACAGCCGGCATGAGCTGCTGCAATCAACTCCTCAGGGTTGGTTCCAGTGCCTTCTTCAAAACGACTGGTGTATGAATATTGCGCTTGAGACAATATTTTGCTTTGCGTAGAAAGATGTCCTTTTCCTTCTTTACCACTTCCTTGCCACACGGCATTTGACGTTCTTTTCATGAATATTTAATTGAGTTTCAAAATTAATGCAATATAACCTTAGTTAATCTTAAACTTTAACCTAAAATAAGAATTTGAAAATTTAAAAAAGCGAGTCAGAGATTTATTATTTTAAGAATTTAAGGTACTATTCAAAAAATGAAAACCTTGATTGCCCATAATCTCTCTGATATTTGAGGCGAGAATGTTTGAAGTTAAGGGAGGTACGATGTTCAACGATTAGGAGACCTTTGTTGGCAAGCAAGTGATGGTCAAAAATAAGATCTGGTATTTGAGTTAAAGCAATATTGTCGTATGGCGGATCGGCAAAAATTAAATCGAATGACATACCAACACTCTGCTTAATCCATTTAAAAATATCTGCCTTTATAATTTTAAATTCTTCGAAACCAATTTGTTGAAAAGTTTGCTTAATAAACTCAACAGCATGAAAATTTGCATCGATAGCAGTAACGTGATTTGCGCCTTGTGAAGCTAATTCATATGCAATATTGCCGGTACCGCTAAAAAGATCGAGGCATTTTTTGTTATCAATTCCAAAATTAGATTGTAAAATATTTACTAAGGATTCCTTAGCACGGTCGGTAGTTGGACGTGCAGGAATTTTAGAATTGGGTTCAAATCGAAACCCTTTGTATTGGCCACCAATTATTCGCATATTAACGACTGCAAAGCAAAGGATTGCTCAAGAATAGAAGCGTTTTTGATGCTTAAATCTAGTGTGTAAGTATCTTTCCAACTGCGAATTTCACGAATATAATTTTTAAACAAAGTCTTTAATTCCTTTTCGCGTATAGGTTCTCCTAAAATAACCAGTTCTGTTTCAGCGGGTAAAAAAGTTAATTGTTCAACGGTAAGCATCACAAAGTAAAAAATATCGTCCTCTGTTTTGGCTCTAAATGAATTACAAAGTTGTAGTTTCCCTTCGTTTACAGCGGTAAGAATTAAATGCCCGTTATTAATAGAAAGGTATATGCAAGGCAATTTGAAGCTTACTTCACTATAGAGTCTTGAAAGTATTACCGAGATTTCATGTTGAGTTGTAAGTCGCGTGAATTTATTTTCAATAGCTTCAACTAAATCCGGATTTACACTATACACCACGCCAAAGCCTTGTTCTGATTTATCGATTAAAATTTTTGAACCTTCTGGAATATCATAACTTAAGCCATAAAGAGATTCAAGATTTGTAGTAAAAAATTCTTCAGGAATGGTAATAAAATCTTTTCTACTCATGATTAAATTAACCTTCGAGTAAATCTCAGGTAATTTATTCAAAATGTCAGTTAGCTTTTCTTTATAAATGGAAGGGTAATACTGAAGAGTTACTACTTCAGTATTTTTAGTAACGGTTGCTATGGTTAAATCCTGCCCGTTTAGTTCAAATATAAGATTATGTGAAACAGAGTGCGTCAAAAGTATCAAATCATAAAACGATTGCCTACCCAAACAAATCGTTTGGTAATAAATCCCGGATCAACAAACGAGCCATTTCCAGAAGCGTTACCACCTGTAACATGCAAATCGGAAAAGGCGGCATGTTGATTTACAAATACTTGTCCGGTAAAATTAAAGGATACAGGAATAAAGGCATCGTTAAATTGTTCTTCAATTTCTTTGTTTAGAATAAAATCAGTACAATAAACAAGGCAAGTAATTGCTCCAAATTTTTCGGCTCCTCGCAGCGCTAGTTCAATACTTTTGTTGGTGCTTTCTGTTTTGATAACAAAAACCATTGGTCCAAATAGTTCCCGCTGATATACTTCTTGTTTAGCTGCATCAACAGCTAAAACCTTAATGGATTGAGTTCTAGCTGACTCAAATTCAGGCATTTTAAAATTCTTGGCTTCATTAACTGATTTACCTAAAGCCATTGAGACATTTTTAATGGCTTTAATCGTATTGTCATTTTGAACACAACCTAAGGTGGATGGTCCCCATTTACTATCAATAATTAAGTCAAGCGCGACCTTTAGTCGATCACAAAAATCATTGTAAGATACAAATGCATCTTTTATTTTAATTCCGTTTGCCGGGATATAAATATTTTGAGGAGCGGTACACATTTGACGCGAGTATAGCGAAATACTGAAAGCCAAATTAGTAACCAAAGTTTCAATATTTTTTGTTGAATCAAGAATAACTGGATTTACAGCTGCTTTTTCAGTAAAAGTAACTTTAGATAAAGATTCTAAAAGCGTTCCAAATTTTGAATTACCCGTATAATCGATGATTTTAACATTGGGATTTTCTGCTAATTGCAAAGCCAATGGAGCAGAGGTAGTGTCGGGAGCCAATTGCACAGCGTCCATTCTAAGCCCCGATTCTTTAAGCAATTTACGAATTTCAGATACAACAATGGCTAAAGGCAAAACTGCTTTTGGATGTGGTTTAACAATAACGGGATTTCCAGTTATAAGACTTGCAAAAATTCCCGGCATGCTATTCCAAGTTGGAAATGTTGAACATCCAATAACCAAACTGATTCCTTTAGGTATGGGTTTCCAAGTTTTTCGCAAAGGAACCGATTGACTTCCAGTCCATTTTTCCCATTTAATTTGCTCAGGAAATCGTTTTATTTCACTAAAACCCATGGCAATTGCTTCGAGCGCTCGGTCGCAAGCGTGGGGTCCCGCTGCTTGAAAAGCCATCACAAAACCTTGTCCTGTGGTATGCATAGTTGCAAAGGCCAATTCAAAAAAACGGTCTTTTATTCGTTCAAGAGCTTCGGTTAATAATCCTGCTCTTTCTTCTAAATCAATATTTTTCCAACTTTTCCAGGCCTCTTGAGCATTATTAACTAAAGCTTCTGTTGGTAAATACGGATAACGAATACCTAAGCCAGTTTGCATATACGGCGAAACTTCTTCGCCAACCCATTCTTCAGATTTTACAAGGAGTTCATTAAAGTCGGTATTGAGTCTAACTTGAAATGCTGTTAAACCATTTTCTTTATCTTCTTCACCGTATTCTTTGGGATTTTCAAGGTATACTGTATGAAAACTACGGCTAGCAATAGCTTCCACAGCTTCGTAAACGAGTTCTTTATGCTTGTTGAAAAGTTGCATTGGGCGGCAAAGATACTTTTATTTTATAAAGTAGCGGTGGTGAGTTGCTTGGTTAATGGAACTGGTGAATTCAAGACCTTATCGCCACAAAATATTTGAGGAATAGGAAAAATTCCCTGTAAAAAAAAATATTGCCTGTTCTGGTTTATTTTAGCAAGAACGATTTATGTTTGACGATCAAAGTTTATATTAGGCCTTCAACTGAACCGCTAGGGTTAATGACTTTTAAGAGCAATTGTGCAAATAAAAACAATAAAAATTAATAACTTCTTTTAAGATTTTACGTCTTCAGGATTAATCTCCTTACCCAAGTATATATTAATAAGGCCATGAACCAAATAAAGAACTGGAATCATCAATAATGCAATGCAAAATTTGTAAATGTAATTGCCGGTTCCTATACTTAGAACGCGCTCGAAAGACCAGTTACTGCCTACATAAAAGGCTATAAATAAAACCAGATAGCTATCAATGAACTGTGAAACAAGCGTAGAAATGGTAGCTCGAAGCCAAAGCATATTATTGTTGAACATTAATTTTATTCGATGAAAAATAATGGCATCTAAAATTTGACCAATTAGAAAAGAAATCAACGACCCTACAATAATCCATAAACCTTGACCAAATATAGATTTAAATGCGGCTTGCATATCAACCACTCCATTACCGGTTTGTGTTTGGGGCCACCAAACAGCAGGCACCAATTTTATGGCCATAAATACCATAAAAAAAGAATAGCATATCAAACAGGCTGCTAACCAAGATAAAAATTTTACTCCTTTTACGCCAAAATGCTCGTTGATAACGTCAGTCATTACAAAAACCACCGGCCATAAAAGAACACCTGCTGTTAAATCAAACGAGAATTCGGAACCGAAAAACGGAATTTTAAACTGCTGCCAGCCCAAAGTAGCTTCCAAAGAAAAAATTTTAACACCGATAAATTCCGCAACAATGGCGTTTATAATAAAAAAACCACCGAGAATTATAAACAACTTTTGACGTTTTGAATTCATAAATTTAATAGAATTTAGAATGTACAATATTATGTAATTCCAGTTAAGGGATGTGGAAATTTGAAGTACTTACTTTAGCTTCAAATTTTTACACTAGACTTAACTTTGTTTAACTATGCTTAAAAAATATTTTTGCTTCCTATTTGTCGTTTTTTCAGTTTCCAGCATTGCTCAAACCGCCGAACAATGGGTAAAATCAGCGAACAGCAAAATGGAAGAAGGAAATATGTTGGGTGCTATTAAAGATTATACCTCAGCCATTTCTTTAAATCCCGCCTACGCCGAAGCGTATCTCGGAAGAGGTTCTGTATATGGCGAACTCCTTGCTTATCCAGAAGCTTTTCAGGATATAAATAATGCTCTTACATTAAAACCTACTTTGATAGAAGCTTATTTTAACCGAGGGTTTTTAAGTTATCTAACCAAAGACTATACCAATGCTTTGAAGGACTTTAACCGATATATAAATCAAAAACCAAGTGATCCAGATGCTTATCTTGCAAGAAGTAATACCTTAGAGCAACTAAAAATGACTGATTTGGCAGAGAAGGATTTACTAACCTACTTGTCTTTTTTACCAATTAATTCGAATGATTATGTAACTCGAAGTTCTGTGAAACTAAAAATGCAAGATACCACAGGAGCCATTGCAGATCAAACCGAGGCAATTGAACTTAATCCCGAGAATGTGGAATTGTTTTTAACCCGTGGCAACTATTACTTATGGATTGGTAATTTCAAAAAAGCGATAGAGGATTATAATGTGTACTTGCTAAATAAAAAAGGCAATTACCTAGCATTTCTTAATCGAGGTGAAGCTTACGGTGCCATGGGAATTTATGAAGCAGCCATCGCCGATTATTCCAGTGCAATAAAACTCAATTCTTCGGACGCGGCCTTGTTTTTCGAGAGGGCTATTTATTATCTTGAAAATGGCGAATTTGTAAATGCAAAAGTAGATTTATACAAAGCGAGCAACCTTAAATATCGCGATAAAGAACTTATTCACTATAATTTAGGCATTGCAGAAATAAATCTTGGCAATACTAATGAAGCCTGCAAAGAGTTTAAACAATGCGACGATATGGCCAAAGAATTTATAGCCAAGTATTGTAAATAATTACTGACAACGGGTTGGGCAAAACGCTTCAGAGGCTGTGCCTGTTCGCATGTAAAGATTTCCAGTGGATGCTCCTCCGGTTACCGGATTTTGGCTTCCTCCTTTAAAAATAATACTCGTTTTTCCATTGCTGGGGTTTGTAATAAATTTGAAATTAACCTCTGTAGAATTGCTTCCTAAAGAATTAATAACTGCAATGAGTTGATTTTTACCAATTACACCGCCCCAAGTAGTACCAACTCCATCTGCAGGATTGCCTGCTTGATACGTTGAAGTTAGATTGTTGAATTCCATTTCGGTAATAGAAAGTCCGTTTACAGTGCTATTGGCAGGCATTTGACTTAAACCGCAAATGGTAGTTCCTGTTCCGGGTAATGTTAATGCCGCGCTTACATTTTTAGAAAATGGAATTTGTTGAAAGGCAAAAGCTGCTAAAATTCCTAGAATGATACCAATTAATACACTACCTGAACGAATTTTTTTGAAGTGAAGTGGTTGTTTTTCCTGAGTCATGATTATTTTTTTTATGTGGCCAAAGTTAAAAAGTAATTTCACTTTTGAAACGCAACTTAAAATATTAGCCGAAATAATTACTAGAACAACTTAATTCCATATTTACTTTTGGAAAACGAGAGTTATAGGGAAGTATTAAAGACCAGTCCATGCTCCCGGAGTTTCGCGCCAAGATGTTAAGCTTTTTAATTCTCCTTTATTAACGTAACCGCATTTTAAAGCTTCTTCAATTAACACTGAATAATTGCTTAGGGTAAAGTATGGGCAATCCGACTTTTTAAAAGCTTCATCAGCAACCTTAAAACCGTAAGTGAATATGGCGGCCATTCCCAAAACATGATGTCCGTTTTCTCTTAAATAATCAACCACTTTGAGGCTGCTTCCACCTGTGGAAATTAAATCCTCTATAACAACTATATTTTGGCCTGGTTCTATTTTTCCCTCGATTTGATTTTTCAATCCGTGTTCTTTTGGTTTTGGTCGCGCATAGGCATAAGGCAAATCAAGCTCATCCGCCGCTAAAGCGCCTATAGCAATGCCGGCTGTGGCTACACCAACTAGAATTTCGGCATCCTTAAAATGTTCACGAACGCCATTTGCTAATGATTCTTTTATAAATTTTCGTATATGTGGATAGGAGAGTGTTACACGATTATCGCAATAAATTGGAGATTTCCATCCTGAAGCCCAAGTAAAAGGATTTGAAGGATTAAGCTTTACAGCCTTGGCTTCAAGCAAATATTGGGCTATTTTTGAGGCAACTTCAGAGTTCATAGTACGTTGGCAAACTTACAGACATTTACAGAGATGAAAACTATTTTTTACGAACAAAACAAACTTCATATTTCAGAGAAACATCATTCGGGATTTGAACATATATTTATAGAACCCAATGCATTGAATATTAAATTCATTGTGGATCTGTTTTTAAATTCGAAATATTACGAAGGACTTATTGTTGGCGACAAAGGCAAAATTTTTAAGCAAATAAAACGGCAGTTTAAACATATAAAAGCTGCTGGTGGCGTCGTTTTAAATTCTAAAAAAGAAGTTTTGCTGATTAAACGCTTGGGTAAATGGGATTTGCCTAAAGGAAAAATGGAGGCAAAAGAAACCAAATCTGTTTGTGCCATTCGTGAGGTAGAAGAGGAGTGTGGCATTCACGGGTTGAAAATATCTAAAAAGCTAAAATCATCCTACCATGTTTATCCTTATAATGGAACTTGGGCTCTAAAAACCTCGTATTGGTTTTTAATGAAATATGCCGGAAATGAAATTTTGATTCCACAGGCAGAAGAAGGTATCACCCATGCAGAGTGGGTAAGTTTACAAGAATATGATTCAATAGAGTTCGAAACCTATCCTGCTATAGCGAAGGTTTTACGTCAATCACGATCTCTTTGGGAATGAAACTTTGGTAATCGCCATCATAAATAATTAAATCACGAACAATAGTACTACTCACTGAGCTTACACTTTCATCGCTTATTAAAAAAATATTTAACATGCCGTCGTTTAAATGTTCATTAACTCGAGCGATTTGCTTTTCATATTCAAAATCGTAGCTGGTTCTTAATCCTCGAACGATAAAGTCGGAATTGCTTTTACGACAAAAAACACTGGTTAAGCCGCTGTAAGAATCAACTCTTACACGCGGTTCATCTGCAAATACAGCTTTTATCCATTCAAGTCGCTTCTCTAAAGAAAACAGATGTTTTTTATTTGCATTGTGCCCGATGGCAATAATTAGCACATCAAATAATCGAAGTGCTTTATTTACGATATCCAGATGCCCATTGGTAAAAGGATCAAAGGTTCCGGGAAAAACAGCAATTCGTTGCGACATGGTTTAAAAGATTATTTAAGAAGTGGTCAAAAGTAATATAATCAAAGGAATTCTTTATAAATGACCTAAAAGCATGTCGTTTCAAAAAAGTTTAAAAATTAATTTTGCCAACTACCGGCATTTGACGACCAATACCAAAGGCTTTTTCAGAAACCCGCAAAATTGGAGGAACCTGAAAACGTTTGTATTCATTGCGGTCTACCATTTTTATAATTCGATGAACAAGTTCAACTTCAAAGCCCATGGAAATAATAGTTTCAGGACCTTTTAATTCTTCAATATAGAGTTTTAAAATTTTATCAAGCAAATCATAATCTGGCAAAGTATCACTGTCTTTTTGGTCGGGACGCAGCTCTGCACTTGGAACTTTGTTTATGATATTGTAAGGGATAATTTCACCATTTCGGTTGATGAAATGTGCTAATTCGTAAACTTGGGTCTTGTAAACATCACCCAAAATTGAAATGCCGCCGCACATATCACCGTAAAGGGTTCCATAGCCAACAGCAGCTTCGCTTTTATTAGTTGTGTTTAATAGTATATGACCCAACTTATTGCTTATGGCCATCAACAAAACACCACGGGTCCTCGCTTGAATATTTTCTTCGGCTAATCCAGGACTTAAATTTTTGAAAAGAGGTTTTAACAATAGTTCAAATGAATCTACGGCATCATGGATATTAATTTGTTCTACTGGCAGATTTAAATTTTGACATAAAATTTCAGAATCACTTACCGAATGCCCTGATGAATATTTCGAAGGTAACATAACAGGTAATACATTTTTATGACCTAATGCCTCTACTGCCAAGGCTGTAACAATTGCTGAATCTATACCTCCCGATAAACCAAGTACAGCTTTAGAAAACCCTGATTTTTGAAAATAATCTTTCAATCCAAGTTTTAAAGCCTCATAAATTAGTTCTATGTCAAGATTTTTATAATTATGACTTTGACTTTGATAACTGAATTGCGTTTCCCAATTTACAATTTTGTAATCCTCCTTAAAGTATTCAAGTTCTTCTGCTATTATGCCATCCCGGTTAACAAACATGGAGCCTCCATCAAAAACAAGGTCTGTATTGGCCCCAACCTGATTAATATAAAACAAGGGAACATCATAAATTAAAGCATTTTGGCACATCAGTTCGCGACGTTCTTCAATGTGTTCGTAACTAAATGGGGAACCCGAAATATTGATCATTAAATCTGGTCCAAGCGCTTTCATTGCCTTCATTGGACTTGATTTGTAAAGTCGGGGCTCGTCTAAATCCCAAAGATCTTCACAAATAGTAATTGCAATTTTTACACCCTTAAAAACGAATAAGTTGAAATCGGTGTTTGGTTCGAAATAACGGTATTCATCAAATATATTATAGGTTGGCAACAAGGTTTTAAAAACCATTTGTTTTACCTCGCCTTGATGCAAAACCACTGCGGCATTGCGCAATTTTTTGCCAAGTGCAAGATGACTATGAACAGGACAACCCAAAATGATAGCAGTTTCATAGGTTACTTCTGCTATTTCTAAAACGGCTTGCCAACACTTATTAATAAAGTGAGGATAATCTAAAAGATCTTGAGGAGGATACCCACAAATGGAAAGTTCTGAAAAAATGGCTAATTCAGCGCCATCAGAGACCGCTTTATGGTAAGCATCCAAAATTTTTACAACATTCTCTTCAATATCGCCAACCTTATAATTGAGTTGACAAATCGCAATCTTCATAAAGTTGTAAGTGTAAGGTAAATGAGGAAAATTTCAGGATTAAATTCTTCTTGTTAAAAATTTATCTTTGTTAAAAAAATATGCCAACTGAAAGACTCATATTTTTACTAAAAACGGAGGTAGCAGTTGATTTTAAAACGTTGGTAAAGCCATTTTCGAAACGAAGATTTACGTAAGCAGAAGTGTTTCCGCTCAGGTTGTATTCTATGCCACCGCCAATGATGAGAGGAATATTTAAGAAACTTACGTCATCACTAAAGGTATTGTCGATGGGCTCAAAATCTTCTTCACTGCTTTCGTTGGTCTTAATGTTTTTGCGGTCATCTTCACTCCAAGGCAGGTTGTTTCCGTCTATTTTCACTTTAGAACTAATTCGTATTCCAGGAGCTAAACCAAATTGAGCATAATATTTTATCATCCCAATTTCTTTGGTTCTAAATTTCATGGAAATTGGTATCTGGATATATTTATTAGTGTATTCATAGGCAACATCCGCAGCTTTAGATGAAACATTGGTTTTGGTGTTTTTATAAAGCATACTGTCTTTAAATTGCATTTTTCCGTTTAGGGTACTTATTAAAAACTCTAAAGACAATGCATAGTTGGGTTGGAGGTTATAGTCGCCCATTATTCCGTAAGAGAAACCCGGTTTAAAACCACCCTTTGATAAATTTTTACTATCGGGTTTAAACCAAGATAGATTTGCACCTGCTTTTAGACCGAACATTAATTTGCGGCTTTCGTTTGACGACTTTGAATCTTGCCCAAAAGTTTGAGAAGAAAGAACACTTACCATTAAAGCCAATGTGGCGATTTTTTTTATCATAATTGCTTATTATTAATTTTAATGCAAATAACTTTGGTGTGAATTTAGTCGCCATTGTACGATTTTAACTCAAAAATCGTTTAGCGTTAATAAGTTTACGCAAGCGATTAAACCAATGCATCTAATTTTGCATTTCGACTACAAAAATGATAAAAATAATCTATAAAGCCTTTGCATTATTCTTTTTAGTTTCAACAACCTTTTTGTTGACAGATTGTGGAAGCGACAAACAAGGTCAAATTGAGGATGTAAATACAGATAACATTCAATTAACTATTAATTTAAAGCGTTTTGACCAAGACCTGTTTAATGCACGAACTCCAGAGGAAGTTTTGGCTCTTGAAAAAAAATACCCTGATTTTTATTCAGTATATATGTATGAATTGATGAGCGGAATTACGAGTAATGGCGCCACGCCTCCCTTGGAAGCAGCAGCAAATATTATGCGAAATTTTACAACCGTTTCTGATTTTGGCTTATGGCTTAAACAAAGAGCCGATACAGTTTTTCCAAGTCTCGAACCGTTTAAAGCGGAGTTAACTTTAGCTATGAAGCGATACAAATTCTTTTTTCCAAATGATACCATTCCTCAATTTATCATATTTCTTTCACCCTTGGTTATTAATTTTCCGGTTATAGAAGGGAGAAACCAGATTGGTATTGGTTTGGATATGTATTTGGGAAGTGATTTTAAAGTGTATCATGCGCCTAATTTGATGGATCAGTTTCCAAATTATCGCATACGCAAAATGCGTAAAGAGTATTTACTTCGTGATTTAATTTCTGCAATGTCTGAAAATAAATTGCAATCGGTAAAAGGAGATAGCCGGCTTTTGGATGAAATGATTAAAGAAGGGAAGATATTGTATATGGTTGATGCTTTGCTCCCTGAAACTGAAGATAGCATTAAGATGGGCTATACGCCTACACAGTTAAAATGGGCTGAGCAAAATGAATCAGATATTTGGGCTTCTTTAGTTGATTCTAAAGTTTTGTACTCGACCGAACCAATGACAATTCGCGATTTTACCAACGATGGTCCATTTACCACTGCCAAGAATTTTGGCAATGGTACTTCACCACGAATAGGCTCTTACTGTGGTTGGAGGATTGTAAAAAAGTATATGGAAAAAAATCCTAAAATAACGCTGTCACAACTTTTACTGCAAGTGGATGCAGATGATATATTGAACAAATCTAAGTACAAACCATAAGCACTAGCTCTTAGTTGTATTGAAATTAAATTTTTTAAATAATTGATTGGTTAGCAGGCGATCTATTTCTGTTCAAATATAAGTTAACTTACAAAAGGATTAAGGATTTATCGGTTTTAATTCAGGATGATCTTTAAGCATCGCATTAACTTTTATGTCAAAATAATGGCTAAGTCTTTGATAGTCGGGCTCAAGCTGAAAAATTCGTCTTCCAAAAACTTCTGCATTGGTAAGATTATCATTTACATTATCGCGTTCTTTGGCCATAGCAATTTTATAATCAGCGGCAGAAATTTTTTCATCGAGCAAAGAGTTTTTCAGAGAAGATAATTGCTTTTCGTTGTACTTAACACGACCAAATATAACATCGTAATTTTCTATAAATCGGGTGTAGATTTTTAGAATTCCTTTGTATTTCTCATAACTTAAAAAGTATTCGGCGTCTAATGTATCTAGCTTATTTTGATCTAACATTTTAAGTTGTTCTGAAATTTCCATTTTTCTTTCGTTGATGGTTACTAAATCAACTTGTAAAAAATCGAGAGCTTTTTTGTTTTTCGAAATTAGGGTATCGATAGCTGCCGATTCTACCTCGTACTTTTTTTTACAGGCGTTTAAGCAAGTAAGCATAATTATTGAAGAAATTAGTATGACCTTTGTATTGAATATTTGCATAAAATAGTATTATTGCTTTTGGCTTTTTAGATTAAAAAATGTGGGGTCAAAAATAGAGAAATTCAGACATCGACTTTTCTTATACGAAATTTTAAAAATTTCTTTAACTGCTTTTGGTGGTCCGGAAGTGCATTTGGCCATATTTAGCAAGCGACTTGTTCAGGAAAAGAAATTTTTTAGTGAATCTGAATTGCTAGAGACCTATTCGATTTGTGCCCTACTACCCGGCCCATCTTCCACTCAAACTTTAACAACATTAGGCTACCGTTTTGGTGGGGTTAAACTCGGTTTTCTGACGCTATTGGTCTGGATCTTGCCATCATTTTTAATTATGACTGGCCTTACATTTATATACGTAAATTTACCTTCCAATGCATTACATTCATTAAGGTTTATTAGACCATTGGCGGTATCGTTCATAATTGTAGCTGCAATCCGTATGATAAAACCTTTAATAAAGGACAAATTATCTGTATGGCTGGCATTTTATGCGTTTTTCGTTTGTGCTTTGCTTAGGCATCCTCTTGAATCCTTTATTAAAACACCGGCAATTTTCCCTTTTGTATTAGTTTCTGGAGCGTTTATATCCTTTTTAATCAACAAAGATGCCGTTTATCACAAAGAAAAGAAATTACAATTCAACTGGAATTACTTAATTCTATTTGGGGCGGTTTTTATTCTTTCGGCCATTATTGGAAAAATTACACAAAGTCCTTATGCAATTCTATTTGAAAATAATTTTCGTTTTGGTAGTTTGGTTTTTGGTGGGGGAAATGTATTATTTCCAATGATTTTTGAGCAATTCGTGAAGTTTAAGCATTACATAAGTGCTGAAGAATTTATCACAGGAGTTGGTTTAGTTCAAGCAACGCCAGGTCCAGTTTTTGCTATTGCAACATTTACAACTGGTTTGGCATTGCAGAACCATGGTGTGTTAGGACAAATAAGTGGCTGTATCATTGGCACGGCTGCAATTTTTTTGCCGGGAAGTTTACTCGCGTTTTGGTTGTTTCCAATTTGGAATACTATCAAAAAATTTAAATTCTTTCAGAGATCCTTTCCCGGTATTGTAGCAACTTCTTCAGGTTTAGTTGCAGCATCGGCATACTTGATATTTTTACCAGTTGGTTTGAGATGGAAGGAAGAAAATAATTTTTTTTACACAAATCTTGTAAATCAAAATCCGGTAAACTGGCTTAATGTGGTAACAATCGTCGTACTTTGTGCGTTACTATACAAAACTAAAATTCCTGCTCCTTACTGGGTTTTAATGGCCATAATTACAGGAATAATTATTTAAATTTGAAACACCTTTTACCAAATGATAAAATAAGGTACTTAATAGCTTGGCACCCTAATTGTTACTAATAGAATTAAAAACATGAAACGAAGCATCTTACCAACATTTATCCTTGGTCTATTTCTGATTCAAGGCTTTAGTGCTAAGGCACAACCAAAAAAGCCGCAAGATGAAGGATTAATTCAATTTACCGGTTTAGTTTTGAGTGCCGATAGTTTGTTACCACTTTCCTATACTGTTATTACTATTCCAGGAACTCGTCGTGGAACCGTTACAGATTTTAATGGGTATTTTACCTTGGTTGCTAAAAAGGGCGAAAAGCTTGTTTTCGAATTGCTTGGATACAAATCTTCTACCTTTCAATTGCCGGATACATTCTCGGGATATAAATATTCGATTATTAAATTATTAGCATCCGATACCATGTATCTAGACGAGGTAATTATCAGTGCCTTGCCTGATAGACAGTTGTTTGATCAGTACTTTGTTAAAACTCATATTCCTGACAGCGACCTTGAACGGGCCCGCAACAACTTAGAGAGGCAGGCATTGCGTGATGAAATGTTAAGCATGGACGGTCGTGAAAACCAAAATTACTATATGCAAAAACAGGTGCAAAAATTTTACTATGCCGGACAAATGCAACCAATGAATATTTTGAGTCCTATTGCTTGGAGTGAATTTGTGAAAGCTTGGAAGCGAGGTGATTTTAAACGCAAAAAATAACTTGGCTACTTTTTTCTGGTTTAATTCATTTTTCACATAAAACGTCAAATTCTATAATTTTGCAAGGTTAATGGCTCAGAAGGTTCTTTATACCAATATAAAATCCCTTTACGGAATTACCTATAATAAGATCAAACTTAAAAAAGGTGCAGAATTATCAAATTTTGAAAGTCTTGATAATGCGTGGCTAATGGTTTCAGAACTTGGAACCATCGAAAACTTCGGAAATATGGATACTTGTCCAGAATTTTCGGGCGATTCTATAAATTGCAAAGACAAGTTTATTTTGCCTTGTTTTGTCGACAGTCATACTCATCTAATCCACGCCGGTAGCAGAGAACACGAGTTTGTTGATCGAATTATTGGCTTGAGTTACGAACAAATTGCAATAAGGGGAGGAGGAATTCTTAATTCTTCCGCAAAACTTAATTTAACAACAGAAGATTCATTGTTTCATTCTGCGTATGAGCGTTTGCAACAGGCCATAAGCAATGGTACTGGAGCAATTGAAATTAAAAGTGGTTACGGACTGAGTGTAATTGATGAATTAAAAATGTTGAGAGTAGCAAACCGATTGAAGGCTATTTCTCCAATACCGATAAAAATTACTTTTTTAGGGGCGCATGCTATGCCTCCCGTATTCAAAAACAATAGGAAAGGTTATATTGATTTAATTATTGAAGAAATGCTTCCTGTTATAAGGGCCGAAAAGTTGGCAGATTACATCGATGTATTTTGCGAAACAAATTATTTTACAATTTCTGAAATGGAACAAATTTTAGAAGCTGGCGCAAAGTATGGATTAAAGCCTAAGGTTCATGTAAATCAATTTAATGCGATAGGCGCGGTTTCTGCTGCAATTAGGCATCAGGCGGTTTCAGTGGATCATTTGGAAGTGATGTCAGACGAGGATTTTAGCGCTCTAAGCACATCGGAAACAATTCCGGTTGCTTTGCCAGCATGTTCATTTTTTATTAAAATTCCATATGCTCCGGCTCGAAAACTGATTAATCTGGGCTTACCGCTAACCCTTGCCAGCGATTATAACCCAGGAAGCAGTCCATGTTTAAGCATGCCATTTATAATTTCATTGGCTTGTATTCAAATGTCACTTTTACCAGAAGAAGCATTTAACGCAGCTACCCTAAATGGCGCTGCTGCCATAGAAATGAGTGATGATTTGGGCAGTATAGAGATTGGCAAAAAAGCTAATTTTATAGTTACAAAACCTGTTTCCTCTTTAAATTATCTTCCCTATAGTTTCGCCGAAAATTACATTGAAAAGGTTGTAATTTCTTGAAAACATTGATTTGGTATTAACAAAAAGTGTAGCTGTATTTGAAAGTAAAACTGGAAATGTTCTGATTTTTAAAGATTTTAAAAATTATATGGCAAATGAAAATTAATAATATTATTTTTGCCGCCTTATTGTCCGATGGTGTAACTGGCAACACGTCTGGTTTTGGTCCAGAAGAGTCTAGGTTCGAGCCCTAGTCGGACAACTTAAGCCCAAGTTTATGATAGTCGAACATCAGAGAGACGAAAGTAAAACATTATGGAAAAAACAGCAAATAAAGTAAAATTATTCACTGGCCGGGGTTCCCGGTATTTATCGGAAAAAATTGCCGAAGAATTTGGTGAACCTCTTGGCGACGCCACTTGTTCTTTATACAGTGATGGCGAATTTCAGCCCAGTTTAAACGAATCGGTTCGCGGTACGGATATCTTTATTATTCAATCCACCAATCCTCCACAAGATAATTTAATGGAACTTTGTTTGATGATTGACGCAGCAAAACGAGCATCAGCTCATAAAGTTGTAGCCGTTATTCCTTATTATGGATTGGCGAGACAAGACCGAAAAGACAAGCCAAGAGTACCGATTGCGGCAAAAATGGTAGCTGATATTTTAACGGCTGTTGGAGCTGATCGCATTATGACTATGGATTTGCACGCTCCTCAAATTCAAGGATTTTTTAATATTCCTGTTGATCATTTGGACGCATCCGTAATTTTTATTCCCTACATTCAAAGTTTAAGATTAAGTAACTTGAAGGTAGCAGCTCCAGATATTGGAGCTTCAAAGCGCGTTCGTTTTTTTGCCCAAGCCATGAACGTTGAAATGGTAATTTGTGATAAAGAAAGAAAAATTGCAAATGAAGTGGCTTCTATGACAGTTATTGGAGATGTTAGCGGTTATGATATTGTTTTAATTGACGATATCTGCGACACAGCAAACACGCTTTGCAAGGCTGCACAATTGTTGAAAGAAAAGGGAGCTCGCTCTGTTCGTGCAGTTTGTACACATCCAGTATTGTCAGGCAAAGCTTACGAAAATATCGAAAATTCTGAACTCGACGAATTAGTTGTAACAGATACAATTCCAATTAAAAATTTAAGCAGTAAAATACAGGTGTTAAGCACTTCAAAATTATTTGCCAATGCTATTAGAAACGTTATTGATCACAGTTCAATTAGTTCCTTATTCAGCATTGAAAAAGCATTCCAACAAAAATTAAATGTATAAAAAGATATGAAGACAATTGTTCTTAAAGGTGATGCCAGAGTTGGCTCAGGAAAAAAAGCAACCAAAGCGTTGCGTAGTGAAGGAAAAGTTCCATGTGTAGTTTATGGTAAAAATGGTAATAGTCATTTTGGAGTTTACGAATATGATTTCAAAAATTTGGTTTATACACCAAATACTTATTTAGTACAATTGGTATTAGAAAACGGAAAGAAATTAGCTAAACTGCAGGATATTCAATTTCACCCGGTCTCAGAAGCCATTATTCACGCCGATTTTATGGAGGTTTCTCCAGATGTACCATTAACTATTGCTATTCCAATAAATGTAACAGGTAATGCTCCTGGTGTAAGAGCGGGTGGTAAAATTATGATTAAAATCAGAAAACTATTGGTTAAAGGATTAATCAAAGATCTTCCGGATGCAATCGAAATCAATGTTGACAAGATGGAAATTGGACATAATATCCGAGTTAGTGATGTTGCGATTGAGGGCGTTGAATTACTCGATACAAAAGCAAATTCTGTGGTTACTTGTGCTGCAACTCGTGCTAGTATGAGTGCTGCAACTGAAGCAGCTACCGGTAAAAAATAGTGCTATAAATTCTTAATTGAAAGGGCCGCTTCAAAAGAAGCGGCTTTTTTATGGATTCTAAAAAAGGTAGAATAAAGTGGATCAGAATTAAAAGTTGGGGTGTCTTTAAGAGAATTGAAATATTTTTTTTTGGTCTATTCCATTTGTTCATCCGAATTTAGCTTTTTTAAAATAACCGTTTTGAGTCCATACAAGGATTTTAAAGTGAACTTAGCATGCCTTTTTTGAGGAAAATCAAGGAGCTTAGTCCACCAGAAAGTACCTGTTTACAGTGATTTTCCTCACCAAGAATGTGGGTGTGTTTTACTGTGACTAAAAGAAAACTATATCCATACAATCCGAAATTGAAACCATTGGTGAGAAACCTAAGAAATAATAGCACACTTTCTAAAGTGCTTTTACGGAATGAACTTTGAGAAAAAAAATGCTTGGTTATGATATTCACCGTCAAAAACCATTTTTAAATTTTATGGTTGATTTTTTTGTTATGAACTTGGATAGGCAATAGAAATAGACGGGGATAGTCATGATGCTCCAGAAAAAATCAACCATGATTTAACCCGTCAAAATGAAATCGAATAACTTGGCAGATTTGTTCTAAGGTTTGATGATTTAGTTGTAAAGCATGATATCCATAATGTTTTGCGTTCAACAAAAGGATGGATGTTTGATTTTAAAGAAAAGAAACTCGAGTAAAAATTTCAAAAATCCTCAATGATTATTAAACTCCGTTTGATGAAATCAGCTCGATTCAACATTGATTTTGATTGAAAGGGAATAGAGTTGAGGTCGTGAGTGAATTTGGACTATTGCTTTTAGTTACTAATCACCCTAAAATACAAGAACACACCCCTACCCCATCTTAGAGAGAAAGGAATCCCTTTGAGCCAAGATTTTAAGAAATTAAAACCTTCTTTATAAGCTTATTAAAGATAAAACTTATTCCTAATGAAGTTTCTAAACCGTAAAAGCACCGTTTTATTGCACCTGCTAAAAGCTTCTGAACCCAAACAAGGTTCCTTACTCCCCAGGCTTTTAATGAGGATCATTTGTTTTCGTTGGTTTTTATCTATAGCCATAAATAAAGTTTTCAAGAATCGAGAATTTTTCATTTAGATGGCTTTGCACCAAATATAGGACCATCCCTATGCATCCCCGTCACTCAATTCGTTCAAAAGCCCCAGCATCAGGCTTTGAATCGCGATTATTTCCAAGAATATCTTTGCCTACGGCAGGACTTAATCCCAAGCCTATATTTTTGGCTGACGATAGGGTGTCCAAATTAAAAAAGTACTTTTTCATGTCTTTCCATTTTGGATTTTTATTCAAAATATTACCAGTCCCTGCTTGTCCTAGGGAGGCATTTTTAGTCTTAAAAACGCAATTAGACCGTGTTATAGTTACTGTTTGGGTATTATCAATATCAAAGACCATTTCATCCTTAAAATCTCCTTTTACCAGTGTATCTCCATAAACAATCGAATTTAATATTCTAAAAGAAATGGGATATGTTTCTATAACACGGTTAAAATCATCACGCAAACGATTACTGACATAAATAGCAGGATCTTTTCCACTTCCGAAATCACTGTATCCCGAGATACTGCAATGCCTTAAATCGTAATCCCCACCTTTAAACGTATAAACACAAGCCGAACCCGAATTGGCAAAAATGCAATTTGTAGCTTCCACTTTCGATCGGGTTCCCCGTAAACTGCTATACGTGGTATTTTGTATAAACGTGTTTTCTAGTTTTAACGTTGCTTTTCCATCACTGCTTGATGAATCGAGATAAATGGCAACGGTCGCGTTTTTTAATCGAAGATTATTAATGGTATTACCTTTTGTTGGCCAAGCATACCATAAACCAAACCACTGTCCGGGCACATTATAGTATTTAAAAGCCGTGTACTTATCTGAAGTTTTATCTGAAGTTCGGTCGCCTTCCATTAAAACTGGCTCAGTTGTTGTGCCTTCTATTTTTAAGGTGCCTTCAGTATAAATCCGCGAGTAAGGTGCAAAATAAACTTTAACGCCTTCTTTAATGGTTAAGGTGCCACCCGGTTTAATGTAAAAATAATCATAAATTACATAAGGCTTCGTTTTATCTGCCCATATAATACTTACGTCTGTAGAATCCTGCATAAAATAATTTGCATCTTGTCCCCAAGCGATAAGTTTCACATCCTGAATATTTCCGTTGGTTTGAAAAATGACTGAATCACGCACGATTAATGGATTTCCGTTAAGATTAGGATTTGCATAGGCTTCTACAAATACAAAAACACTATCGTGAGGCCTAATTTCTATTGATTCAAAAAAGATTCCGGGCGAACCGTCCACATTTAACCTAAATTGTGATTTTGCGCCTCCGGCTAACGTAATGGTGGTTTTTATTTTTTGATTGTGTGGGTTTTTTACCAAAAACTGTCGGTTTACCGATTTTGGTGTGCCTTGATATAATTGCATCAAAATGGTGTCAAAAACAATGGTATCAGTGCTAAGCTCGAGCATATCCTCTCCACGGCTTGTAAACGACTCTGGTTTACAACCAATAAAGACATAAAACAACATTAGGGGAATAAGTAATTTTTTCAAATGAAAACTGAAATTGAATTTATTGCCGGAGCTTTGACTATTATTAACGCAATATCCAAAACTTAAGTGTAAATCGATTGGCAATTATACTCCATTTTTTGTCATTATTTTATGACTATTTATTTCAAATTAAGTGTGAAATTGAAACTTAAAGTCTTCCCTTTTTAATTTCATCAACTACAGCAGGGTCAAGCAATGTACTGGTATCACCCAGGTTTTCTAAATCACCTTCGGCAATTTTTCTTAGAATTCTTCTCATTATCTTGCCCGACCTAGTTTTGGGTAAACCATTCACAAACTGAATTTTATCAGGTTTTGCTATAGAACCTATACTATTTGATACGGCCAATAATATTTCATTTCGTGTTTGAGTTTCGTCTTCGGGCATGCTGATACAAATTGCGAAGGCATAAATACCTTGTCCTTTTATATCATGAGGGTACCCAACCACTGCACATTCTATAACCAAATCATGGCTGTCTATTGCATTTTCTACTTCAGCTGTTCCGAGACGATGACCTGAAACATTCAACAAATCATCCACGCGTCCGGTAAGCCTATAATGTCCATCAGCATCTCTCAAACAACCATCTCCTGTGAAATACAAATTGTGATAAGTTGCAAAATAAGTTGTCCTACAGCGCTCATGATCTCCATAAGTTGTTCGAATAATTCCTGGCCACGGAAACTTAATACACAAATTTCCTGATACATCATTTCCTGTAATTTCATTCCCTTTTTCATCAACCAAAACAGGTTGCACACCAGGAAGTGGTAGCATTGCATAGCCCGGTTTTGCAAGGGTAATGCCTGCAATAGGCGACATCAGCACACCAGAGGTTTCGGTTTGCCACCACGTATCCACAATTGGACAACGCCCTTTGCCTATATTTTCATGATACCATTCCCAAGCCTCTTCATTAATAGGCTCACCAACAGAGCCAAGTTTTGTGAGGGAACTGAGATTTTTATCTTTAACAAAATCAAGTCCTGCTTGCATTAAAGAACGAATGGCTGTAGGTGCCGTATATAATATTTGAACTTGATGCTTATCAACAATATCCCACAAACGACCAGAATCCGGATAGTTTGGAATGCCTTCAAACATAAGCGAGGTAGCACCATTAGCTAAAGGGCCATAGATAATATAACTATGACCGGTAATCCAGCCGATATCCGCTGTACAAAAAAACAATTCGTGGGGTTGATATTGGAATACATTCGCAAAGGTATATGCCGTATAAACCATATAGCCTCCGCAAGTATGAACTACACCTTTGGGTTTACCGGTGCTTCCACTTGTGTATAAAATAAACAAAGGATCCTCAGAGTCCATAGGCTCGGCAAGACATTCGAAATCCAAAATTTTACTCAATTCATCTTCCCACCATAAATCACGATTAGGCAGCATCGTAATTTCACTATTCGTTCTATTTAAAACCAGTACCTTTTTAACCGATTCGCAATGAATTAAAGCTTCATCAATTACTGCTTTTAACGGTATTTGTTTTGCTCCTCGAAAAGCGCCGTCTGCCGTAATAACAATATTGCATTGAGCATCCTGAATTCTATCGGCAATGCTTTGTGCACTAAAACCTCCAAACACAATCGAATGAATGACGCCAAGGCGAGCGCATGCCAAAATTGCAATCGCTAATTCAGGAACCATGGGCATATAAATGCAAATACGATCTCCCTTCTTTGCTCCGTTATTTCTTAAAACTAACGCAAATCTACAAACGGCTTCGTGCAACTCCTTATAAGAAAATTTTCGCGCTGACTCTTTTGGATTATTAGGTTCCCAAATCAGGGCTGTTTTTTCGGGTTGTTTTGCTAAATGGCGGTCTAGACAATTTTCTGTTATATTTAGTTTGGCGCCCATAAACCACTTTACTTCGGGTTCATTAAAATTCCAATCCAAAACCTTGTCCCATGTTTTTTGCCAATAAAAATTTGAAGCTACCTCTGCCCAGAAGGCTTCAGGCTCATTAACACTGTATTTATAAACTTCTTCGTACTCTTCAAATGTTGAAATTTGGTATTTCATTTTTTCCTAACTTTAAGATGATAAATCATAAGCAAAAATAATTGCCTTGCTGCATACGTGTACCCTTTTTAAATAATATCTAAAACTCTTTCTACTGGACGACCAATAATAGCTTTGTTTCCATTGATAACAATAGGGCGTTGAATAAGAATCGGGTTTTGCGAAAGTATTTTCAACCACTGTTGGTCAGTATGGCTTTTATCCTTAAATTTTTCAATAAACAAGGTTTCTTTCTTTCTAAAAAGATCTAATGGTTTAATGCCCAATAAATCGATAATTACTTTTAAGGTTTCAACGGTAGGCGGATGATTTAAGTAATCCACGATTTCTGCCTTTTTGCCTTTGCTTTCAATCAATTTATAAGCTTCGCGACATTTTGAACATTTCGGATTGTGATAGATTTTCATTCTGCTAATTAAATTATCCCTTCTTTAAAGATTAGTTCATTTCTAGAAACCGCGCCTTCAAGGCAGGATCCGGAATCATACAACTCTCCTTTTTTCCAAAAATTTTATACCGATTTTTTGCTATTAGGCTATATATCCAGTCGCGAATTGATCTCGGAATTATAATCAATACATAGAAAATAGGCCACAATCCATCCAATTTTTTTGCTATAAGCAGGGCCGCTGTTGATTTATAAAAAATATTGCCGTTTTCAATCAAAACAACCGAATCGGGCAATTCTGAAATTTGTTTTTCAAACAATTTTTCTGCCATTTTGCTTTGTAAAGGGGCAAAACTAAAGTACGCTTTTCTATCGCGTTTAATCACAAAATTAACCGAACTATTACAAAAATTACATACCCCGTCAAACAGGATGATGGCTTGTTGGTTTTGCATTTCGCTCTCTTCTTTTTTCAACTTTTTGCAATATCGGGTGAAGCACTACACAGCTCAAAATGATGCAGGCTCCTAAATAAAACTCAAAATTAAGCTCTTTATTTTCATTAAAAATATAGGTTGCCAAAATAATACCATAAACAGGTTCAAGGTTAATGGCTAAATTGGAGGTAAACGCCGAAACATATTTTAAGGCTTGCAAACTATAAACAAATGCTAGTGAGGTGCATAATAACCCTAATAATATCAAGTAATACCAATCAGAATCAATTCCAAGAGAGGTGAAATTCCACTGATCCAGTGCATGTTTTCCTGTAGGAATTAGGCTAAAATTCGGCTCTGTTTTAAAGTAAACCGGCAACAAGCAACCAATAAAAAGCCATCCAGAAAACAGTTCAACAAATGAAACCGACATGGCGTTGTGATGAGCGATATATTTTTTGTTGAGTGTAGAAAATATACTTGCAAAAAATGCAGAAATGATAGCTGTAACAATTGCCGGGTAATAAAAACTTCCGGCACCAGTAACAAAGTACACGCCTATAATTGTGATTATGCCAAGCAATACCTCTATTTTAAGTATTCTTCTTTTAGAAACAAAGGGCTCTAGTACGGAGGTAAATAAGGGTGTTGTTGCTAGGCATGCTAAGGTAATTGAAGCATTGTTTCCCAATTTGATAGATCCATAAAAAGTAATCCAGTGTATGGCAACTAAAATTCCAATTCCTGCAAACCGCCAAAGATCTTGTTTCCTAAGTAATTTCAGTCCGTGAATAACACCAGGCAAAACGATTAATCCCAAGGAACTAATCCATAGGCGATTCCAAACCAAACCAATTTGTTCAAGACTAATTAGCTTGCCAAGTATAGCAGTAAAACCAAAAAGAAGAATGGCAATATGCAATTTAATATAAGCAATAGTGAATCCTAGCTTATGTTTATGCAAAACGACTATGGGTTACGCGTTGTAAAAACGACTTTTCTGCAATAAGATGAAAATGGATTGGGTGATGCTCAAAAGCCAGAAGTGATTGCTTAAAAACGTCCAAAAATTTCTCCAAGGTAATACTATCCGACTCATCTGAACAAAACAAGGCGGGATGAATGACCTGCAAATAAATGCCATCAACACCTAACCATTCCAAATCGGTTAAGCAATCAAAAAGAGCATCCAAATTTTGACCAAAGTAGTTAGGAAACTTCAAAACGGTAGCGAACTCTTCAAACAAATCATCCATCGTTTTACAGCGATTTCCATCTAAGGTGGCCAAATAAACGGAACTGCCCCCACGTATGGAAAAGGGTTCATTTACAGGTATTGCTTTTAGTGACATTAGCGAAATTTAGTAAAGCTTTTATAATGATCTTTAGTGTACCAAGCCGATTTATCATCTCCGGTAACCAAACGTTCCGCACCGCGGTTTACGCCTCTTTTTTTAGGATTTACATCCCATTCTCGGTAATTAATTTTGCGACCTTTCGCCGTTTTATTCGGCAACAAGCTTTCATAATTCCCAAATTTCCTTCCACCTTCATACCCTTCTTTTGGCTCATTAAATGTATCAAAATATTTCAAAACATCCAATACTTTGGAAGGTATCGCTTGTTTAATATCTTTTGGTGTTGCAACCGATGAAAGGCTTTCTGAAAAGGCAGATTTTTTTGTTGCAACCGACGTTGAAGTAACCAACTTATATAATTGACTTCCCCCTATTCCAAGAAGAGCGCCGGCCAATAAAAATATGAGTAATCTGCGATTCAAATCAATTAGCAAACCAACAGCAAAATATGCATTTTTGCAAAGAATATTTGGAGTTGCTTTTAATTGTGGTAGCTCTCGTGGTTTAAATGGAGGTTTTTGAATGTGTTTTTTAAATGCTTGTCTTCTAAATTTATTTTTAACTAAAAGTCACTTTACGTTTGATATTATGCAATCGCTTCATCAGCTTTTAAATCAATACGGCTAAGGTCATCAAAATGGTGTCAATAAATTCATTCATTGGATTTGTGTGCCTTCGATTATGTTCAGTTTAGAAGGATTAGTTATGGCTATACCCCTTTCCCGTTTGTTGATTCCAAAACTATTTGGTTCAATTGGGCTTTTATCCTTTGAGTTTTTGCTTTGATTTACTATTTGCGATTGTCGGTAATCATATTTTTTTGCTATATAGGTCTTGATTTGCTCATGATTTGGGGAAATTTCGAAATTAGAACCTTCGTAGAATCCGATGGTAAAAGGGCTTTGGTTTCCATTGTTATTTTTGCCGTAGCTTGGATTAGTCAATTTATAGGTCATACAATTGAAGGAAAAAAAACCTCCTTTCTTCAAGATCTTCAATTTTTGCTTATCGGACCGGCTTGGTTGCTTCACTTTATATTTAAAAAATTGTCTATTCGGTATTGATTTTTTTTAATTTCTATACTTTTTTTGTTTTAAAAGGTCGTTTGGGTTAACGTAAAGATTCATTTAATTTCGCAATAATTATTAAAAATTAAATGAGCAACGAAACTGTGCTGATTATAGGCTCCTGCGGACAAGTCGGAACTGAACTTACCGAAAATCTTAGATCCATTTATGGCGTATCCAATGTAATTGCCTCAGATGTTCGTCGTCCCGATTCACCGTTCTGGGCAGAAGGCCCCTTCGAACAAATGGATGTTTTGGATCAGAAAAGATTGGTTGAAATTTTAAAACAATACAAACCAACCCAAATTTATCATTTGGCTGCTTTGCTTTCGGCTTCTGCTGAAAAAAACCCGAAACTTGGCTGGAAATTAAATATGGATGGCCTGTTTTATGTATTTGATGCCGCCCTTGAATTTGGAGTAAAACGAATGTTCTGGCCAAGTTCAATAGCCGTTTTTGGCCCTAATACACCAAAAGAAAATACGCCGCAACATTGTATCATGGACCCTAATACCGTTTATGGAATTACCAAACAAACAGGCGAACGATATTGCGAGTATTATTTTAAACGCTACGGACTGGATGTTAGAAGCATTCGTTATCCGGGGCTTATCGGTTACAAGGCTGATGCAGGTGGAGGAACAACAGACTACGCTGTCGAAATTTTTCATGAAGCTTTAAAAACCTCAAAATACTCGTGTTTTTTAGCAGAAAATACAAGCTTGCCTATGCTCTATATGCCCGACGCAATAAAGGCCACACTGGATATTACGCATGCCGCCGCCGACCAAATTAAAATACGTTCTTCTTATAATATTTCCGGATTTAGCTTTACGCCGCAAATTTTAGCAGAAAAAATAAGGAAACAAATTCCGGAATTTGAAATCAGTTACCAACCTGATCATCGACAAGCTATTGCTGATTCATGGCCAAAAAGTATTTCGGATTTGGAAGCTCGGCAAGATTGGGGCTGGAAAAACGACTACGATTTAGATGCCATGGTTGAAGATATGATTGCAAACTTAAGACCGAGATATATTAAAGAACAAAGCATTTAACTTATTACTTTTAGCGACATTATAACTTGCTGTCGAAATCAAAAATATGAATATATTGATTTGGCCTAAATTTTGTAATCAACTATAAAAAATACATAGACTATGAATACTATTAAATTATCTGCCTTTTTACTTATTACTTTGTTTTTGTTTTCATGTGGCAATGCTGGAAAAATTTTGTCTGAAGCCGAAAAAGCACTCAAAACAGTTAATGCTGCTACTGGTATTTCCCAAGACGAAGCGGCTAGAGGTTTGAAAGAAGCTTTAAATGGGGGAATTGGTACAGGAACCGACTTTTTATCAAAGCGCGATGGATTTTTTAAAAATGCCACATATAAAATATTGTTTCCACCTGAAGCACAAAAAGTTGAACAAAAATTAAGAGCATTTGGATTTGGTTCCCTTTGCGATAAAGCTATTGAAAACATTAATCGCGGAGCAGAATTAGCTGTTGCCGAAGCAAAACCAGTTTTTATAAGTGCCATAAACCAATTAACCATTTCTGATGCCATAAACATAGTTACAGGGGGAAATGGCGCTGCTACATCCTACTTAAAACGCACCACAACCTCCCAACTTTCTTCTAAATTTAGTCCAATTATTCAGCAATCCCTTGATAAAACCGAAGGAACCAAATATTGGAAAGATGTTATGACAAATTATAACAAGATTCCAGGTGTTGAAAAAATCAATCCGGATTTAAACGCTTTTGTAACAGGCAAAGCTCTTGAAGCTTTATTTGTTCAAATAGAATTGGAAGAGAATAAAATCAGATTAGATCCTGCTAAAAGAGCCACGGATTTGCTGAAAAAGGTGTTTAATTACGCTGATCAACAAAAAAACAAATAAGACAAGCAACGTCTTTTCATCCATTTTATTTTGTGTATTCATACAACGAATACCCTTTTTTACGCGTCTGATAGTTACTTTATCAAATTAATTAATAAATTTGTTAACTTAATTTCATTTGATTTTGCAAAAAGCTCTTTGTTCAATATGGCTTTTTATTTTAGCAACAACTTTTGCTTTCGCACAACCACGCGCTGTTTTTAATGCTACTCCTAATAAAGGTTGTTCACCCGCTACAATACAATTTAACAACCAAAGTACCGGCTCCTCCTTAACTTATTTATGGGATTTCGGCAACGGTAATACGAGCACAATTAAAAACCCACAAGCCATTTATTATGCTTCCGGATTTTATACAATTAAACTAATTGTTACCGATGCAAAAGGACTCATAGATTCATCCATTCGAACCAATTATATTGAAATTTTTAAAAATCCAATAGCTGATTTTTCAGCGTCTGCAGTTTCTGGATGCATTCCATTCAATCCAGGTTTAATCGATCAAAGTGTTAGGGGAAGTGCCATGATTACTGATTGGGTTTGGGATTATAACGATGGAGCGGTAATTTCAGGCAAAAGCCCTTCGCATGCCTATACACAACCAGGCACATACGACATCTCATTATTAGTAAAAGATGCGAATGGTTGTCAGGAAAAAACATTAAAAACCAAGTACATAACAGTAAAAGACGCTCCTCAGGTATTGTTCATTGCCGATAAACTTTTGCATTGCAACTTACCGGCCACCGTTAATTTTTCAAATAAATCGATTGGTCTCAAAAGCACCGATACCTATTACTGGGATTTTGGTGATGGCACCGGTTCCAACAATAAAGATGCACAAAGAACTTATACGTCTTTCGATGATTTTGATGTAAGCTTAACCGTAACTTCTGCAAACGGCTGTGTAACGCAAGCAAAAAATTCTGATTTTATTGTTATTTCAAATTTAAAACCAGCTTTTACCTATGCTCCGGCTCAAATTTGTGAGAACGGAATTGTTGATTTTGTTAATACCACAACTCCTAAAGGTTTCAGTTATTTATGTAGTTGGGATTTTGGCGATGGAAAAACAGGTACTGGAAAAACCCCTCAACATCAGTACAAGTCAAAAGGCAAATACTCGGTTACTTTAACGGTTAGTCTTACTGATGGCTCTTGCAAGCAATCATCTACTATCACTAACGCTATTGAAGCAGTTGCAAAACCTGTTGCCAAATTTACAGTAAGCGATTCTGCTCTCTGCAGAACTGGACTCAGCGACACGCTTATCGATATTTCCACCGGCGGTGTGAGTAGTTATTGGTTTCTTAATGATGTTTACGTTTCCTCGGGCAAGGGAATTATTTTAAATATTCGCAAGAATTTCTACAATAAGGTCATGCTTATTGCAGGGAATGGTCAATGTTACGATACAATAATTGATGAAAATGCAATCTATGTTGATACCTTAATTGCCGACATGTGGGTTGAACCCAATTCCGGCTGCGTGCCCTTGCCAGTTAAATTTTCGGATGCCAGCACGTCGCGTTTTCCTATTCTTAGTCGAATCTGGGATTTAGGTGATGGCAGCTATCAAACAGATAAAATATTTGATTATCAATATCTTTCGCCTGGAAGATATCAAATTACACTCGATGTTTCAACTGGAATAGGATGTTCCGCCACCATTAAAGACACTGTGATTGTTGGCTCTAAAACCCAACCAAGTTTTAGTTATCCTTTAACGACTAAATGCAATTTAGATACCATAAGAATTATCAATGCTAAACATGGAAAAGGCGTGGTTGATAAATGGTCTTGGTACATTGGCGACAATTGGGTTTCTGAGGGAAAGATATTAAAATACAAGGTAAAACTCTTTAGAGGCACATACGATATTAAACTTGTTACTGCCTACAATGGGTGTTACGACACCTTCATTCAGAAAAAGGTTTTAAAAGTTAATCCGCCTTTGGCCCAATATAAATACTCCTATGATGTTTGCAAAGTGTATCCCTATCGGTTTATAAATACAACCAAATTTGCTGATACTATCATCTGGCATTTTGACGATAGCAGTAAAATAACCAACAAGGATACCGTTTATGTCATGAAAAGAGACGATCCTTGGCCGATTCTGCTTTGGGCCAAAAACGACTCGTTTCAATGTACGGATTATACAGATATTAATGTTTTGATTCATCCTAACGGCCCGTTCATTGGATTTTCGGTTAGTACGGGTACTTGTGTACCAACTTCCATCGTTTTAACTAATACATCTTCAGGGTACGAAAATTTTCACTGGCAATGGGATAAGGCTTCAAAATCCTTCAATAATTCTTCGAATATTTACAAAACCTTTAAGGTTGCAGGCAAATATTCTATCACACTATTCGCTGAAAATCAATTTGGTTGTAAGGATTCTTCCCAACAAATAATAAATCTTTTTGGTTCCGAAGTAAAAAGCGAAGTATCACCCAAGTCAGGTTGCGGTCAATTTAAAATACGATTGGTAAACCAAACGAATGACCCTTCCATAATCAAAAAATACTGGATTATTGGAGGACTTGACACCTTTGATGCATTAAAGGACACTATGTTTTACGACCTCAAAAAACCTGGCCCCATTGCTGGTGGAGGCTACTTGGTAACTTTTTATGCTCAAGATAAAAACGGGTGTTTAAATTCAAAAACTGATACGGTTTGGTTGAGTGGTTTAAACTTTCATTTTAAGGTTTACGCCCTAGCTACCTGTGCTTACCCTACACTTTCAATCTCTCCTTCGTTTAGTGCAGCCGAAAAGGAAACCCGAAATATCACTTGTTATTGGGATTATGGTGATGGAAGAACGTTTACCGGAAATACGGTTAACTATTTTTACAAGGATGAAGGTTTTTACAAACTAACCTTAAAAGTGATTGATGAATCGGGCTGCATTAATGAACGCGACACAATATTATCCAATAATTATAAAACAATTAAAGCTGACTTAAGTGCCGATGTTTTAGAAGCAACTTGTCCGCCTTTAAAAGTTGGTTTCGTTTCAAAATCAATAAGCAATTTTGGTCAAATAACTAAATATCTTTGGGAATTTGGTGATGGTTCTTATTCTTCTTTTGCCACTCCTGCGCATATTTATTTACGCGCCGGCAAATTTTCAGTTACGCTTACGGTTACAAATTCTTACGGATGCTCAGACAAGATTTTGTTCAAGGATCTCATTCTTATCGACGGACCAATTGGTTCCTATATTTTTGACAAAAAAGAAGGTTGCAGTCCTTTAACCGTAAAGTACAATGCAATTGTATCAAACACCCGAAAAATGGAATGGGATATGGGTGATGGCGCTGTCTTGAGTGATACTTTACAATTATCGCATATTTATCCTCGTGTTGGCAAATACACACCCATGTTGGTTTTAACTGATAGTTTTGGTTGTAAATATACTTTGCCTCCTGTTGGTACTATCGAAGTTTTTCCGGACCCAATACCAAAATTTACTTTTTCTACACCATGTTTAAACCAATTTGTTTCTTTTAAAAATCAAAGTTTGCCTAAATCCGGCACGATTAAATCCTGTTTATGGGATTTTGGAGACGGAGATACCTCTTCAAGCTTTAGCCCAACCCATATTTTCAGAAAAGGCGGAAGTTTTCAAGTTTCATTAACAGTTTGGAATACAGCAGGATGCTATGGAACTATAACTCAAACGGTTACTCTCAAAAATTTGAAAGCCATTTACGAAACCGACAAAGGTTTTTATTGCAATGGACAGATTCCTAAACTTTCGAATGTTTCCATTTCTGATACTTCCATAAATAGTTTTAGTTGGTTTGTTAACGACTCCCTTTTCTCTTCCAATAAAAATGCTGTATTACCTCCATTGAAATCTGGTGTTTATAAAATAATTTTGGCTGTAAAAGATAATTTTGGCTGTCTAGATACTTTCAAGCAACCATCAGATTTGATTATAGGCGACACCTTTGCACCGGTTGCTCCCTTTATTTACCGTGTTTCTGTTGAAAGTGATGAAAGTGTTATTTTGGAGTACTCAGGTTATAGAAGTTTTGATTTTAGACAGTATAGTATTTATGGGGTAAACGACTTGGATGAAAGTACAAAACTATTTACTAATACCTTTAAAAACGATTCATCAAGCCTTCTTAAATCTTTAAATACCTTGCACAACGTTTATTGTTACAAGGTTACGGCCACAAATCTTTGCGGGTACGAATCGTCTTTAAATTTGGCCTTAACCCATTGCAGTGTTGAAATCAAGGCAACAGGTGGAATTCGCAAAATTGATGTTGCTTGGAATGCCTATAAAGGTTGGCCCGTTTTATCGTATGAAGTGTATAGAGAAGACCTTGGTTTTAAAGGCGATTATCGATATTTAGCAACTATTGATGGAAATACTCTGAATTTTGTTGATACTAGCATCTATTGTAAAATCAGCCAGTTTTACCGAATCAAAGCCATTGAAAATGGAGGTTACAAAAAATTTTCATGGAGTGACACTTCCGCTGCTAGGCCTTCATTTAATAACGCGGTTCCCGCCAATCATACCATAAGGGCCACCGTTGATTTTGATAAAGAAGTAACCATTGAATGGACCGGTAGTGGAACTCCAAGGATTCCAATTCGTGAATATGTCATTGAAAAATCGGAAGATGGCATTCGATATAAATGGTACCAAAGTTTTAGTCCCAATCAACTCAGTTTTACCGACAAAAAGGTAATGGTTGACGATAAGTCATATTTCTACCGCACTTACGCAATTGATACTTGTGAATTACGCAGTCAGATTTTAGATTTTGCTAAAACTATTCTTTTGCATGCCGACACCACCGTTGAAGAGCGGCCTTATGTTACTTGGAGCACCTACAAAGGTTGGAACGATGGGGTGAATTTTTATGAAGTTCAACGCAAAAAACCGGATGGAAGCTTTGCAACCATCGGAAACAGTAGTTCGGATGATACGATGATGGTTGACAATATTACAGATTTAAATGGTTATCCGTTTTATTGCTATCGAGTCATTGGTTTTAAAAACACGAGCAGTGGTCAAAAACAAATTATTAGTATCAGTAATGAAGATTGTGCTCCAGTAAGATCTCGTATTTATGCGGCAAATTCATTCACAATTAACGGGGATGGTTTAAACGAAACCTTTGATATTAAAGGACTTTATATTAAAAATTACCATATTAGTATTTTTAACCGTTGGGGTGAACAAGTATTTGAGAGCAACGATTTAAACCACGATTGGGATGGTTATTACAAGGGCGAACTTTGCCAAATGGATGCTTATATTTGGATTATAAATGCTTTAGGTGTAGATGATGTTAAATGGCCAATGACGGGTACTGTTACAATTATTCGGTAAAGGAGAGGGGCGTATATCTTTTTGCGGCTTGGAGAAGATGGCTATTTTTAGCACAAATGTTAATTCAGACAACCAATATTTTATTAACCACACATGTGTTTGCGGAGCACTGAACTGCTCTCTTTTTAAACGAGACCAAACCGCTGTGCTTGTTGCGCAACTCCAATTTGCTATATTTTAACGTTTTATCCAAAAATTCACATTTATTAACTAATAGATTATCAATAGAATACACTTTGTTCATTTGTTAATTCTTAGATTTATTTAATTGAGTATGCGTTGTGCAACAGCCACCGCTGTTATAGCCAGTGGTTTATGACAACCGTCCTTGAAACCAAATGTCAATATTTGGAATCTGTGTCACAATTAAAACAACTACCCTTTGAAATCCTTCAATGGGATTTCTAAATCTAGCAATAGAATATTAAAATCTTTTGTTTTTTTTATTGGTTTAAAGATTTGTCCAAAAGATTTTTTTCTTTTGCTACGTTTAAATTTATCGATAATCTCAGCTCTTTTGTTATCCGAAAAATCTATGTTTCCTCTATTGTTAATTTCTCCTGACAAACCATTAAACAGCAAAACAGCCGATATGGGTAAATAAAATAAATTTCTTGCCGAAACATCTTCTATCTTGTATGAAATATGCGGACGTTCTGCTTTTTCTCCTCTGGTGAGGTACAAAAAAGTCTCCACATCGCTGATAATTTCTCTTATCTCTGCAATGTCATAATCAATGTGTTTTAGCGGTTTATTGCCTACTAATCCATCAATTTTAATTTCTATGTAACCTTGTTCTTCAAAAGTGCAAGTTTACGATTTTTTTTTTTCACTTCCTCCTTCACTTCCCCGTCCTTGTTTTAATGTGAAAATTTTGGTAGTCTGTTTGTTGTTGAACGGTCGAATTACCATTGACATTCAAAATAACTTAAATGCCAGGCCAAGAAAATCTTTGGATTTTAAATGCCCAAATGAACTATTTTTGAATACTAAAGTTGCATTTATAACTTGAATATGCCATCGGCAAAGCGTTAAAATTTATTCCAATATACCATTTTCTTAACCACTCTTGAGGATTTAAATGCAAGACTAAACCAAATGCTTAAACTACCAGCTCTTATTTTAACGCTTTGTTCTGTGTTTTTAACAGGCTTTATTCAACCGAAGAAGACGCCTTTAGACGTTCTGCTTTGGGTAAAAAACAAGTATGTGAAACATAAATCTATAAGTTATTCTATTCTTTACCGCCAAAAGTTTTTCTTAGGCGATGATACCATGCAATGGAAAGCAAAATGTCAATTAATACGCGATACAACGGATTCTGTTTTTGGCGGAAGAATTTGGTACAAAACCTCCGACGGCTCTGAAATCTATTATAATCTTAAGCAAGTTTTTGCAATTGATCACCCTAAAAAGCATATTGATGTTTATAATGCGCATCAAAATCAAACAGGTCCGATTACAGGAAACATTTCAGGAAATATAATTCGAATCAACTTTTTAAAACCAGATAAACTGCTTAACCAGGCTTTAGATAAAAACAATCTTCTCACCATGGATTCGGATAAAACACATTATTTAATTGCTATTCAATATCCTCCAAACGAAATCTTTTCAAACAAGAAATTGATGATTTGGGTTGATAAAAAAACAGGTATCATTGAAAAACAAAAGTATTATATTAAAAAAGAAAGTAAAGAGCAATACAGTGAATGGATTTTAAACAATATTCGTTTTGATAAAAGCTCCTATAAAGGTTTAGATAAGTCGTTAAACAAATACATATTGACGTATTCATATAAACTTTACATGCCGCCAAGCGAAAAGGATTTTGAGTTATTGCCAAATGGGGCACAAGCACCAGCTTTTACCGGCATCCACTTCCAAAACAGTCAATTGGTTTCTTTGGATCAATATAAAGGTAAGTTACTCTTACTCGACTTTTCCTATATGTCTTGCGCCCCATGCGTTGAGGCCATTCCTCATCTACTCAATCTACGAAAAGATTTTGAAAACAAAAATTTTGTTGTAATAGCCTTGAACAGCAACGATAATCGTGAAAGCCACCTTAAACGATTACCCGGTTTCATCAACAAACATTCGATTAGCTATCCAATGATTATGACCAATCGTACGGTCGATAGCATTTATAAAGTTAAGGTCTATCCAAGTTTTTACCTGATTGATAAAAATGGTAAGATTGTTTATTCCAATTTGGGGTTTTCGACTGTTGTTGCTGATACATTGAGGGCAGCAATTAAGAGACAACTTGATTGACGATTAGCTGTGAATAATTACTTTTATCTTGGGTATTACGTTTCAATACCAACTGCTATAATTTAGTTTTAATACAATACAAAAGTTTAATTTAAAGATCATCTACGTTGTTATTTGAATCACTCCTCAAGGATCGATTTTGATAAATTGAACTAGAAAACGAGAACACTTATAAAAAACATTAGGCTTTTGACACAAATTCCAAATTGACTTGCAGAAAATAAAATTTTGTATTCTCCAAGTAAAAAGGTAGAGAAACTATGAGTGTTTTTTCCAAGCCCTTGGTAAACCTTTTATTAATGTGGACTACGACAACCTGAACGACATCTTAAATAAAGCTTAATTGCGGCCTTTCTGCAAGCTGCATCTCTGCATCTGGCGTTATTTAATTGAAATTGCCTAATACAATTTGACCTACAATTCCCTATTAATGGCATATTGTAATTTTCGAATATTACCGTAGCAATATTTAGTGAATCACCTTCTCCCGTTTTCAAAGTGTCAATCGATTGATAATAGGCTAACATCGTCAAAGCTTCAATTTGCTTTTCCTTCATTTCTGCACTCTTTTCAAGTGAACTGATTCGCTTTTCCAATTCGGAATTTTGGTTACAGGAGGTTAAAGCAAATAAAATTACAACTGTAATAATTGAAAGTTAATTCATAATTTGTTTGGATTAAATTTTTAATTTTAAAAATACGATAACAAATATAATATTCTTGTAAACTCTAGCAAGTTTTTTATAACCACACAAATTACACACATTTATTTGCGTTAATCCAAAAACAAGAATGCAAGCAATGCCAAATCTTGCTTAACACAATTTTACAATATGCTCATCTCTCAATTCGTTGCCAAGAAATTTCAATTTATTAATGAGGAAGACACATAGATTAATAAAGTCGCCATTAAGTTATTGCTAAACCGAATCTTTAACCGGAACAAAAAACTCTCGTTTGTTTTCTCGCCATTTGCGGCCTATAGCCACCATCACCTCGGGTATTTTGGAAATACTGATGTTTCGAGATTTTAATGCTACAAACATCGACATGGTAAAACTTACAAGAAAATTGAAGATTCCAATCAAAAAGATGCCTAACAAAGTAAATATCCAATTCGCAAGTGTAACGTTATTGTCTAATCCTGCCAAAGCAACTCCAAAGATTCCGGCTGAAAAAGTGATATGCCTAATGTCCAAATTTAAGCCCAAAAAAGCTCCAATGAGCGACGTGCTTCCCAAAAAGAAACCAAGTGAAACATTTCCTGAAATGGGACCTGCATGGACTCTAAAAAATCGACTAAATTTTGTAAGTTGACTTTTTTGAAAAGATCTTTTTAAAAATGGATGACGCTCAATTCGTTCAGGAATATTATAATAAACACTTAAATTTTCTGTATAACCGGCAATAATGCCAGACAAAAAAAGATAAAACCCGGCTATTGCCGCATGAAAAATAGCCAAACTGATAAACGGGTTTTGATTCTGAACCGAAAGAATTGCTTTGTCTACACCCATTATATGCGTGCCCGAAACATAAAAATAAAGCGCAGAAATGACATAACTCACAGGAAATGCTATAAGTATATTGCCTGCGAAAGCAATGGTCTGAGAACGGCTTAATTGAGCAACTAAATTAGCAAACTTTGAAAAATCACCTCCCTTTTGGGCCGTTTGAAGCGCATGGCTTAATGTGGATGCAGTCATAGCAGGTTGTTTCGTCGCTAAAGTAAATCGCAACAGATAAATAATCACAAATCCGACGGCGTAGTTCAAGCAATACAATAAGGTTGTCAAAAACGGAGCTGCTTCTAAATAGAAAATTAAGGTTCTAAAAATCACCAAAAATCCAACAATTAGGCCACCGCCTGCGGCAGAACGGAACAAATCCCAATATTCTGCATAATTTTTAGTAAAGTATTTTTCACCCGATTTACTATTGTGCTCTGTTATTTGATGCGCTAAAACCCCTAAATTGTCATTAATAATTTGAGATAAACTATACCTCCTGCAATGCCAAGCTACTAGCTGTAAAAATAAGCGACCAACTGGTATTTTAAAATTTACTTTTTTATCCAAGCAATTAATAATCAAAATCAAACGATTATTCAACTGATGCATTCGCTGTAACTTATAAGTAATGGATAAGGTAATTCCATGCTTGGAGCGATTTCGACGAGCGAGTGCGGTAAAGTAATCAATACGACGGTGTAATTTTCTTATTTCGTCAAACACAGTATCCAAGCCAGACACATTATGGCTTCGTTCACTTTTTATGATTTCGTCGGCATAATCATTCAACATAAAAAAAGGAGAATCTAAGGTGTTAAAACCTTCAACCATGCCAATTACTTGGGGATCATGACCTAAATTACATATTCGATTTGTTATAATCTCGAGGGCTGCAATTAATTGTATTCTTAATGTCTTACGTGTTTCTAATGAGGCATTGCTCCACAACAATTCTATGGCTTCACCAAAAAGTTTTTCTTCAATACCTGATAACCAGTCGCCATCATCACGCTCGGTAAACAGTTTGTCAAACACGTATTCCAAAGAGTTTTCTTCAAGTAGTGGCGGAAGAATTCTCCGACCAATACGATTTTTCACTTCCTTACTAAATCCGGTTGCCGGTAAAATACCGTTTTCGGTTAAAATATTACGAATATTGAGTTTACCAATGAAATTGGCTAACGTTTCCGAAAACAGACGGCAAAGTGCTTCATCTAATTTTAAAATATCTACAAGGTTTTGTAGCTTTTTGTTTGCGCTTTGCGAATCATCCGTTTCGTAAGGCCTTATGTATGTGATAATTTGCGCAAGATTGCTCAAGGCATTTTGAGGTTCGGAACAAAATTGTTTTACGAGTAATTCCAAAAAAGTCTTGCTTAGTATAAATCAACTACAATGATATTGATTTAATGCCGAAAATTGAGCTTACTCACAACGCAAATCAATTTTTTTTCCAAAATATTAATTGATTCCAAAAAAAACGAATCTTTATCAGAAAATCCTCTTGCTGCATCTTCAACAAATATTTTGAGCTTATATTCCTAAGTTTTATTAAAAAATTTTTATTAAAAAAAAAGGAATCCACAAGCTAACATTTTCCTGCGGATTCCTTCGGTATCACTTTGTTATATAGACATTTACCATTGTAAATTTAATAAATAGCTTTGGGTTATTTATTAAATACAATTGAAATTACTGTTCTAAAGTATGGAATTGAAATACAATTTTTAAACGAAACATCATTTTAAAAACAGATTTTGGACTACTGATTTATAAAAGTATTATTATTTTCCAATGAAAGATAAACTTTGCTGAAGTTTATCTTTTTGAATTATAAAATTAAGCAATACCCGCAAATTGTTCTAAAAGACGTTTATCATTTTCAAAAAACAAACGCAAATCTTTAATTCCATATTTCAACATGGTGATTCGCTCAATACCCATTCCAAAGGCATATCCAGTAAACTCATCTGGGTTAATTCCACAATTTTTTAGTACATTTTCATCAACCATTCCGCAACCCAAAATTTCTAACCAACCAGTTCCTTTGGTAAGTCTAATATCTTCTTCGCTGCTTGTTCCAAGGTAGATATCCATTTCAGCCGAAGGTTCTGTAAAAGGAAAATAGGATGGTCTAAATCGAACGTTTGTACCTTTTCCAAAAAATTCTTCGACAAACTGGAATAAGGTTAATTTTAAATCTGCGAAAGATACGTCTTGGTTGATATACAAACCTTCCACTTGATGAAAAAAACAATTGGCGCGGGCAGAAACAGTTTCATTTCGATAAACCCTCCCTGGTGAAATGGTTCGTATTGGCGGTTTTTGGTTTTGCATAACCCTTACTTGCACCGATGAGGTATGCGTTCTTAAGGTAAAGTCTTTATCAACGAAAAAGGTATCTTGCATATCTCGAGCCGGATGATTTTCACCAAAATTAAGTGCCGAAAAATTATGCCAGTCATCTTCTATTTCCGGCCCTTCAGAAATAATAAAACCCATTCGTTTAAAAATTTCAATGATTTGATTTTGAACTATGCTCAAGGGGTGCCTGCTTCCTAAAGCAACTGCTTCCCCAGGTAACGTAAAATCGATTTGCTCAATTTCGGTTTTTCCTGATGAACTCATTTTTTCAGTCAATGCGCTAAATTTTTCTTCTAGCTCATTTTTTAGTTCATTCAACATTTGCCCAAACGCTCGCTTTTCATCAGAACCAACTTTTTTAAAATCCTCAAATAAATCATTCAATTTTCCTTTTTTCGAAAGAAATTCCAAACGAAACTTTTCAAGATGTAGCTTGTTCGCTATTTCGAATTTTTTAGCTTCCTGCTTCAGTTTTTCAATTCGCTCTCTCATTCATTTTTTTTAAAAATTTTTGCTTTTATAATTTCAGACTATTTCGGTTTCAAAATTAAGAGATTTAACTAGATCCACTCAAAACGATTTTAACACCCGAAAGGAAAAAGAAAAACTAATATTAATTATTTCTTTCTTATTAGCTCTGTGAATTTGTGTATTTCTTAATTCGATTAAATGCTTGTTAGCTGTTTATTAACACGGATAAGTATTGTAATATATTATAAATCAATATTTTAAATATTTAACTTGTGAATGACTTTTCTATTATTAACATATAAATGTGTATAGGCTCAATGTTAATATCAAGGCTATTAATGCGTATTCTTTTTTATTTCTTTTTGTTAAGGTGATTTTTTTATTTTGAATTGTTATTAACTATGCTCATTTTTTTATCAAATAACATCAATTCATATAGATTTCAACACCGAGCGAATCCCAGTTTGGTTTTATGATGACGAAATTTTTTAAAAGTCGAATTTTCTCAGGATTTATATTTTCCATGTAATTCCCTTCATCCCAAATTGAATTCGAATTAACGTCTTGCCATGCTTCTAATGCATATGTTCCCGGAAGTAAACCGTTTATTTTATTTATTTTATTTATTTCTGTTTTAATTAGATAGCTAGAATTTTCATTATAGATTTTTACCATAACAATGCCTTTAAAGTTTAATAACGTATCCTTAATAGTAAATTCATAGTTACCGGTTTCCTCAGGTTCGGCAGTTCTAAAATTTATAGTATCACCTGTATTCTCTTTACCATTTAAATCACTGAGGGAACCAGCTTCAAATATTACTTTTACTTTCCCATTTTGATTATGTTTTAAACTCATTTTGTACGATGCGTTCTTGGTTATTTCAAAATTCTGGTAGGATCCGTTGATACTTATTTTTTTAGAGTTTATGAGTTTGATTGGAATATTTGAACTAAAGAAAACATCATCCTCGGGTCGCACAATGGGTAGATCAACATCAATTCGCATATTTTCTATTTTGCGTTTTTTTGGCTGTTTAATTAAAATCTTTTGTAATGTATCCGTTTCAATGTTCATATATAATGTATCCGTTTCAATGAAGGGATGATAGAGTAGTAAACTATCCTTTTTTTCCGTTAAAATCAACGAAGGTTCTTTCTTGTTTAGCTCCGTCATAAGGCTATATTTTATCTTATTTCTATCTTCTATAGCTTTACTAAATTTTATTGAAATAATGTAATCATTGATATATTTAGCTGATAAAACAAAAAGCTTAGAAACGCTAGAAACATTGTATGAAATAAGTTCATTGGTAGCCATATCGATAGAGGAATCAATGTGGAACTTTTTTGAATAATACGATTCTTTTAAATCTGGTTTTTTATTCAAATTTTTGTCATCAAAAATAAATAGTTCGTAATTACCACTAGAGATATTCATTATTTTCCAATCGCCATTAAGAGCGGATTTAGTCGTATATTTAACTTGTTTATCAGTGTTTATAAGAGTAATTAAACATTTATCAATTGCGCTTTTATCTTTTACAGCAACGGCTTTTCCTTTAATATAATTTGAATCTAGGCTTGACCCTGTACTAAATGTATAGTTAAAATTTTTAAGTATATTTTTTTCATTTAAATCTACTAAAGCGTCTCCAAAATTTAGCGTATAGGTTGTATTTGGTTTTAGTGAGTCTTTAGAAAACTGAATGCTTAACCGATTTTTTATAACTTTAAGTTTTGGTAAAGTGTTAATATCAGGAGTTAAACGGACGTTTTCTATCATATTTACTAATTCAATATTTTCATTAAATGTCAGAATTACCTTAGAAGGAAATATATTAAGTGAATTATTTAACGGATTGGCTTTGATAAGTTTAGGAGGATTTGTGTCTTTTATTCCTCCATCGGGAGGAACTATATGAGCACATGAACCTAATAAAAGGATTAAGAGAAATTGGTAAATTGATTTCATTAACGGCCGAAATGTACTAATAAAATTGAAATATCTGCCGGTGACACACCACTAATTCTCGATGCTTGACCAATTGTAGCTGGTTTTATCTTAGATAATTTCTCTCTCGATTCGGTTGAAAGGGATTTGATTAAGTTATAGTTAAAAGAATCTTTAATATGAATATGTTCTAATGAACTAATTTTTTTGGCCATTTCGTGTTCTTTATCTATATAGCCTGCATATTTTATTAGTATTTCCGCTTCCTCAATTTCCTCGATAGAATATTTTTTTAATGAATTTTTATACTCACTATGACCTAAAGTGATATTATTAAAGGTTAAGTGAGGCCGCAAAAGTAGTTTGTTTAAAGATGCTTTTTCTTCTAAGTTAGAGCTACCAAGGCTTGATAATATTGGATTTATAAAGTTTAATTCAGGTTTAGATTTTTTACTAAATTCAATAAGTGTTTTTACATTGTTGCTTTTTTGTAAGTATTTTTCGTATTTTTCATCCTCAAGCATTCCTATTTTGTGGCCCCTTTCGCAGAGTCTTGAATCTGCATTATCTTGTCTCAATAAAATTCTATATTCAGCTCTTGAAGTAAACATTCGGTATGGTTCGTCGGTTCCTTTATTTATTAAATCATCAATTAATACTCCAATATATGCTTCATCTCTTGATAGTACTAGCCCTTCTTTGTGCGAGACTGACAAATTTGCATTTATTCCGGCCATCAAACCCTGACAAGCGGCTTCTTCGTAACCTGTTGTTCCGTTAATTTGACCTGCAAAAAAGAGATTTTTTATTAACTTGGTTTCTAAAGTTGGACGTAATTGCGTTGGTGGAAAGTAGTCATATTCAATGGCATAGCCAGGTCGGAACATACGCGCATCTTCGAATCCTGCAATTTGTCGAAGTGCTTTATATTGTATTTCTTCCGGTAAGGAGGTAGAGAAACCGTTAACATAAATCTCTACAGTTTCCCATCCTTCTGGTTCTACAAAGATTTGATGCCTTTCGCGTTCTGCAAAACGGTTAATTTTATCTTCGATCGACGGGCAGTAGCGTGGACCTACACCCTGAATTGTACCATTAAACATAGGAGAATCTTCAAATCCTTCTCTTAAAATATCATGCACCTTATCATTGGTGTAGGTTATGAAACAACTTTTTTGCTCCTTTAATGACCGATTTGTCCAATATGAAAATTTGGAAGGCACTTCATCACCTTTCTGTTCTTCCATTTTAGAGTAATCCAAACTCCTACCATCTATTCTGGGCGGAGTGCCCGTTTTCATACGACCGCTTTCAAAACCCAAATTAGTTAAAGAACTAGTGATACCAAAGGATGCAGATTCAGAAGCTCTGCCTCCACCGAAGTTTTTCTTACCAATATGGATTAGTCCATTTAAGAATGTGCCGCTTGTTATAACAAGTGCTTTACAGGTAAACTCCATACCTAGACTTGTTTTAACACCGCTTACTGATCCGTTTATAGTTAAAATTTCGGATACGTTATCTTGCCAAAAGTCAACTAATGAGTTGGATTCTAAAGCGAGTCGCCATTTCCAACTAAAAATCATTCTATCGCACTGTGCACGAGGGCTCCACATGGCAGGACCTTTGGAGCGATTGAGCATTCGGAACTGAATTGTTGATTGATCCGTAATGATTCCTGAAAGTCCTCCGAGAGCATCTATCTCTCTCACAATCTGTCCTTTGGCTACTCCACCCATTGCTGGATTGCAGCTCATCTTTGCAATGGTTTCCATGTTCATGGTAATGAGCAAAACCCTTGAGCCTAATTTTGCTGCTGCATTGGCGCTTTCACATCCTGCATGACCACCGCCAACAATTATTATATCGTAATTTTTATTCATGCTTGTTTCACGTGAAACAGTAAATTTAAATATTTATTTTCTTTTAATCTCATTTCTTCTTCCTCCTCTTTTGTTTTATCCTTTAAACCTGACAGGTGTAATAATCCGTGTATGCAAACTCTTCTTAATTCTGTTTCTTCTGATAGGTTTAGTTTTAGGGCATTTTCTTTTACTCTGTCAAAACTAATAAACAGTTCTGCTTCACTTGACCACTCATCACGAAGATCAAATGTTATAATGTCAGTATAATAATCGTGGTGAAGATATTCTTTGTTTATATCGAGAAGTTTTTCATCGGAAACAAAATGTATAGTTAGGCTTTCTAGGTTAAGATTAAGTTCTTGATTTAGTTCATTCAAAGCAGTTAGGTTGTTTGCGTATGGGTAATTGTTAGGATTGATAATTGATATGTCCATTTATTTTATTATCAGGAGAGTCCCTGTTTTTATATAGTATTTGTTTGATTGATCAAAAAAAGTGGCCTTGTAAATATAGTTGCCCATATCCACTACTTCTCCATTTGTTTTGGCATCCCAACCTGTTTCTAAATTGTTTGTTTCAAAAATACGTTCACCCCATCGGTTATATATTTCAAGTCTTCCCCTGTTTTTGTCGAGACCATTGCCATATATTTTAAAGATATTGTTATTGCTGTATGGGTTAATTGTGCCAGGAAAGTAGAAATCATTTATAGAATATACGCATTGCACATTAGATAATGAAATAGATGTAATATTTAAAGTGTTCGTTGTTTCAGTGTTTTTAACACGAACACAAACAGAATCTGTATCTAATAAGCTTTTGCCAATATAGGATTTGTTTGTGTTTGCCGTTTCTGTTTTTAATGTGTTCCACGTGAAACGATTGTTTGAAAGTTCTATTTCCTGAAGATTTATTCCTTTTTCCCAGCCCGAATATGGGTTCCATTTAAACGTGTATTGATCGTTTAAGAATAGTGGTTTTGACAATAGAATTGATGTTCCAATATTTGATGTGCTTGATAAAACGCCGCATTTATCAAAGGTTTTAACTCGGTAAACATAGAATGAATTATTAAAATTGGCATTCAAATCTTGGTAATTAATAGTGGTTATCGTCGGATTGTGTTTTAACTTTAGGATTGCCGCAAAATTGCTCATGTTGTTGGCACTGCGTTCAAGCCAAAGGGAATCAGTGTCGGCTAAATTGTCATCATTAAAAGAAACGTCTATATAGGCATCGTTTTCAATAGTAACGTTCTCTAAATAGTTTTTGATGGGAATTGTCAGTTTTCGAGTGTTGAAGCAAATAGTATTTGATGAAGATGTTTTATTCAAATTGGTTTCTTCTGTTTGTATAAAGAAGCAGAGCTTGTCGCCAAGGATAATGTTATTTATTGTTAAAGTCGTTAATCCTGAAATGGGTGTAGCCTGTTTAATGAAACCGGCATTGTTAAGATTAAGATATAAATGTTGTTTAGTGTTTGCCCAACCCAAGTATTGGGTCCAATTAAGTTTTGCAGTTTTCGAACAAGTGTCAAAACTTCCGTTTAAGTAGGCCGCTCGTTGTGAGCTACTGATAGCAGAGAATAGATTGCAACTATCAAATGCCGCAACGCTGATATTTACAGGATTACTTTTGTCAAAACCTAAGAAAATATTGAATGTAGTATTTACATCTTGAATAAAATTATTCACGGCATTATTGTATTCATAAGTTCTGTAACCCTTGGTATCATTAGCGTTGTTCTTCTTCCAGCCTGCTGAAATAAGTTGGGATGTTTGGTCAAAACTTACAGAATCTAAAAATTGATTATCGGGTTTTATTTGATCTATAATTTGTTCATTCGACAAGAAACTGTCAATTCCATTACAAGCGCTATATGCCGTTATTCGAAATTTCCAAGTTGAACTCAAATCTATTAAAAAAATTGAACTCGATGTTGTGTTTAAAGAATTAATTTTATTCTTTAAAATCCATGGGCCATTGTTTTCGCTTGAGTAAATGTAAAAAGCAGTAAATGAATTACATGCATCCGAAGGTTTCTGCCAAAATAATGTGGCTGTAGAGGTGTTATTGTCAAGGCAAACCCTTAAAATGTCGGGAGCTTTATCAAGTCCTAAACAAAATTTAGTGGCGAATAATCCTATAAATAATAAAAAACGCATCAATAGTAAGAAGCAACTTGTCTTCTAAACGTTGTATAGCAAATTAAATTCTGCAAAATAATAACAATAATAACAAAATATTGCAATATTTATTTGAATTTAGACGTGTAAGACAGTAAAGTGTAACCTTTTTGTGAAGAAATGAGTTTTATTCAATAATATTCGCAGAATTTGTTTAAAAACGCAGTAATTTTGTGAGGGTAATACCTTAGCGGATGGAACATAACCTAAATGATAAAATGAAAAGGGTTAGAAAGCGGATAACTGTAAAACAAGAAGCTTCCTTTTCAAAAAAGAATAATACAAGGGATTTTCCGGCTATCGATAAATCCGAGCGTATTAACTCGCAAGAGACATTTAAAACAGAACAGACCGAAAAACCGCCTTACAGCAAGCCTTTCAACAAAACGTTTAAGCCTTACGATCCTAATCGTAATCAAAAGTTCGACCCTAAAAAAGGTTCAGGTTATTCATTCAAAAAAAGCGTTAATCAAGATCCTGTAGACGAAACTCTTAAACACAAAATATTTAAAAAACGAGAAGGTAAACCGGAAACTATTATTTCAGGAGAAATCAGCAACCGGGCTAAAGAGGGAAATGAACTGGTACGATTGAATAAGTTTATATCTAATTCGGGGGTTTGCAGTAGAAGGGAAGCCGATGATTTAATTACCAAAGGTTTTATCAAAGTTAATGGAAAAGTGATTGTAGAAATGGGATATAAAGTTAATCCCAAAGACGAGGTTGAATATAAAGATCGCCGAATAACAGAGGCCAATCATGTTTACATTTTGCTAAACAAGCCGAAAGATACCATAACTACGACAAGCGATCCTGAAAATAGACTGACCGTAATGGACTTAGTTAAAAAGGCCACAGATCAACGAATTTTTCCAATCGGCCGATTAGATCGCAACACAACAGGGGTTATACTTTTAACCAATGACGGCGACTTTGCTCAGAAGCTTTCGCACCCTTCAAGTGAAATTCGAAAAGTTTATTATGCGGTTTTAGACCGACCACTTGAACGAGAAGATTTTTCGAAACTTACCGAAGGAGTACAATTAGAAGACGGCCCAATGAAGGCTGATGAAGTAGCTTATGTTGACCCTAAAGATAAAGGGATCATCGGAATAGAAATCCACAGTGGCAAAAACCGGATCATTCACCGAATGTTTGAACATTTAGGCTACCGTCTAAAAAAGTTAGATCGTGTTGTTTATGCCGGTTTGGACAAAGGTGGACTGCGTCGCAGTAAGTGGCGTTTTCTGCGATTTGATGAAGTACAAACTGTATTAAATTCTATCAAATACCATGATGAAACAATTTCTTAAACCAAGTGCTTTAATTTTTGGTTTTGTATTAACCATTGCTGGTTGTCGTGAAATTCCACCTACCATTAATTTTAACACAAGTGGAGGAGGTGATTGGGATACTACATACCTTAATCCGTCTTCACCAGCTGCAGTTATGACGGAAATTTACATTGAAGATATAACTGGAGTAAAGTGTAATAATTGTCCGAGGGCCGCCGATAAAATCAAAGAAATTAAAACCAATAATCCTGGAAAAGTTGTTTCCTTGGGTGTTTACACGTATGCACTTGATAAATTTACAGCCCCTTGGACAGGATTCGACACCTTAAATACCAACGAGGCAACGGATATTTATAATGTGGTTTATAAAAGCCCCTCCTTATTGCCAACAGGAGGCGTGAACAGAGCTCTTTTTAATGGAGAAACATCGTTATATTTTTCTTACAATAAATGGTCGGGGTACGCCGACCAAATAAAAGTTAAAGAATCACCGGCAGTTATAAAAGGCCAAATATTAAGTTATGACAATATTACACGAAAAGCCAAAATAAGGGTGAAAGTAGAGTTTTCAAAAGCATATAGTGAGCCTTTAAATCTAACTGTTTATCTAACTGAAAGTAAAATAATTTCGAAACAATCAATGCCAACCGGGCAGCTCGATAGCTTTTATGTTCACGACCATGCCTTGCGCAAAACAATTACTTCTTATGAAGGAATTCCTCTAAAAATTAATTCCAGTGTTAAGGGAATGTATGAGGCTGGAAGAACCTTTGAACGCGATTTAGAGTTTGAAATCAGTAAGAAATGGGCTAAAGAAAATTGCGGATTTATTGTTTTGGTTAATCGCTTCGATGCCGATAGCAAAGAAGTCGTTCAGGCAGCTGAATTCGACTTTTAGAAATGCTTCTTTCTCTTTTTTTTAATGGATACAAACAATATCTTCAACTAGAAAGGAATTTATCTAAAAACACGGTAGATGCTTACCTGAGCGATATCGCAAAAGTTGAGGAGTATTCAGTGATCAAAGAAGTTGAAATAACATCCCTTGAATTGAGTTCTGAGTTTTTAAACGAATTTATTAAATGGATTTCACAAACGGGAACATCAGGCAGATCGCAGGCTAGAATTTTGTCGGGCATACGCTCATTCTACGACTATCTTTTGCTTGAGAAAAAAGTAGAAAGAAATCCTACCGAATTTATTGAATTTCCAAAGCTTGCCAAAAAACTTCCAAGCGTTTTAAGTGAACTCGAAATTGAATCAATGTTGGCCTTGATTGATTTGAGTAAGGAAGGTGGATTTCGCAATAAGGTAATTCTTGAATTATTATTTGCCTGTGGACTTCGGGTTTCGGAACTCACAAACATGGAAATTGGCCATGTTTCGTTTAAAGAAGAATGGATATTGGTTACTGGTAAAGGAAACAAACAAAGGTTAGTTCCAATAAGTCAAAATGCTTTAAACCTAATTAAAATTTACCTCGAATCAGAAAGAGTTCGCTTAGAACCAAAAACAAAAGATAAGGAAATTTTGTTTCTGAATCGACGAGGCGGACGATTAACCCGAGTGTTCATATTTACTGTTATTAAAGAATTGGCAATAAAAGCAGGAATCAGAAAGAAGGTAAGTCCACATACCTTTAGACATTCGTTTGCAACTGAACTGGTTTCAAATGGAGCCGATTTAAGAGCCGTTCAGAGCATGTTAGGTCACAGTAGCATAACTACAACTGAAATCTATGCGCATTTGGACAGAAAACACCTTAAGAACGTAATTGATAAATTTCATCCTAGGTCAAAAACAATTCGAAACAAAAATTAACCAACCTCAATAAATTATGATTCTATACAATGTAACACTTAATGTAGATGACGATATCCATTTCGAATGGTTGAAATGGATGAAAGAATTGCACTTGCCTGAAGTAATGGCTACCGGTAAATTTGTTTCTTTTGGAATGTACCGAATACAAAACCACGAACCCAGCGATCAAGGCAACAATTATAGTGTGCAATACCATGCAGATTCAATGGAAGATTACGAAGATTATGTTAAAAATTATGGTACTGCCTTAAAAGCTAAAACAATTGAACGCTATGGGGAAAAAGTTTTGGCTTTTAGAACAATTCTCGAAAAGGTGTTATAAGTTTAAAACAATAGTATACATCTATTTAAGACCAGTTTTTAATTGGTTTGATAAAATTGGGCCTGCGAAAAAACTCCTCGATTTTATCAAAAAATCTGTTGGGTGTTGGAAATTCTTTTTTCTCTAAAGCCTAAAAGAACTTAAACAAAATCTCATCCGCACAACCTTAGATTTAATATCTCATATCTAAATCTAACATCTCCCATCCAAACTTCATTCCAATTTTTTTTTACCTAAAATATTAGCATTTGCCTAAATATTCTATTTTTGTCAGGTATTCAATTTAATGTAATCAAAAAAAATAATTATGGAATCAAATGCTTTGCTTGCGGTAATGCTACCTTTAGCCTTAGGAATTATTATGCTTGGTCTCGGACTTTCTCTCACAATTGCAGATTTTAAACGCGTTGTACTTTATCCCAAAGCTGTTTTTATCGGTTTATTTTGTCAAATGCTCATTTTGCCTGCCATTTGTTTTTTAATTGCTAAAAACTTTGGCTTACCTCCCGAATTAGCAGTTGGTTTAATGTTGCTTTCGGCATCTCCGGGAGGGCCAACAGCCAATCTTTACAGTCATTTGGCCAAGGGCGATGTTGCTTTGAACATCACACTTACGGCAGTAAATAGTTTACTAACTCTATTCACTTTGCCATTTATCGTTAATTTTTCCCTTGATTATTTTATGGAAACAAACCAAGTTGTTCCAATGCAATTTAAAAAAATAATCGAAGTTTTTGCCATTGTTTTAGTTCCTGTAACGATTGGCATGCTTATTAAATCAAAAAAGCCATCTCTTTCCAAGGCATTAGATAAGCCAGTACGTATTTTGTCGGCTGTTTTTTTGGTTTTGATTATTGCGGCAGCCGTTATAAAGGAAAAGCAAAATGTGGCCACTTATTTTGAGCAAGTTGGATTGGCTGCTCTTGTATTTAATATCATAAGCATGTGCGTTGGTTATTTTATACCCTTAATGTTCAAATTGCATAAAAAACAAGCTATTTCAATTGGCATGGAAATAGGTATTCACAATGGTACCCTAGCGATTTATATTGCATTAACGGTTTTAGCAAACAGCGCAATGAGCATCCCTCCCGCTATTTACAGCTTAATTATGTTTTTTACTGCAACAGCCTTTGGATTCTTAGTGAACATGAACAAAAAGCAATTGTCAGAAATTTAATTAGTGGCGGATTATGGGAAGTTTGTAAAAATTGTTTTAAGGTAACCTGAAAGAACTAATCTCAAGCAGATAAGCTTATTTACCTTTTGCTAAATGTGTGGGTAAACCATCCAAACTTTTTTGATTTTTTTCCACCATGTAATCTTGCAAGCCTTGGTTTCCCTTTTTTTCAGCCCAATCAAAAAGTTGGGTTCTTTCACCTTGGTATTGATATTGTGGCACACCATAACCACAGGATGTTTGAATTTTTTCAATATCCAAAACGATTATTTGGCGGGTACTGCTATAGGTTGTAAAATTTTCTGAAAGTGATTTCCAATCCTGATTTTCAGGCAATACGGCACGCCCTTTTCCGTATAGACGCAGAATATTTGGCACTTTTTCAAAGGAACAAAGCATGATGGTCATTCGTCCATTTTCAAGAGTATGCGCAGATGTTTCGTTTCCGCTTCCTATAAAATCCATATAGGCAACACAATGAGTATTAATTACTTTAAAGTTTGATAACCCCTTAGGTGAAAGGTTTATTAAACCATCGCTACTTAATGGAGCCGTTGCTACAAAAAAGAGATGTTGTTTTTCAATAAATTGAATTAGCTGGGGATTTAAGCTATCGTAAAACTTGCTCATGGAGAAATAAATAATTTGTGCGGTTATGCAAAGGTATTGATTAAGAGTTTTTGTTTTTAACTAAAAAGGAAGATTTAACGTACTCAAATGCCAGTATTAAAAGTGCGCCAATGAAATAGGCTAAAATGTCATTCCATTCAAAGGCCGAGCCTAAAATAGTTTTTGCAAGTTTTGAATGTTGAAGTCCGAGTTGATGAACGAACTTAAAATATTGCAACATTTCTATGAAACATGAAAATAGAAAAACCATGCAAACCAATTTTAAGGACGAAATTTTAAAAAAGCTCTTGAAAAAGCAATACATCAAAATTACCACTAAAACATCGCCGATATAGGGCCGGATAATTCGATCGTGAACAAAAAGGGCGATGAAAAGCTCTATAAGAAATAAAAAAATGCTTGCTAAAAAATATCGTTTGTTGAATCTAAAAATGCTCATTATGAATTGTTTTATATTCTATTAATCTTCCATTTTTCTGAGTTTCATATAAAAAAATCTAAAAAGTAAAACACCAAAAACAAACATGAGTAAACCAATAAAAATTAATTCAGAATGCCAATAGCTAATGCTTAAAATTAAACCGCTAATGCATAAAATAACGGCACCTAAAATTCTATAAAATTCTATAAAATTCGCCAAAAAAAAACATTGCAACAGCCCCTAACAGAATTTCTAAACCTACTTTTTTAAGTACTTTTTTAGAAAAGAAGTCAAAATCCTTGACATAAGCTTCAGCTTCTTGATGACTTTTTTCAGTGCTTTCATGCATTGATTTTTGCAAATTGCGATATTTTTCGGATGCAGCCGAAGTTAGTCCAGTATGAAAGAATATGTCAGTTAACGTATCATATTGTTTTCTTTTTTTTGGATCTGATAAAATTTGATAGGCTTCATTCAGTTTTAAAAAGGTTTCGTGGGCATTCGGATTTGGGTTTTTGTGGGGATGATTGGCAAGTGCTAGTTTTCGAAACGCATTTCGTATTTGCGGAAGTTTTGCATCTCTAGGGACATTAAGGAGCGTATAAAAATCCATGATTGTAAAAATGTTAAGTTACATAAGAGCAAACAAAAATGATTTTAAAGCAGTGAGCAACTAAATTAAAATAGATTAAACAGGCAAAAAATTAGATGGTGTTCTTAATTTTTCTAATGAATCTCCAAGCATTTAATTAATCGAAAGCAATAATAAAGAGGAAGTATTCCCAAAGCCCCAAAAGAACAATCGATAATACGCCAATAAATAGGAATTTCTCGAATATGGCCTGCTATTAGTGCCAAAGGAATAACCATTATGCAGGCAATCATTCCAAATTCAATAACCCAAATGTTTTTAACTGGATCTCTTAAAGGACCAATAAAAGCCACAGCAATAACTAGGTGAGCAAAGGCTAGCCAATCAGTTCCATAGCTCAAAAATGGATAATTAGCATTTGTAGTTTTTATGGCTTCATAAACGGTTTGCAGCCAAGGTTGAATAAAATTTGGAAAAGCAGAAAGATGTTGAACCGCAAATTGCAATTGAGTTTCAATTGGAAAAGCAGTTAATCCGCTGATTATAAGTCCAAAGATGAACAAGTAAAGAAGCACTTTGATTTTTTGTCGTAAAATGGCTTCATTTTCTGGCTTTGCGTTTTCAGACATCAGTTATGTGATTTTAATTTAACTTTCGAAAGAGCATTGGAGGATTGTTATAAGCGTAGTTCTGCATGAAAAAAACCTTTAAATGGGTTTCATCAACCAATTTTATTTTGCATGAATATGGTGGCCAAGCAATATGAACTCCTTCTTCGTAAACAAAATTGCTCGAATCTATCGAAAAGTAAAAGCAAAAGTTTATAAACCCTTTTAGGTGCAGTTCGTATAACTTACTGTTTACAAATTCTATTTTTAGTTTCGTCGAATCTGTTGACACCCAAATAGCTATTAACGATTTAATGTTAATTTTAGTAGAATCCAAGCTTTGCGGCAAGCTATTAGCCGCTTTTGAGAAATGAATACCTAAGAAAAATAGAAGAGAAAGAAATATTAGCCCGCGTTTCATAGAAAAATATGGTTGAACTCTGTATTTACAAGTGTTTGAAAAGGAAACGATGGGCCAATTATATTTATAACACACTCCTTTTCTAAAGAGCTAAAATATAAGTTCAAATTTAATAGAATATTTTTTTCCATATAGTAAGAATATTTAAAGAATAATGCGTTAAATTACAAGGTGTTATAAGAAATGCCGGAGTTAAAATCCCGAAAATATATTTCTTAATGCGTTTTTTGAGGCAACCCTTTCATTATTCGAGGGTCTTAATGGTGTAATAACTCATGCGCATCAATTCATTAATATTGAAAAGAGATATGAATAATTCTGAAAAGGAATTGATCAGCGCTGTATTGGCATAGAAAAGTGAAGCTATCACCTTTCTTTTTCATGAATATGGTTCAAGGCTTATGAATGTTTGTGAACGGTATGCTCCGGATCACGACGCAGCTAAAGATTTATTTCAAGAAGGTTTTTTAAAGATTTTAAAGGTGATGGATACGTTTCGGTTTGAATCGAAGTTTGAATCCTGGCTTTATAAAATAATGGTTAACCATTGTATTAATTCGATTCGCAAACGGAAAAAGGATATACAATGGGTTGAACTAAACGAAGACCACATTGCCGTTGCAGACGAAAATCTTGAAACAGAAGAATTGAGTTTACGGATAAATGAAATAATGGAACTGATGAAAAAACTGCCATACGGGTACCGAATTGTTTTAAATATGTATGCAGTTGATAGCAAAAAGCATGATGAAATAGCGAAGGAGTTGGGTATCACCATTTCAACAAGTAAAACACAACTCTTTAAAGCACGCAGAGCCTTGCTGCAATTATTAAATGAACGAGTGAAATAGTTATTTATATCAACATGAAACTGAACGAGAAAAATATAGATTCTTGGTTAAAGGGCAACCTAAATAGTGCCACGTCGCCTGTGGAGGAAGCTCTTTTAGAAACGATTCTCACAAGAAATAATGCCAATAACCGCAAACGTATATTGATATTTTGGGTCAATGTTCTAATGATTGCTGCATGGGTTGTGTTTTATGCAAACTATAGAACAAAGCAATTTTCAATGGAAGAGAGTCGAATAGAAACTGAAATTAATAAATTGAGTATTGGCATCGAAAAACAACTAAAAATAAATCGAGAAAGCCTCTTAAGTCCGAATCCAACTAGTTCGTTAAATCAATCCTTAAAGCTAAACTCTGCAAACGAAAACCCAATAGTTAAAACCAAATTGTATTTTCAAAAATTGTATTCTTCAAAAGATAAAAGTTTAAATAAAGATGAATCTGACAGGTCTTTTGATTCTACAGAGTTTTTAACAAAACCTATCCTAAATTTGTATCTAATTCAGAATTGGGTTCTCCCGTCGCTTTCAACAGTTTCGATTAAAAATTTTCAAAACCCCATAACTCAAAACCCAAAGGATTCTTCAAAAACAAAAGAGGCTTAATTTTTAAGAAAGTAGTTCAAGATATTGCATCGCCTAAAATAAGTTATGTCTTAAATTTTGGTTATCTGCAAAATCAAACACAAATTTCCAAAACGCCTCCTAACCAAGAAAAAACCAATCGAAATTTTCAGGAAGTGGTGTCGTCAGCTTTTGGTTCAAGTCAAGGTTTTCAGTTTGGTGGTGGACTTCAATTTGAATATTCGCGTTTTTCAGCAAGTACTGTTATTAGTTTAAGCCATACAGAACAAAATTTGCAATTCAATATTCCCGCGTGGGAGGTTCCTGTAATAGATGTGGATGGTACTATTAAAGGGTATTTGATTTTGTCGGACACAAGCAAAGAAACAGTTTCTCTAAAAAGTAAATTTTCACAGAATGAAATAGCACTTCCTATAAATTTGTCTTACAAACAGAACTTTTTAAAAACTTTTAGCATGGAACTTGGAATTGGCCTATTGCCAAAATTGCAAACCACGACAAAATTAAAGTTTCCTGGCATTGCCGATATGTTGAATAGTGGCAATTCGAAAATTAAATCAAACTTTAGTGTGCCAATGTCAATAAGATTTGGGCTTTATAAAGATTTTCCGCAATTCACGGCGGGTTTTACCTCCTTAGTAACGCCGTTTTATAATTCAAAATATTCATTACCGGGTGAGGTTAATTTAAAAGGGAAGCAAACAACGATTCAATTCACACTTTACAGAAAACTTTAAGAATGTTAAAGGTCCAATATTTTTAAACTTAGAACCGTCTTAAAAGATAAAAATTCAACAGAAATAAAATTTAATACTTCATAGGTCACACATAATTAACAATCACATGAAAACAAAACTATTTACTCTTCTATTTTGCCTCGAAGGTTTTGGTGCAATGTCACAAATTTATAAACCGAAAAGCAACTTTCACCGGGTATTACCGATGAATTTTCTTTCGGCTTGTCAAAATCAATAAATGGCAAATTTTACTATCAAAATTTGAAAGCAATTCATAAATACGAAAAAGGAATTCTTTTTAAATATCCTGATTGCCCAAAGCAATGGGTTTTGGGTGATACCGTGATATTAAGTGATATAGAGGAATTTGATGGAAAAATATTTATATCTAGCGATTATCTTTTAGCAGTTGGATCTGATTCTTTTGGGGTTTGTTATTTTGATGGAACCAGTTGGAAAGGTTTTGCTCCCAGCAAGGGATTGGTTGGTTATCAACTTTGTGCTGCTGGAAAATTTTTGTATTTCTTAAGCCAGCAAGGTGATTTGTATAAATTTGATAAGTCGGGTAATAAAACAATTATTGACAATAATAAACGCTTTGCTTGGCCCCAAATGGTATGATACCAGCAAACATCTGTTGTTTGGCAAGATGCTTTTTTCATTTTTAAATACGATGGATATCAATTTGATTCTATAAAAACCCTCAAGATAAATTCCTATAAACAGCAAATTTCGGATAGTGACTCAGACGTTTATTTGCGTAATGACAAATACCTTTTCAAAATTGGAAAAGCCTTTAAGATTGAGATGTTAGATTCATCGGTTTCTATAAGTAATAGTCAATTATTAGGTGTAATGGATAACCATGTTTACTATTTTGATTATATACCGAACAACTATTATACTAGGGCGTTTAATTTAAAAACAAAAAAGACCCATGATGTTATTGGCATTCTATTTACAACTTCGGCCAAGGCTAGTTTCAATAAAATTTACACGTATTCTTATGATTATACAGGAGTTGTAAAGGCTAAAATATTCGAAATTATAGAAGGCATTGCAGTTGAAGGAAATATTTATGAAGATTTGAATTTGAATTGTAAGCGTGACGCTTAGGAAAATCCATATCCAAAATTGAAATTGATCTATACCGATAGTAGTAATAACTTCATAACCTTTGCCAATGATACCGGATATTACAAGATTTCAGTAATCCCTGGAAATTTCACATTAAATGTTGAAAAAAAGTATTTAAAAACCTTATACGATTCATGTGGAGGCACCAAGACTTTTAGTTCTGGCAAAACTTACTCTGTTGATGTGCCTTACAGAGTTATTTCAAATAAGAAAGATATAGGTTCTGTTATTACTGCACATATTGGATATGTTGCTAGGCGTGGCTTTTCAGAAAAATATAATATCATTTACCAGAACTATGCAACTACAACTGAAAATTTTACCATAGAACTAGAATATCCGGATAGTGTAACCTATAAAAGTTCTTCATTAAGCCCTAGCAGTCATGTAGGTCGAATATTAACCTTTGTTGTGAACGGTATTAAAAAGTTTGAATCTGGCAAAATTGCACTTGTCTTTGAAATTGCAGCAAAAAAGCAATTAAACTCAAAGATTCGATTTCTTTGTAATACTTATAGCTTGGCAAATGATTTGGATTCAGCCAATAATTCTGACCTTCTCATTCAAACGGTTAGGGCATCTTTAGATCCAAATATAAAACAATCATTTCCCGAAGGGTATGTTAAAACACCGGTTTCTAAAATCCGATATCATATTCAATTCCAAAATGAAGGAAATCATTATGCAACTCGAGTGGTGGTGGTTGATACCATAGATGGTAGATTGTCAATGAACAAATTGCAAATGATAGGTTGCAAGCATCCATACACCTTGCGTGTTGAAAAGGGAAATGTATTGATTTGGGAATTCGACAATATCTATCTTTTACCAAAAAGCGACGGGGAAGAAGAAAGTAAAGGCTATATAACTTTTGAAACGCCTTTGTCTAGTCCTCTACAAATAGGTGAATCTGTTTTAAACAGAGGTCATATTTATTTTGATTATGAAGATCCTTTGCCAACACCGTTTGCCTTAGTAGCCTTTGGTTCAGACCCCAATGGCATACCAACAATAACCAACAAACAAGCTAAAATTAGCGTTTATCCAAATCCTGGTAATCAACAGTTTACACTCGAAGGAGAATCCGTTTTAGGAAAAGTTTCTGTTTTTAGCAGTTTAGGCGAATTGGTATTTGACAAAACAATTTTTACAGCTACAGAATCTATAAACACAGAGCGTTGGGCCAACGGAATCTATGTAGTAAGGTTTTGGGAAAAAGGGCTTAGTTTAAAAGTTGTAAAACAGAATTGAACCCAAAATCAGCATAAGGAAATTTGAGATTCTAAAATAGTCAGTTTAGCAAAAATTGAATATAGTGGGACACAAAAAAACCGCCGGAATTATTTTCGGCGGTTTTTAAAATTTATAAATAATGAATTATTTACTAAAAAATCCTTTTAGCATATCCAAGCCTTTATCAACCATTCCGCCTTCTGGCACTGAACCTTCGGGTGTTAATTTATCGATGACCATTGGAAGGTATTTTGATAATTGTCCCGCTAAATCCCCACTATCAATACCGAGTTTAGATGAAATTTGTTGCAAAGTGTCTCCACCAATGGCATTGGTAATTTGTGAAGAAGAAACTGGAAGGTTTTCGCCTTTTCCAACCCAAGAGGCTACTTGTTCGCCAAGTCCGCTTGAGGAAAACTGAGATATTAATCCATTTAAGTTTCCGCCATGTTTGCCTAATAAATCCATCACAGATTCTTGAATGTTATTTTGGCCATTATCGCCGCCGCCAACAGCAGATTTAAGAGTATCTAAAAAGTCCATTTGTTTAAATTGTTTATTGAGAGTGATTGGTTGAGAGTAAAAATTAAATTTCCTCTTCTAAAATTGCGTCTGCGGCGTTGTTCTTTACCGACTCAATACCATTATTGCATGAAGCTTCGGTTTCATACATTTGGCTGCTTCCAATAATTTGGCCATTCGTTGCTTTTAGATTGAAATGAAATTTGCCATTGCTAGCGGTTTTACTTTCAAATTTAGAAGCATCTTGAGAGTTTTTTCTAACAGATTCTATTCCGTTATCGCACGATGCTTTAGAAGAATAACCTTCACTGCTTAAGATGCTTTGACCATTTCCAGCCCTTAAATTGAATTGAAATTCTCCGTTTGTTCGTTTAGTGATTACAAATTTTCCCATAATTTTAAATTTCGGCAAAACTAAAAAAACCTAACAATTTATAACTATGAATTAGGTCATCACAAAATTAAATTTTTGTAAAAAGAGTTTTTTCAAGTTAAGAGAACTTCAATTTTAACTAAGTTTGAGAAAAGTATTTTATTTAAACCTTATTCATCCTTCCATTGCACACCTAAGTTATACATGGTAAAAGCCCAAACATCTGCTTCTTCTTCAATAAGCTTAGAAGTAGGTTTTCCAGCACCATGACCAGCATTTGTATCAATTCGCACCATATAGGGAATCGTAGAGTTTTTAGCTGCCGCTTTTGCTTGCAAGGTTGCAATAAATTTAAAGGAGTGCGAAGGAACAACCCGGTCGTCGTGGTCGCCGGTTGTAACCAAGGTAGCCGGATATTTAACACCTTCCTTGAGGTTATGCAAAGGTGAATATTTAATCAAATAATCAAATTCATCTTTAACATCACTTTTTCCATATTCAACAGCCCAGCCCCAACCAACAGTTGATTTATGGTATCTAAGCATGTCTAGAACTCCAACTCCCGGAAGAGCAACTTTAAACAATTCTGGGCGCTGAGTCATTACCGCTCCTACCAAAAGCCCGCCGTTGCTTCTGCCTTGAATAGCTAGTTTTTCACTAGAAGTATATTTTTCTTTGATTAAGTATTCGGCTGCTGCAATAAAATCATCAAAAACGGTTTGTTTTTTCTCTAGAATTCCGGCTTTATGCCAATCTTCACCATATTCTCCTCCCCCTCTTAAATTAGCAATTACATAAACACCTCCTTGTTCTAAAAAGGCAATTTTACTGGTACTAAATGAAGGGGTGATACTAATGTTAAATCCACCGTATCCATATAATAAAGTAGGATTGGATCCATCAAGTTTAATACCCTTTTTACTCGTAATAAACATTGGTATCTTATTACCATCCTTCGAAGGATAAAAAACTTGTTTGGTTTCGTATTCTTTTAAATCAACTGGAAATTCTATGGTTTTAAACAACTCCGACTTGCTTTGGGCAATATCATACCTGTAAATTAGACTAGGAACCGTTATTGAGGTAAAGGAATAAAAGGTTTCTAAATCACTTTTATTTCCGCTAAATCCGCCGGCAGTGCCAATTCCGGGTAATTGAATTTCTTTTTCTTGTTTACCATCCAAACTGAATTGATAGATATGACTGCTTACATCTTGTTGGAAACCTGCAAACAATTTATTTCCGGTAAAAGTTACCCATTCAAGCAAATGTTTTCCTTCGGGGATAAGGGTTTGCCAGTTTTCCTGAGAAGTATTGGCAGGGTCAATAGCCACTAGTTTGTATTTTGGAGCATCGTGATCAGTCATAACCAGTATTTTGCCATTATACGTTTCTACAACTCCAGGATTGTTTTCAAATCCTTTAACCAGTAATTTTAACTCGTTGTGATTACCATTTTTTAAGTCGGCAAACCAAATTTCACCGCCACTAGTGCCTTCCGAAATATTAATAAATAAATAATCTTCATCTTCTGTTACCATTGGCCAATAATAGCGCAAAGGGTATTTTGCATCTTGAAACACCAGTAAATCCTTGTCTTGGGTTTGACCTAAAGTATGGAAATAAACTTTTTGATAAGTGTTTGCAGCCGACATTGCTGTTCCTCCTTTTGGTTTGTCGTAACGGCTGTAATAAAAACCATTGCCTTTCCAAGAAGCGCCACCAAATTTAGTCCACTCAATTTTGTCTTCAAGTTTTTTTCCGGTTTCAACTTCCATAACAAAAATTTCTTGCCAGTCGCTGCCAGCTTTTCCAAGACTATAAGCCAAATATTTGTTATCGTGGCTAAACGATATTCCTCCAAGAGAAACCGTGCCGTCATTCGACAAACTATTTGGGTCTAAAATTATTTTTGGTTCTCCTGTAAGCCCTTTTTGTATGTATAAAACACTTTGATTTTGTAAACCATTGTTTTTATAAAAAAAGTAATTTTCACCCTTTTTAAATGGGCTGCTGTATTTTTCGTAATTCCATATTTTTTCTAGACGTTTTTGAATTTTATCGCGAAAAGGAATTTGCTTTAAATATCCAAAAGTATAGTTGTTTTGCGATTTAACCCATTCGGCAACATCAACAGCGGTATCGTATTCGAGCCAACGAAAAGGGTCAGCAATACGTGTTCCAAAATAATAATCTGAGATTTCAACTTTTTTAGATAAAGGTGGTTCCCCAAAGGTAATAGAAGGCAATGAGTTTTTGGAATTGTTCATACAAGATGCAAAAAACAAACAGACAATAAATGAGAAGGAAAGTTTTTTCATAGATGTTTTTTTATTTGAAAACAAACCAAGTATAATTTGGCAAGTTTGATAATAAGAATCGATGAAAATAGATTTTTTTAATGTTTAAATTAAAAAAGTACGCTTGTTTATCAATCGGCATCAGTTCCGTTGGTTGATAAAAACAAAAAAGTCCTGATTTTTTTTCAGGACTTTTTATTAGATAAATCTTAAATTAAAGGGCTGCTTCGTAACGTTTACCAACTTCATCCCAGTTGATTACATTAAAAAATGCGGCGATGTAATCCGGACGACGATTTTGATAATTTAAATAGTAAGCATGTTCCCAAACATCCATTCCTAAAATTGGATTGCCTTTTTTATCGGCAATATCCATCAATGGATTATCTTGATTTGGTGTGCTGCAAACACATAATTTATGGTCACTATCAACACAAAGCCAAGCCCATCCAGAACCAAAGCGTGTGGCGCCTGCAGCAGCAAATGCTTCTTTAAATTTTTCAAATCCACCAAGTTCGGCATCAATAGCTGAAGCTAATTTACCAGTTGGCAAACCGCCTCCATTTGGGCTCATAATGTTCCAAAATAGGGAATGATTGTAATGTCCTCCGCCATTGTTTCGAACAGGCATGGGATATTTGCTAATATTTTTACATAAGTCTTCAATACTTAAATTTTCCATATCAGTTCCGGCAATGGCATTGTTTAGGTTAGATACATAGGCATTGTGGTGTTTTCCATGATGTATCTCCATGGTACGTGCATCAATGTGTGGTTCCAAGGCATCAAAAGCATACGGTAATTCGGGAAGAGTGTGTGGCATATTTATTTTTATTAATGAGTTACAAAGTTAAAAGGATATAGTTAGTTTTTTACATAGAATTAACAATTATTCAAAGCTATTTGTTCGATGTATCATTTAGAAAAGAAACAACAAAAAAGGATACCTCTAATTTCAATAGGAATTAAGTGCATAGAACTGTTATTTTAACTAATTTGAGGGATTATAGAATTGATTTTTGTTTTCTTTAATAAAAAGGCCCTAGCAGGTATGGTTATAAATAGGAATTTCCCTGAATAGTTTGATGTAATTTTCCTTAGTAATTGGTGCTTCAATTGCGGTTATAAATTAGGGTTATGTTTTAGATAGTTGTGGAACTAACAATTCTTGATACCATGACTCAATGGTAATAGGGTTTCTAATTGATTTCATATTATTGGCAATATTCTTTGAAAGTTACATTATCTGATTAGAAGATTTCTTTATTTTTTCTAAAAATACAAACGACAAGTAATAAACAACGAACCGCTAACAGCACCTAAAAAATTGGCGGTTCGGCGGTTAAATGAAGCTTTGTACTTTGTATCTAGCTTTTTGGTAACAGACAGTTTTCGCTCCGAAATCGCCAACTTTTGGCAGCTACAAAACTTATTGCGCAAACTATTTTGACAACCCACTCCTTCTTTTTTAAATGAAGCTTTTTTGGAAAGAATTCTTTAAGAAAAAATTTAAATTAATTATAATAACTTTTTTTTGTATTCTTGATTTTTTATTATTTGAACGGTCTCAAAATATGTAAAAAAATTTTAAAAGAAAAGACTGGCTAATTGAACTCAAACTTAAATTTTAAAAATATGAAAACTTCAGTCCAAAAAAATGTTTTGTTATTTGCTTTTCTTTTAATCATAGCTTTAGGTTGCAAAACGCACAAGAAAAATGAAACTTTAACCATTGACAAAGTAAAAGAGGCTGCTGCAAACGGCGATAAAAAGCTGATGGAATCAGATATAATTATTGAAGGGTATTTCTGGAATGAGACTGTTCCATTACTCATAACCGACCTAAAACTTTTAGATATCAACACGCCTTTACCCGAACAAAAATTTATTCTTTTATCGGGGCCAGGAATTGAAAAAATTTTAGTAGATGAAAAATTTAGTGGTGCCTATATTAGGATAACAGGCAAGGTGCGCGCAGTAACTAATAAAAAAACTGGTATTATGGAGATCGATGTAATCTGTACGGAACCTCCACTTTTTTTAAAGCCTCGCATAAAAGATGTTTTAATCCCTTTTAAATTTAATTTTTGCCAACTCAACCCAAGAATATGTGAGTTCCAAAATATATTTCCTTTTAAAACCAAATATGCTATTCTTTACTCTGGGGGCTTAAATATAGTCAACGCCCATAGGAGGTACTGGAACGATTTGCAGTTTATGTATTTTACCTTAAAAAATAAATACGGTTACACCGATGAAAATATTATTGTGATTTACAAAAATGGATCACCTGAAGATTTAAGCATGCCGGTGGATTATGCCGCCACCACTAACGGTTTGAGGAATGCCATTGATTTTTTGAAAAGTAAAATTACTTTTAAAGATGACCTGTTTGTTTTTGTAACCAATCACGGCGCCGGTTATCATCGAGGTGCCGGGCACCAAGGAATTGCAACAGCTGGCAATAGAGGTGGAACAGCCGATGCCAATAGCGATGAAATTGATGCACAAATGATAGATGAAAATATTTTTTATTATGGTCAGTCAAACAATAATCTTCTTGATGATGACTTTGGTTCAATGCTCAATGAATTAGAGCGGAAACGCATGATAGCAGTTATGGAACCCTGTTTTTCTGGTGGTTTGCTTCACGATTTAAGAGGCGTTAAATCTGTAGTAATTTCTGCATCAGATGAATTTCAATTTTCATACGCAGGAGCTTCTTCTAATGGTGTTAGTTATGATATGTTCTCCTACTACTTTACCGAAGCTCTTAACCAAGCTAACCCATCAGGCGTTGCATTAGCAACCAATCCAGATACCAATGGTGATAATAAAGTTTCCATTTTAGAGGCGTTTCTTTATGCTAAATCTAAAGATACTGCAAATGAAACACCGATGCTAGAAGACACGGGTGATGGTGTAGGAACTAATACCCCTGCAGCGGCCGCAGGAGACGGTTTGTTTTCTAGTACGACATTTCTTTAAGAGACGGTTTTCAAGAACTATGGTTTTTTCAATAATGCTAAGAATGAATAAGCTTAACTGAATTGGAATCTTTAAAAAACTATAAGAAAAATTCTTTATAAAAAGCAAATCAAACAATATTTTTAACTCAAAAATTTATTTAGAATGAAAAGTAAAATCGGAACAAAAGAAAATCCAATGGTGTTAAAAACACCATCATTGTCTTCTGAATTTACGATGCATGTGGACGAAAAAGACGGAAACGAAGTTTTGGTTTGTACGGTTGGTAAAACTGTTTTGCTTTATAAGATAAAAATTATTTACGACCTAATCGAAATGCTCAAGAAACACGGAGATTGGATAGAACTGGGCAGCGCACACGAACAAAAGCCCGCAAAAGAAGGAACTGTTGAAGTTTGGGGACGTTCAAAAAACAATCCTGTGAAGGGCTGGTATGCTCTTAAAAAAGGTCTTCGTGGACGAGTGGGAATGTATATTCCCCCCTTATTGGAAAAACTCGATCTTGCTGAAGTGACACGGTGCAAAGGGAAATAAAATGAAAGCAAAGTAAAATCTCTTTCAAGTTCATCGCCTGTCAGTAAATGGTGCAAAGGGAAATAAAATGAAAGCAAAGTAAAATAGATCGAAAATCCGGGGTTTTTACAATAAGGTTGGTGAGGAGGTTTTCCAAAAGACAGGTTATGGTAAAAAATTCAGGCTTGTGATTCGCGAAAAGCCTTTAAATTCCTTACTTTTGAAATAATAAATAAATGATTCGTTTAATTTCAACAGGATTTGTCGCTTTCATACTTCTATTTCTATGCAATTGCAAAGATGGCGGAATAGATCCAAATAATTTTATTCCGAGTGGGCCTGTCAGTTTGGTTATTAATACCGATTTGCCTGAATATTATAAACTTAAAACCGTAGGAACCTATACCTATCAACCCGGTGGAAATAGAGGTGTTATTGTGGTTCATAATTTTGATGATACCTATGTAACAGTGGAAAGAACCTGCAGTTTTGAACCTGATAAAGCTTGCGCTAAAATTTTTGTAGACAGCACCAATGCCATAATGAGATGTGGCACCTACAATTTAGGAAAATGGGAGGCCTGTTGCGATAGCAAATTTTTGTATAATGGACAATTGTCTCAAGGGCCAGCCCAGTATAATTTAAGAACGTATTATACCCAAGTGAATGGCGCTGTTATCACCGTTAGGAATTAGTTAACACCTATTTATTTTTAACACCTTTTAGAACAAGGATCAAAAAAAAAGAAGAAAATCTTTACATCAACTATTCTGTTATTAGCAACAATTTTTGGCAATGGACAAAATCTTTACATCAAAACATTTGGTAATTTGAAAAACAAATCGATAATCTTTCTGCATGGTGGTCCTGGTTACAATTGTGCAAACTTTGAAGCAACAACAGTTCAAAAGCGAGCAGAGAATGGTTTCTTTGTGATTGTTTATGATAGGCGAGGGGAAAGGCGCAGTAAAGATAATAACGCCAAGTTTACTTTCAAACAAACAGTTGACGAATTAAATTCAATCTATCAAACGTATGGGGTTAAGAAATCAACCTTAATAGGCAATAGTTTTGGTGGAGTTTTAGCAACGCTATTCTCGGAAAATTTTCCTAATAAACTTGAATCAATAATTCTTGTTGGTGCACCAGTTTCTCTTTAAGAAACGTTTAAAACAATTATTGCAACATCAAAAAATATTTACCAATCTATAAACGACGGTGTAAATCTAAATTAATTGTTAATGCTCGAAACGATGGTCACACGAGCATTTAATATAGTTCATACTGCTTTATTCACGTAATGCAAAATGGTTTTTATAGTCCTAAAAAACCAGCTGAAGAAGCAAAATTTATTTATTCAAAATTCAGAACCGATACATTGCTAAAAAAGTATGCTTCTCAAATGAGCTTCGATGCACCGCAAGGGTTTTGGAAAAATGAAAAATATACGTTGATTAATCTTTCTGCTAATTTAACAAAATTGAAGGCTCAAAAAATTAGGATTTATGGTTTATATGGAAAAGAAGATGGATTTTACTCAAGCCAACAAGTACTCGCATTGCAAAACTTAATTGGGACTGAAAACCTAAAATATTTTGAAAACTGTTCTCACAATGTTTTCGCTGATTAGCAGACTCAATTCATAGACAATATCAAGACTTGGGTAAAGTAAAAAGCTTAGGAATGGTCGTTTGATGAATTTTAGGTTGGGTATTTGAATGTTTTTGCATCGAATCAGGTTCTTTTATTTCCTAAAGCTTTTCCAACTAATAATAGAATTAAATCCAGAAACTTAAAACGGAGTAATTCTGACGTAGAATCTAGCCAATTTTACTTTTCGGGCCTTAGAACTATTATGTTATATGGGCATTTACTTTGGTAATTTTCTTAAATAGCTTTGGGCTATTTATTAAATGCAATTGGAATTATTAGAAAATTTATATCCTTTCTTTGGTTTCTTATCGCAAAACACTAAAAAAATAAGCGGTTTTATTAATCGAAATTATTTTACTTTATTATGAAGACAACAATTCATTACTAATTAATTATTAATTATCGGAGTTGTTTTTCAATTTAATTTTTTGTTTAGATAATCTTATCACAATAATTTAGTAATCTACCTTTTAGAAGATTCGCGCTTAATATTTTCAATTAAAATGATATCAAAAAAACTACCAATTCTTCTTCTTTTCTGCTCACTTTCTATAGCAGCAAATGCACAAACTCTTTTGCATTATTGGAATTTTAATGTTACTTCTAGTTATACAAATCATATTGCTCCAAGTTCAACTATTGGCAACGGAAAATTAGATACTTTGAAATTTTCTGGAGGGAACAGTTTAGTTGACTTTGCCAATGGCAACAATTCAGACTTAAGTTTAAACCTTAATGCTAGAAATAGCGATTTGTCGGGCACACATTTAAGATTTAATAACCCCATTTATGGAGCACTTATTTTTAGTTTACCAACTACAGGCTATAAAGATATAATTGTTAAATACGCTTCTGTTCGTTCAGGTTCTGGTGCTTATTTACAGTTTATACATTATACTACTGATGGTGTTAATTATACTTTGTATGACACCATGCGTCCAAACACAAGCACAGGACAACAAATTTTTACCATTGATTTAAAAAATAAATCAGTTGTTAACAATAACCCCAATTTTAAAATACGCATTACATTTGGTCAAGGAGGAGGTGGTACCGCAGGAAACAATCGTCTTGATAATTTTACAGCAGAAGGAAAAGTGATTCCGAATCCAGTTTTAGTTCATTATTGGAGTTTTAATAACAATTCATCAAATGCCAATATTGTCAAATTAAATACAAGCTTAGTTTCAGGTGCAGACATATCTCATAAAACTGGTGGCACTAGTGTTATTGATGCAGCAGGTGGTACCGCCCAAGAATTTAGTACTAATAACTACAATGCAAGAAATGGCGATTCATCTGGTACACATTTAAGATTCAATAACCCTATTGGAGGTGGTTTAGAGTTTTCTTTACCTACAATTGGTTACGAAGAGGTGAAAATAAACTTTGCTACAAGAAGATCAAGTTCAGGTGCCGGTGCACAATTATGGTATTATACAACAAATGGCAGCAATTACACATTTTTTGATACCATTTATCCAAATAATGGTGCCCCTACTTTAAAAATACTTGATTTTTCGACTTTGTCTGCTGCAAACAATAATGCTAATTTTAAACTAAAGGTTGAGTTTATTCAATCAGCAGGAGGTACTGTTGGCAACAACAGGTTTGATAATTTTACATTAGATGCAGTATCTATAGGTGGGATTGATACCGTTTCACCATCTATTGTTTTTAATCCATTAAAGAACAAATTAGATTTACCAACTAATGCTATACCAACTTTAACTTTTAATGAAGCAATAAGACAGCCAAATGATCAAGCAATTTCAAATCTATATTTAGACACAATTATCGAATTAAGAAAAAACAGTTTGACTGGCACCCTCGTCCCTTTTAAATCATCAATAAGTAGCTCGGTTGTATCAATATCACCATCTACAACACTAGAAAATAATCAAACTTATTTTTTGATTTTGAAACCAAAAAGAGTTGAAGATTTAAGTGACAATTTAATCAAAGATACTTTGTATACCACTTTTAAAACCATTTCCGTTCAAACAAAATTTTCAATTGGAGATTGGGTGTCCGTTGCTTATAGAATGAATGCCATAGCCTCAGAAGATGAAATAGCTTTTTTAACGTTTAAAAATATTTTAGAAGGAACAAAAGTGAATTTGACAGATGCAAAATATACAACAAATGCAACATCTCAGTGTGCTGGTGGAATAGTATGGACAGCCCCCACCGGTGGAATAGCGGCAGGAACAGTTATTTCTATACAAACTAGTGCTCTAATTGCTAATTTTGGAACAGTTAGCGGTTCCGGTTTTGGTTTATCATCTGGAGGCGATCAAGTAATTGTGTATACTGGCTTAAATACCGCACCTAACTTTATTACAGCCTTAAGTTCTAACACTTGGACGAACAACAATATTTTATGTAATGGCAGTTTCTCAAATATTCCAAACGGGTTAGTTGATGGCGTTTCTTCAATCAGTTTTGGAAGGTCAAAAGACACCGTGGCTGGCAATGTTGCCAATTCATATTACCAAGGCCCACAAAATCTAACCTTAAGTCAAATCAAAGATTCAATATTAAATTTAAAATATTGGAAAGGTGCCGCTAGTGGAACTGCACCTCAATCTTGGCCAACTTGGGCTTTTGATGGTCCTCCTTCTATAACCGGAGTATCGGTATTAAACAATAATTCTATTCGTCTGATTTTTAATAAAGACCTAAACAATTCCTCTGCAACACTATTTTCAAATTACACTGGAATTAATAGTGTGAGTAATATTTTAAGAACTAATAATGGTACTTTAAAAGATTCAATCACAATAATTTTTACTACACCATTTAAGGCCGATAGTAGCTATAAACTAACGGTAAACAATGTACAATCTTCTGATTTGATTAGCATGTTTGCTCCATATAGTTTTTCTTTTACCTATTCAACTACAATTTCTTTCGAAAAACCCTTTATTGTGGTTAAAGAAGATGTAGGCAGTTTGAATCTAAAGTTAAACATTGTTAATCCATCAAATGCTTCAATTAATTTGGTACTTAAAACGATTGGTTTTAGCACAGCAGTCGCTAGTTCTGATTTTACCCTTGCCACTCAACTTATTCAACTTGATGGCAGCAGTAATCAAAAAAGCATTACTATTCCAATAATTAACGATACAGAGGTAGAACAAGACGAATATTTTGTTTTAGAACTGCAAAATGCATCAGGATTAAAAATACTGGGCCCTACTTTTACAACCATTTATATAAAAGACAACGACAAAAAAGGACCACTTGCAACTAAAGATATTGAGTTAATCTATAAAAAAAGTTTTGACCCTTCGCCAACAGGTAGTACTTGCGAAATTGTGGTTTACGATTCCATCTCTAAGCAATTATATACCACTAGTGCTATCGAAAAAAGATTTGACATTATTGATTTTAGCAATCCAACAAATCCGGTAACAAAAAAATCTATTAGCATGTTGCCTTATGGAGAAATTACAAGTATTGCAGTTAAAAATGGTGTTATAGCTGTTGCATCACCGAATTCAATTACAGAAAATGATGGTAAAGTTGTTTTTTTTAGCACAAATGGTGATTATATTAAGGAATTAACTGTTGGGAATTTACCAGATAATATTTTATTTACTCCCGATGGCAAATATCTTTTAACAGCAAATGAAGGACAGCCTACTAAAAATTATTCGATTGACCCAGAAGGTTCTGTTTCTATCATTGATTTACAAAAAGGAATTGCTAATACTACCCAAGCCGACGTAAAAACACTTTTCTTCACAAATTTTAACATAATCGAAGCAACTATTATTGCATCGGGTGTTAGAAAAACTCAAAAAACAAGCACCCTTTCTAAAGATTTAGAACCAGAATATATTGCTGTAGCGTCAAATTCTAAGAAAGCGTGGGTAATTTGTCAAGAGAACAATGCAATAGTAGAAATTGATTTAAATACCAAAACATTTGGTTCTATTTGGGCCTTAGGTACAAAAAATTGGATGGCCGCTGGAAATGGCATGGATGTTAGTGACAATAATCAAGAGATTTTGATTTCTCAATGGCCAGTTAAATCATACTATGTACCCGATGGAATTAGTTTCTTTCAAAAAAATGGTGTGGATTACATAATTACTGCCAATGAAGGCGATGAAAAAGAGTATACTGGATTAAATGAGCGAACAACAGTTGGAGCAACTACATATATTTTAGATTCAGCAAAATTTCCAAATGCAAACTTTTTAAAAGCAAGTCATAACCTTGGTCGTTTAAGGGTTACTAACTTAAATGGAGATACTGATGGAGATGGTGATTTTGATGAAATATTTTCTTTAGGTTCAAGGTCTTTTTCTATTTTTAATGCAGATACAAAATCAATAGTTTATGATAGCAAAGACGATTTTGAGCAAATAACTTCAAAAGACACAAACTTTGTAAAAGTTTTCAATGCCGATAATGGCGGCAATGGTGCCAAAAGTAGAAGCAGAGCAAAAGGTCCAGAACCTGAGGGCTTGGCATTAGCTTCAATAAATAATAAAGATTATGTTTTTATTGGTTTGGAAAGAACTGGCGGAGTAATGGCTTACGATATAAGCAATCCAAACAATCCAATATTTACTGACTATAAAAACCCTAGAAATCAATCAGTGTTTGCAGGGGATAACGGACCTGAAGGGATAATATTTATATCAAATAAGCAAAGTCCAGATGGCAAACCTTATGTTATAGTTGCAAATGAAGTTAGTGGTACTTTAGGCATTTATGAAATAAAAGTGAATACACCAACCATTGGTATTACGGATATTAATTACGATACTAAAATAGTAATTTATCCTAATCCAAATAAAGAGAAAATTGCATTTCTATCTAAAATTTCAAGTGGTAAAATATTTAATATTTTAGGTATACAGGTTTTAGAATTTGAAGATGTTCAAACCATTAGCTTGAGTGAGTTGAATTCAGGCGTTTATTTCATAGAACTTAGCAATGGTCAGCAAACGAAGCTGATAATTGAGTAAATTTTTATACAAATAACCTAAACTTATCCAAGGCCTCCTGAAAAAGTGAAATATACCGTATAAAAGGAAGCATTGAATTGGAAGATGTGAAGTTGAAAATGCAATATATTATTTTGAGGTCTGCCGAAAAATACCTCAAGTTGAGTTAATATTTTACTTGTTGAAAGAATTTCTTTATTATCTTAATGTTTGGAAAAAAACTATGACAAAAACCCTTTAATTATTTTTTATAACTATTAAGTTCACTGCATCTAACCTGCTGCGATGCCAGCGACTCGAGGTAGGACAAAGTTAATCTTCCTCTTGACTTCTTGCATGGGGCACACCTAACTTTTTCACCAAATTGTCGAATAATTCAATTGTCAAATAAAAAAGACTATTTTTGTTATTAACAAAATGAAAAAAATTACCGCCTTATTATTAATGATAAGCTACCTGATACCAGTAATTGGTTTATCAGTCAAGCAACATTATTGTGGTGGTGAATTGACTTCTATTAGCATTCTTTTTTCAGACAGTCATTCGTGTTCTTGTGTCAAGAAGCCAATGAAGAAAGATTGCTGTAAAAACAAAACAACTATCTTAAAACTAACGGACACTCAAAATTTTACAAAGAAAGTTGCAATTAACTTCTCTAAAAATTTTAAATTCTTAGTTCCGTTTTTTCCAGTTTACCACTCTCATTATGCAGATGTTTCTTTTGAAAAACATCTTCCCTTTGCGATTTACCCGCCCCCTCAAAAAAGCGAAGCGCTTTATTTACTCAATCGGGTTTTCTTGATTTGATTTTGAACAAAGGCCAATATCAAGATTGATATTTGACTATGCTTGTTTTCTGTGTTGCTAGCGGCACCAAATTCAAAAAAAGATTTAATTATCAAAAATTCAAAAAAGAAGAATAACGCTAAAATTAAAATTATTTACAATAACGGCAATTGTAGTTGTTGGTTTTAGCTTTCTATCAGAAACGATGAAAAAAAATTTTTACCTAATAAATGTCCTGTGACTTACCAAACCAATAAAGCTTTGAGCCTTTCAGTTTAGTCTTGTGATAGAGGAATCGACTTGGAAAGGTTTGAAAAAATATATTCAATAAAAATTAAGATCATAAAATGTTCAACAAGAAATAAATATTTATCAAAATGAAAAAGACAATTTTCTTATCAATGGCATTGATGTTCGTTATGACGATTTCCAAAGCCCAAACTACTGCCATGCCTTTATCAGGTAAGGATTGTAATGGAGTTTCGCACGATTTAATGACCGACCTAGATGCTGGCAAAGCGGTTATTCTTCACTTTTTTATGCCAAGCTGCGGCAGTTGTCCACCACCGGCCCAGAAAATCCAGAAAATGGCAAATAATATCTTAAAAACACGCCCAGGTATGATAACAGCCTATGCCATGCCATTTCAAAATTCAACTTCTTGCAGCTATACTTCTACTTGGTGTTCTTCAAATGGACTTTCCTTATATATGCCATATGATAGCGGCGCAACACAAGTAGCACATTACGGGGGTTTTGGAATGCCAACTGTTGTATTACTTGGGGGTAAAGATCACAAAGTGCTTTTTTCTACTCAAAGTTTTAGCACAAGCGATACAACAATTATGAAAAATGCTATTCTAGCTTTGTTAAGTGGAACCACAGGGGTCCCTGCTTTTTCAAGCGTAGTTTCTGTATTTAATGTTTATCCAAACCCTGCAACCGATCTAGTTTCGGTATCTGTTGAATTGAAAGAGACTTCTAACCTGCTGATTGATATTGTTGACATAACTGGAAAACAAGTTGCAATTATATTTGATGAAAAACAAAACTCAGGAACTTTTACAAAGCAATTCAACTCTTCCATTTTGCCAAATGGAATTTATTTAGTTAGGCTGAGTGTGAACGGAAAAACCGCCACACAGAAACTTAGCATCAATCACAAATGAAAAAATTAAAACAAACAGTTTTAGTAGTAGTTTCAATGTTTGCAGCTACTACTTTTTCTTTTTCACAATCTTATTCCATCACACCAAACGATACTTTCGTAGTAAATGCAATGATGGAAGATTTGGAAACACTTACTATTAAACAGGTTAACAACATTGCCGATACCCTTTATTTGCAATGGGAAAAAGTAAGCGAATCAGTCCCTGACCGCTGGGAAGCATCGGTTTGTGACAATCAATTTTGTTATGCAACTTTAATAGATAGCGGCTCAATGAATCCAATTTTTCCAAATGATTATAGTTTTCTTTTACTGCATATTACTGCACATGTTATTTACGGAACGGCAACAATTCGTTATGCTGTTTGGGATGTAAATTTCCCAAAGTTGAAAGACACAGTAACTTTCATCATGAATGTAAACGCCGCAGGCATTGCTAAAGCAAATATTAAAACACAACAAGTTTGGTTTGCAGAAAATATAATCCATTTTAGAAACACCAATCAAAATTATTCTTCTCTAACAATAGTTGATTTAAACGGAAAAGAAATTTTCAACACAAGTATCAATAATAAATTAGAAATTGAAATACCAATTCTTCCCACTTCTTTATATATCATTCGATTAACCGGGAAGCAAAAACAGTTTACACAAAAAATATTTATTCAAGAATGAAATCAAAAGCCATTAACACAACAATTTTTTTTCTGGTATTCGGATTCAAAATTTGTTTTGCACAAAATGCTCTTTTTATACCACTGGCGCTTACGGGAACAATTTTTGACTTGAATGTCCAACAGGGTTCAAAATTTTTTTATGGCACACAATCAACACCAACTTTTGGAGTAAACGGCGTTTGGATGGCCCCAACTATTATTGTTAACAAAGGCGATAGCATTAAACTAAATGTAACAAATAATCTTTCTGTAAAAACAACTATGCACTGGCACGGCTTGCATGTGGCGGCATATAATGATGGAGGGCCTCATCAAATAATAAATCCCACTAAAACGTGGAATCCGAGTTTTAAAATAAGAAATAATGCTGCAACATTTTGGTATCATCCGCATGGATTAAATCAGACAGAACAGCAAGTTTCTAAAGGCATTGCAGGTTTTTTTATTGTGAAAGACAGTGCTGAAAACACTTTGAGTTTGCCAAGAACTTACGGTGTTGATGATATTCCTTTAAACTTTCAAACAAGGTCTTTTGATGTATTACAGCAAATTGCAATTGCAACAGATATGGACACAGCAATTTTTGTAAACGGAACCTTGCAAGCGTTTTTCAATGCACCTTCGCAAGTAGTTCGTTTTCGTTTGCTGAACGGCAGCAGTTTACGCACTTACAATTTTGGATTGAGCAATGGTCAAGCATTTTATCAGATTGCTACCGATGGTGGAATGAAGGACACTTCACTTGAATTGACCCGGCTTCAACTTTCGCCTGGTGAAAGAGCAGAAATTCTTATCAACTTTTCGGGTATGACAGGGCAAACAATTTACATGAAAAGTTTTGCTTCTGAATTATCAACTGGCATTTACGGAGCCGATAGTGTTGGAAACGCGGTAAACGAGATTCACGAATACGAAGAAAATACATTAAACGGGACAGATTTTAATTTGCTTAAATTGATAATCGTAATGCAAACGGCAAATCCTGTTAAATCTGTACCCGTTAATTTAATTCCATATGTTCCAATCCATATTTCCTCTGCTACCAAAACTAGAACAATTGTATTTGATACCATACGTTTATTGCCAGCAGATATTCCAAATTTGGCCGAAGGTCCGTTTGGCATGAACAATAAATCCTTTGATATGGATTATGTGAATGATACCATAGATTTTAACGCGACTGAAATCTGGAAATTGGTAAATAATACCTTGGTTGCTCATCCATTTCATATTCATGATATACAGTTTAATGTGATTGAAAAAAATGGAAAGCCAACACCAAAAAAAGAAGAAGGATGGAAAGATGTAGTTTTGGTAATGCCTCACGATAGTGTTAAGTTTATTACAAAATTTGAAACCTTTGCCAATAATATAGTTCCATATATGTATCACTGCCATTTATTGCATCACGAAGATGATGGAATGATGGGAAGTTTTTTAGTTATTGACAAAACATCTTCAGCAGGCGTTTCAAAGATTCAAAAACAAACTTTTAGTTTGTTTCCAAATCCAGTTTCAGAAAATATTTCAATCCAATTTCAAAACGAAATTCAATCAGCGGAAATAAATGTGTTGAATGTTTTAGGTGAAACAGTTTTGAAAGAAAATATTATCAACTCAAAAAATACATCTATAAATGTTGCAGACTTTACCAACGGAATTTATTTCATTCAAATAAAAATTCTTGGCAAGCTATTTTCTCAAAAATTTATTAAAAACTAAAACCCAAATCAAAATGAAAAAATCACTACCAATTTTCTTTCTTCTGCTTTCAGTAAAGGTTATAGCACAATCAGGCATTTCTTGGAATATGGGAATGAATATCTCCACCAATACTTACAGCAATATGCATCCGCGAATGACCTTGAACGGTGCAGGAAACCCGATGGTAATTTGGGGTAGAATGAGTGATCAATCTTGTTTTTTCTCACGTTGGACTGGTTCTGTGTTTACTGCACCCGTAAAGTTAAGCGGCGCTATGCCTGTCGCCTCAACATCATGGTATGGCTCAGACATTGCATCACATGGAGATACGGTGTATGTTGTAATGAGACAATCTCCCGAATCGGCAGATACATCAAAGCATATTTACATTGTACGCTCATTTGATGGCGGACAAAATTTTTCTTCACCGGTTAGAGTTGATTTTATTGGCTCCAATATTTCCCGATTCCCTACTGTTACTACCGATGCAGTAGGAAACCCAATTGTAGCTTTTATGAAATTTAATAATTCGTTTATGGATTCTCGGTGGGTGGTTACAAAATCTGATGATTATGGAAAAACGTTTTCGGCCGATGTAAAAGCAAGTGGTTGGGGTAGCTCAGCCGAAGTATGCGATTGTTGCCCGGGTGCAATTGTAACTGAAGGCAGTAAATCTGCTTTGCTCTACAGGGATAACAATAGCAATATTCGTGATAATTGGATGGGCGTTTCAACAGACAATGCCGCCTCATTTACCAATGGATGCAATATTGACAAAAACAATTGGATGATAAACAGTTGCCCGTCAAGTGGACCCGATGGAGTTGCCGTAGGTGATACAGTATATTCAACTTTTATGAGTTCAGGTTCAGGAAGTTATAGAAACTATTTCAGCAAAGCCTCTTTGAGCAGTATTTCAACACGTTCAGTTACCAACCTTACAGGTCAAATCACAGGACTTTCACAACAAAACTTTCCACGAATTGCAAGTAATGGCAAGGCCATGGCAATTGTTTGGAAACAAACTGTTAACGCCAAAGCACAGCTTCCTATTCTTTTTACCAACGATATTAAAAAAGGGTTTCCGACGGCTTATGATACTGTTGATTTAGTCGATATAACCAATGCTGATGTAGCCGTAGCTAATGGAAAAGTTTGGGTAGTTTGGGAAGATGATAATGCACAAACGGTAAAATTCAGAAGTGGAACTTTTATTCCCATAACAACAGGAATAATGGAGTCGATTTCTCAAAATTTATTTTCTATTTTTCCAAACCCAGCAACCAATTCAGTGCATATCACACTTGCAAACGTTAGCGGAAAATTAACAGTGAACAATTTGTTAGGCCAAGAAATTTTTTCAAAACTAATTTATAATCACACTGAATTGAACACCACTGAATGGAGCATCGGAGTTTATTTTATAACAATGCAATCAGGTCAATCAATCTTTACTCAAAAATTTTTAAAAGAATAAACCTTGAAACTCCACATAAAAAATATGGTGTGTAGCCGTTGCAAAATGGTAGTGAAATCGCAACTAATTAAGTTTGGGCTTCATCCTGCAAAAGTTGAGTTGGGTAAAGTGGAAATTACGGAGGAGTTAAATGAAGTTTCTAAAATAAAGCTAAATAAAATATTATTGAATTTCGGTTTCGAATTATTGGATGATAAAAAAAGCCAAATGATTGAAAAAATTAAGAACCTGATAATCGATGTGGTTCACTATTCAAACGAAACAATAAAGATAAATTTGTCTAACTACATTAGCGATAAACTCCATCACAACTATCACTATTTAAGCAACTTATTTTCGGAAGTAGAAGGTACAACAATTGAACAATACTTTATTTCACAAAAAACAGAAAGGGTAAAAGAATTATTGGCTTATGATGAACTTTCGTTGAGTGAAATATCACTACAACTTTATTATAGCAGCGTATCGCATTTAAGCAAACAGTTTAAAAAAGTGACAGGATTAACGACCTCTCAATTTAAGAAACTAAGAGAGCAAAGGCGAAACCCCATTGAAGAACTGTAAATTATACCAAACAAAGTAAAAGTAGTGTAATACTTTAAGGCTGTAACATTTCCACTTTTGCACAGTGAATAATGTTGTTCAAATTATATAAAATTAAAAAATGGAAAATTTCATCAAATGTATTGACGTATGTTTAGCATATAAGAAGGTTTGTGAAAAATTTGCTTTAGCATTTATGACTTGCTCTGTTTTTTTTCACAATTAAAATTTTTACGTAAATAGAAATGATTCATACCTATCAACTTACAGGAATGACCTGCAACAGTTGCGAATCTAAAGTAAAAAGTAGCTTGCTTTCATTACCTGATATAAACTCGGTTGAAGTTTCAAAAGACACCAACACGGCAACTATAACCATGGAAAAACATATTGCCTTAAACACTTTGCAGGAAGCCTTAAAAAAAGCGGGAGACAAATATCAAATCATTGCAACTCAGCAAAGCGAAGTTGAAGAACAAACTAAAAGTTGGCTTGCTACATACAAACCCTTGCTGTTGATTTTTGCATTCATTTCTTTCATTGCATTGGTATCAGCACAAATGAACCATCAAATATATTGGATGCACTTTATGAGAATCTTTATGGCCGGTTTTTTTCTTACATTTTCATTCTTTAAATTTCTAGATCTCAAGGGTTTTGCCGAGAGTTATGCTATGTATGACATCATCGCAAAGCGTTTCAAAGACTGGGGTTACATTTATGCTTTTCTTGAATTGATTTTAGGAATTGCATTTTTGTTAGACTTCAATCCCATAATTACGAATTGGTCAGCTATCATTATAATGAGCACCAGCATTATTGGCGTTTTACAAACTGTGTTGAACAAAACCAAAATTCAATGTGCTTGTCTTGGCTCAGTTTTCAAACTACCCATGAGTAGCGTTACCATTTTTGAAGATGGATTAATGATTGTAATGAGTGTTACAATGCTCTTAATAATGTAAAATGAAAATAGAATCATTTAATACGTTAAAACCAAACAAGTTGACAAACGTTTTGAAACACGTATTAAAATTCATAAAAGACTTCTTTAAAAAAGATTGTTGTAAATAATATTCAAAAAATAAATAATATGAAACGAATTAAAAACACTCTCCTGCTATTAGCTGCAGCATTTTCAGTCAGCGCTGGCACATGCTCAGCACAAATTAAAAATATTAAGAGCAACACAGTACAAGTTTATGGCAATTGCAATATGTGCAAAAAAAATATTGAAACAGCTGCCAACAAAAAACACATTTCAAAAGCAGTTTGGAATGAAGACACTAAAATCGCAATGCTATCATACGACAGCACAAAAACCACAGTTGATGCTATCCTAAAAAAAATTGCCTATGCTGGATACGACAATCAAAACTACATTGCTCCGGATGAGGCTTACAACAAGTTAGACCAATGTTGCCAGTATGAAAGAAAAATGCCGAAAAGAGAAACGAAGAACGATATTAAAACCAATACTCCAATGGTTTTAGACACCGTCAGAAAAACTACGTCTAATCCAACAGAGATTATATATCATTTGTCATTCGTTTATACCGCTTACTTTGCTTTGAAAGATGCCTTAACAAAAGATGATAGAACGACTTCATCTTCAAGAGCAAGTGAATTATACAATGCAATTAAGACAGTTCCCATGGACAAACTAACGACAGAGCAACATTTAGTTTGGATGAAATATGAAAAGCAATTGTTGAAGGATGCTGAGTATATAAAAGACGTAACAGCAATTGAACAGCAGCGAAAATATTTTATTTCACTCTCAAAAAATATGTATGAAGTAATGAAAGTGATAAAAAATAATGTAACCGTTTATTATGATTATTGCCCTATGGCAAATGATGGCAAGGGCGCTAGCTGGCTTAGCCTGCAAAAACCTATTGCTAACCCTTATTTCGGTAAGCAAATGCTTACTTGCGGTAACGTGCAAGAAACCATTTCAAAGTAAAAGTGTGATAATCTTTTAAATACAGAAAGACAAAAAGATGACCAAAGTTTTAAGGTAGATTTTTGAAACTTATTTCTTTAAATGTGTAAAGTTTCCAATCAATAAACAATCATCTTTACACTAAAATATTTTTATCTAAACAAAATTTAAATTGAATCTAAAAATGAAAAATTTAACAATTTTACCAATCTTAGTTGCATCAGCAATGATTTTATTGACAGCTTGCAATTCAAAACAAACGGCCGAACTGTCTCTCAAAGATGACAATCAGCGAAAAGAAATTTTTACAACAATTATTAAAACCAAACCTTATATGTCAGAAATGATGCATGAGATGATGAATAATGATAGTTGTAAACATAGTATGATGAGAAATATGATGAGTATGTGCAAGGATGATTCTACAATGTGCAAAATGATGATGGGAAAAACTTTGGAAATGTGCGACATGGATGAGTCTAAATGTAAAATGATGACGGGGTGTATGAAATCACATTCTAACGTAATGAAATCAATGAAAGAAGTGGTTAGTAAGGACAACATGAGTATGTCTAAAGATCATAAGAAAACTCAGAATAACATTAACGAAATAGTGTACACTTGTTCCATGCACCCAGAAATTATAAGAGATAAACCCGGTAAATGCCCCAAATGCGGAATGGATTTGGTAGTTAAGAAATAAATTATATCTCTTATCAACGAGATTGCAGAAAAAACAAATAAAAAATTATGGAAAATTTAACCAAACATATTTATCACATCAATGGCATGAGTTGCGGTGGATGCGCCGCAACAGTTAAAAATATATTGTCTGCCGCTCCCGGTATAACATCTGTTCATGTTGATTGGGCAAAGAAGGAAGCTGAAATTACTTCTTCGCAATTAATTAATGCTGATAAATTGCAAGAGGCCTTGAGCGATACGGGTTACACCATATCTGAGCTACAAAATTCAATGTTGCAATAACTTCTCACTTCTAATAAAAAAATAAAAATGAATGATATGATGAATGGAAATCACTGGGGCTGGGGAATGGGATGGGGAATGTGGCTTGTTCTGGTCGTAATTATTCTTGCTATCGTATTTATATTTTTTCAAACAAGACGGAAAAAATAACAAAATGAGCAATGCAAAATTCTTGGCTCTCAATTTTACACCTATTACTATTGCAATTGCAGTTTGGTCTGGAAAAATTATTCCTTCTCTTTTAATCGGATTATTGGCTGGGAGTTACTTCCTTAACCCAACTAATACTGGTGGTTTTGAGACTACAGTTAACCAAATTGTAATTACATTAACAGACCGAGGAAGCCTTCAAGGTATTTTGGTTTTGTATTTGTTTGGCGGTTTAATTTACCTGATAAGAAAATTAGGTGGAATAAAAGCATTTTCAGATTTAGCAGACAAGCATGTTAAGAGTAAAAGAGGCATGTTCTTTCAAAAGTGGGCTTTGATACCTGTTCCTTTTATTGATTGTGGTTTTAGAATTGCTGGTGCTGGTTCAATTACCCGTTCACTAGCGGCTAAGAATGAGATAAAGAATGAACGGTTTGCTTTTAGGCTTAACAATACTGCAAGTTCGGAATTAAAACTTATTCCTATTGCAACTACTTTTGTGGGATTTAAACTTGCAAATATCAGTATCGGTTTAAATGCAACCGGAAGCCTTGAGGATACGTCAGTTTATGCTATCTGGCTAAAGGGTATTATTTTAGAGTTTTTCAGCTTCGTAATAATTATTATTACTTTTTTTACTATCTTTTATCAGTTCAAAAAACCTGCAAATGCTCTGGCAAAACTAACAACATAAAAAGAGATGAAAGAAATGAAGATGAAAATGGAAGAATCAGAACTGTCAATAAAATCAAGAGTTATTAATATTATTGTTCCACTTGTAAGTGTTATCTCATTAAGTGTTTTTTTTGGGTTTTTGGAAAAGGCAAACCTTGAACCAATACTTTTATTGAAGCCATGTCAAACACCTGCCCTAACAGAGCCATGCTTGTAGCATTGTTTATCACTATATCTATTGTTTTTTACTTTTTTCAAAAATAGAATCTTAAAGAATTGACATCAGATATTATATCCAGAGGAAATGAAATAATGAGCACTTTGTTAATTTTCCCTTTAGCGTGGCCGTTGGCATCTGTTTCACAAGCATTAAGTTTGAATGAATTCATAAAGCAATACTTAGGTGCTTCAAAGACAGCTTGGAGTATAGCCGGTTCACTTTTTATATGGTCTTCTGCGGTAACTTGTTTTATTAGTTCGGATTGGGGCGCAGCTTCTTTACTCATGCCAATTGCAATTGCTGTGGTTTCCGGAGCCGGCTTTCCGCTTTGTGCAACGGCAATAATTAACGGAGGCATATTCGGGGATGTTGCCTCGCCAGTTGCAGGAATGACGAATATTTCTTCAAATATTGCTTATACAAACCACGCAAAATATTTAAAATATGCAAACCCTTATAATTTTATTGCAGCAGGTAATGCAACAGTTTTATTTTGATAGTAGGAATTATTAGTTAATTAAGAATGATCGATTTTTTTAATAGTAAACGAATACTGCAAGAGTTCAATGAAAACGTAGTTGGAGATTTTAATTTCACTTTTTAAAAATCCTAAATATTATGGAACATCAACATATTGCAAGCAACCATTCACAACAAACAACCAATTCTGCAATGGGAAAGGAACATCACGACCATCATAAAATAATGATTGAAGATTTCAAGCGGAGATTTTATGTAACATTGATTATTACAATTCCTGTTATGTTGCTTTCCACAATGATTCAGCAGTGGTTTCATTTCAGTATTGCGTTTAAAGGTTCAAACTATTTATTGTTCGCACTTTCAACCATCGTTTTCATTTACGGAGGAATGCCCTTTTTAAGAGGATTTGTTAAAGAAATAAAAAATAGAGAATTAGGAATGATGACATTGATTGCAGTTGCAATCACAGCAGCTTATGCTTACAGTGTGGCAATTGTTTTCGGTTTGCAAGGCATGGATTTTTTCTGGGAACTATGCACACTTATTTTAATCATGCTCTTAGGCCATTGGATTGAAATGAAATCTGTAGTAGGTGCATCTAAAGAATTAGAATTGTTAGTGCAACTCATGCCTTCCGATGCGCACATGATAATGCCAAAAATGGTTAACGATGTTAAAACCGGTTCACTCAAAAAAGGGGATTCAATTTTAATAAAACCTGGAGAAAAAGTTGCGGCCGATGGCATAATTTTTGAGGGCGAAAGTTATTTGAACGAATCTATGCTTACAGGAGAATCAGTTCCTGTAAAAAAAACAATAGACCAAAAAGTAATTGCAGGTTCTATCAATGGAAATGGTTCACTCAAAGTAAAAGTAACGCATGCTTCAAAAGACTCTTATTTGTCAAGGGTTATTAAATTGGTTGACGATGCACAAAAAACAAAATCAAAAACACAATTACTTGCGAATAAGGCAGCAAAGGTTTTAACCATCGTTGCATTATCTGCAGGATTTGTAACATTTTTTTTCTGGAGATTCATTGAAAAACAGCCTATTGTATTTGCATTGGAAAGAATGGTAACAGTAATAGTAATTTGTTGTCCTCATGCACTGGGCTTAGCTGTGCCTTTGGTTGTTGCTATTTCTACTTCGCAGGCTGCCAAAAATGGATTGCTTATTAAGAATAGAACCGCATTTGAGAACTCACGAAAAATTACCACTATCATTTTTGATAAAACAGGAACGCTAACCATTGGAAAATTTGAAGTGGCTAGAATTAAATCATTGCTACCAGGTTTCGATGAAAAAGAAATTGTTCAACTAGCTGCAGCATTAGAACAGAATTCGGAACATCCCATTGCAACCGGAATTCTTGCAAAAGCGAAGGAACTTGGATTAATAATTCCGGAAGCAAAAAATTTTAAAGCTATCACTGGAAAAGGAATTGAAGCAGAGGTTGAAGGGAAAAAGATTAAAGTAGTAAGTCCAGGTTATCTCCAAGAAAATGAAATTTTATTACCCGAAAATTATGCAGGCAGCTACGCCGAAACAATTGTTTTCATTATTGTGGATGGTAAACTGGCTGGATATATTTCATTGGGAGATAAAATAAGACCAGAATCGGCTGAAGCAATAAAAACATTGCATGATATCAATATCAAATCCATATTGATTACTGGTGATAATTTATATGTTGCAAAAAGCGTAAGCGATGATTTAATGATGGATGGATTTTTTGCAGAAGTATTACCACATCAAAAATTAGAAAAAATTAAAGAACTGCAAAGTAAAGGTGAATTTGTGGCCATGACTGGCGACGGGATAAACGATGCACCTGCATTGGCCCAAGCGGACATTGGCATTGCAGTAGGAAGTGGCAGCGACATTGCTGCAGAAACAGCAGGAATAATTTTAGTAAATAGCAACCCAAAAGATATTACAAGTTTGATAATGTTTGGAAAAGCCACCTATCGCAAAATGATTCAGAATCTAATTTGGGCAACTAGTTATAATGTTGTGGCTATACCGCTTGCAGCTGGAGTTCTCTACAAATGGGGAATTATGTTAACTCCCGCAGCAGGTGCAGTATTAATGAGTGTTAGCACAATAGTAGTTGCCATCAATGCAAAAAATCTAAAAATTAAATCATCTTCTTGAAAAAAATTAAAATGATCCGAATATTTTTCTTTTTAACTCTCATAACCTCTAAATTTACGCAATATACCTTCGCCCAAAAAGTTGTCCGTTACGATTTATTTGTTCGAGATACAACCGTGAATTTTACAGGCAAAGAAAAACGGGCTATTGCGGTAAATGGACAAATACCAATGCCAACATTATATTTTACAGAAGGAGATACTGCAGAAATTTTTGTACATAATGAATTGAATGAAGAAACGTCTTTACATTGGCATGGTCTCTTTTTACCCAACCAATATGACGGCGTTCCTAATCTTACGCAAATGCCTATCAAACCACATACAACACATTTATACAGGTTTCCTATCATTCAGCACGGCACACACTGGTATCATTCGCACACGGGCTTGCAAGAGCAAATTGGAATGTATGGTTCAATGATTTTATTAAAACGAAATGTTGATTTAAGTTATAGAAAAGGCATTGATGACTTGCCTACTATCCCTGTAATTTTAAGTGAATGGACAGATATGAAACCAGAACAAGTTCACCGTAGATTGCATAATGCTAGCGATTGGTTTTCGATTCAAAAGGGAACGACACAAAGCTATTTTGAAGCCATACAGCAAGGTTACCTCAAAACAAAAATAACCAATGAATGGAAGCGAATGAACGCAATGGATGTGAGTGATGTTTACTATGATAAATTTTTAATTAATGGAAAAAATGAAAGCCAGCTTTCACAATTTAAAAAGGGAGATACAATTCGTTTGAGGTTCTCCAATGGTGGGGCATCTACCTACTTTTGGCTAAATTACTCAGGTGGAAAAATTACAGTTGTAGCTAACGATGGCAATGACATAGAACCCATAGAGGTTAATAGATTGTTAATTGCAGTTTCAGAAACTTACGATGTAATTGTTAGCATTCCCAACGATGGCATGGCGTATGAATTTACCGCAACATCCGAAGATAGAACAAAGTCATCATCACTTTGGCTAGGGAGCGGCATCAAAAAATTGGAACAGCCAATGGGCAGATTAAAGTATTTCGAAGGTATGAAAATGATGAATGACATGATGAAAATGAATGGCGACCTAGATGATATGGGAATGAATATGAGCCTAAACCAAATGGATATGAATGTGGTAATGTATCCAGAAATAACAGGTGAGACAAAAAAAAATCGAAAGGACAAGATGAAAGAGATGCAAATGAATGGTGAAAACCAGTATAACGCAAATGCTTTATCGGATATAGTTACTCTTAATTATTCAATGCTAACATCACCTACTCCAACGAAACTTCAAGAAGCAACTACTAAAACATTATCGTTTACACTTTCAGGAAATATGAATCGCTATGTTTGGAGTTTGGACAACAAAGTAATCTCCGAAACTGAAAAAATTAGAATAAAGAAAGGCGAAAATGTTCGAATTATAATTTACAACAATTCCATGATGCGACACCCCATGCACCTTCATGGACATGACTTCTTATTGCTAAATGGACAAGGTGATTTTACACCGCTAAAAAATGTTGTGGACATAATGCCAATGGAAACGGACACCCTAGTATTTAATGCAAATATTTATGGTGACTGGTTTTTTCATTGCCACATTCTTTATCACATGATGGCAGGTATGGGCAGAGTTTTTACCTATGAAAATCAACCGTCAAATCCCGAAATAACAGATCCAAAATTGGCACAACGAAAACTTTTTGCAGATGATAGAAAATTTCATTTAATGTTTGAAAATGATATAGCTACTAACGGAAATGATGGAATGGGGATGTATTCAAACACCCGATGGCAACTAAGCGCCGAGTGGCGTTTAGGTTATCACGATATGCATGGCTATGAAGTAGAAAATCATTTTGGTAGATACATTGGTAAAATGCAATGGCTAATGCCTTTCGTAGGTTACGATTTTCGTTACAGAAAATTAGGAATAGACGAGCAAGAAAAAAATGTTTTTGGACGAACAAACACAAAAGATACACGACAATCCTTTTCAGTAGGATTGGAATATACTTTGCCAATGCTCTTGAAATTAGAAACCGAACTTTTCATAGACCGCACATTTCTAATCCAAGTAAAACGCGAAGATATACCCATTTCAAAACGAGTTCGCATGCACTTTATGGTAAACACAGACAAAGAGTATATGGTTGGACTGCAATATATCATTAACAAAAATATGGCAATAAGAACCCACTACGACAGCGATATGGGTTTAGGAGCAGGAGTCAATTTTATTTATTGAAACAAAAAAAATACATTTAAAGAACACATCTAAACACTTAACAAGGCAATTTTAAACATTCTGTTTTTTATAAAAAGCCGTTTTAATTGGTTGGTATATTGCTCATAAACAATTGGGTAGTCTGCAACATGAGATATAAAGACATCTTCATCTTGCCTTGGTGTATTAATTTTAAACTCTATTTTTTTGCAGGCCTTGTTTAATAGGAAATGTGAACAAAACAAATTCTTAATCGAATCTGCAATTTCTATTGTGAATTTTGGGTTTAAAAAATTATACAGTATTAAAATTTGTTTTTCTTTGCAATTATTCAACGATGCATTCATCGTTCTATAATTTAAGAAGATCAAAAATCTCAAATGAAAATATTAACTTATAACGTCAATGGCATTCGCTCTGCTCTGAGTAAAAATCTAATTGCTTTTTTAGAAAGCGAACAACCAGATATTGTCTGCCTTCAGGAAATAAAGGCATTACCCGAACAAATTGATACGCCCTTGTTTGAAGCGCTTGGTTATTATTGTTTCTGGTACAGTGCTCAAAAAAAAGGGTACAGCGGTGTAGCCATTTTATCTAAACTAAAACCTTTAAATGTAATATATGGTTGTGGTCATGATGTGTTTGATTACGAAGGAAGGATTATTCAAGCTGATTACGAAGGTTTTTCGGTTATTAGCGCATACTTTCCTTCTGGAACCACCGGAGAGTTGCGACAAAATGTTAAATATGCATTTTTAGACTATATTTACAATCATTTGGATTATCTAAAATCAATGATACCTAATTTGATTGTTTGCGGCGACTATAATATTTGCCATGAAGCAATTGATATTCACGATCCTAAAGGAAATAAAGATAGTTCAGGGTTTTTGCCAGAAGAACGCGCTTGGATGACTAAATTGTTTAAAAATGGTTTTACCGATACATTTCGTTTACTTCATCCCAACGAGCCAAGCCATTATACTTGGTGGAGTTTTAGAGCCAATGCCAGAGCGAATAACAAGGGTTGGAGGATTGATTATATTGCAACTACCGAACTATTGACCGCTAAGTTAAAGGAAGCCAAAATTTTGCCAGTTGATATTCAAAGTGATCATTGTGCTAGTTACGCAGTATTGGATGTATAAAAGCAACTATTATAGATATTGGGTTAGTCAAAAAACTTTAAACTTTGAATTAGATAATTGGCCTTTAGTTAAATATTAAGGACAAATTTTTGCATTTTAAATGTAACCGCTTTATATAAATTCTTGTGAAATGATGGTCCAAATTGTTTCGGAAATCAATTCGGGAGTTTGATTTCCATCAACACAAACAACCTTTTCTGAATTTTTTAACAGTACAAAAGATTCTAAATATTTTGCTCTCACTGCTTTTAGATTTTCAAGATTTTCATAAAGTTCGATACTTTGACGGTTTTTTGTTACTCGTTCCATGCTCAATTCCGGTGCTAAATCAATAAATATAGTTAAATCCGGTTTTAGAATTTCAGCACTTAGTGAGTTGGCATTAATCACCCAATGCATATCCATGTGAGTGCCATTGTAGGCGTAATTCGAAAAATAGTAGCGGTCTGTAATAACGGTAAACCCTTCTTTCAATTTTTTTAACAAACCTGTTTTTTCGTTTAGTAAATGATCAAGTCGGTCGGCAACAAATAAGGCTGCAATAGTTCGTTCATCAGCTTTGGTTTCACCTTTTAATATCTTGCGAATCATCAAACCAATTTCTCCGTTGCTTGGTTCAAAAGTCGGATAAACTTTATGGCCCAGAGTCGCTAGTTTATCCGAAAGCAATTTAACTTGAGTGCTTTTGCCGCTTCCGTCAATGCCTTCAAAAGCGATAAAAAGTGGTTTGTTCATATTTAATAGTTAAGGAATATCAGAAAAAATATACGTCTTAAATTAATCTACACCAATCGGCACAAAAGGATTCAGGTGGCTTTACGTCTTCAATAATCCCTACGTTTTTTAGAGTTTGTGTGGTGGTATAAATCATATCTGCCGAAATATGTTCATTGGTTTCCCATTCGGTGATTTGAAACCATTCATACATCTTGTCACGCTTTAGATTGTACTTTTTTGCAATTTGATCAAAATTGTCAGGATGCGTCATAAAATCACCGGCCGCGGTTCTAATTACTTTTAAAAGGCGTTTCAGTTTGTCTGCACGGTTTTCGCAAACTTCATTGCGAGCAGCAATAACAAAACCAGGCCAAGGTGTAGGTATTTCTCCGATGCGTTTAAAATGCCCCGATTCTACCAATGGCATAGTCATGTATTTTTCCCATAAAAATATTTCGGCGTCACCATTTGAAAGTGCCTTTTTAGCACCATCCATATCGTTTACCAAAACAAAATCTTTTTGCTCGGGTTTGTAACCTAATTTCTGTGCTAAAACATAGGCCATAATATGTGATCCTGAACCAAAACGGCTAATGGCAAAGCGTTTACCTTTAATACCAAATTGATGTTGAATAGAAGAGTTAGCCGCTACGTGAATTCCCCAAACTAAAGGTGATTTAACAAATACCTGAATTATTTTGCTTTTTCCACCTTTGGCAATATCAGCGATGATACCTTCGGTTAGCAAAACAGCTAAATCTATTTCACCTGAATTTAAAAGCTTTACAATAGCTCCAGTTCCACTTTTATTGTCTTGCCATTGAAGATCTAACCCTGCTTTTGCGAAATAACCTTGTTCAATTGCAAAATGCCATGGAAAATTAAAATGTTCGGGAACGCCGGCTATTTTAAATGAAGTTACTGTCAATTTTGTAATTTGAAATTTTAATAATCCAAAAGAGTTTTTAGTGCATTTGCAACTTTTTCGCCATTCGGTAACATTTCTTTTTCTAAGGCCATGTTTAAAGGCACGGCAGGCATATTTAACGAACCTAAGGTTTCAACTGGTGCATCTAGAAACTGAAAACATTCTTTTCCAATTCTTCCGGCAATAGCTTCTGCAAATGAGTTTCGCAAAGTTTCCTCGGTAAGAACTAAAACTTTACCATGGCGTTTTACACTTTCATAAATAGCTTCATCGTCGCAAGGATTTAAGGTTCTTAAATCTAAAATTTCCACTTGATTGTCGAAATTTTGAGAAGCAGCAGTTGCCCAATAAACACCCATTCCATAAGTGATAACTGTGCAAGAGTTTCCATTTTTAATCTGTGATTCACTTGCTTCTTTGGCAATACGCGCTTTGCCCAATGGAACAATATAATCATTATCGGGTTCTATGGTTTTGGCCGCTTCCGTTCCAGGCACCTTGCTCCAATAAAGCCCTTTGTGCTCGAACATAATTACCGGATTTGGATCTAAAAAAGCTGCCTTCATTAACCCTTTCATATCTGCTGCATTACTTGGATAAACAACTTTGATTCCTTTAATCTGTAAAATACTACTTTCTACGGTTCCGCTATGATAGGGACCACCTCCTCCATAGGCGCCTGTTGGAATTCGTATTAAACTTTGAATAGGAAATTTTCCCATGGTTAAATAACAGGATTTCGACAATTCGGTTACCAATTGATTAATTCCCGGCCAGATATAGTCAGCAAATTGAATTTCAACAATGGGTTTACAGCCCACGGCACTCATTCCTTGGGTGCTTCCTACAATATAAGCTTCCTGTATAGGTGTGTTAAAAACCCGGTTTATACCAAATTTTTTAGCTAATGAAGCGGCTTCTCTAAATACACCACCCAAACGAATACCAACATCCTGGCCGTAAAGTAAGGCCTCGGGATATTCGGTTAAAATTTCATCCATAGCGTGCAAAGCAGCATCAACCATAATAATAGTTTCACCATTTTCAGGCTCTCGTATTCCGGTTTCTTGGGTTATAGGTGTACGTGCAAATTCATGCATCGTTAAAGTTTCTGGAGCAGGGTCGGCACTGTTAACTGCTTTTTCAAATTCGATTTTAATAAAAGCCTCTGCTTCGGCCATAATAGCATCAAGCGATTGCTGATCCTCACCTAAATTTATTAAGATTTTTTGAAGAACCGGAAATGGATCATCTTTTGTCTGTTTTTCTAAATCATCGCGATACCACTCGCTTCTAACGCCACTTGTATGATGACCGAGCAATGGCACTTTAACGTGAACCAGCATTGGCTTGCGGAAAGTGCGCACCCAATTAATAGCCTTTTCCATGCCTTTAATACAGTCAACAAAATCAGAACCATTTAGCTTTTCACGTTTCAAACCTTTAAAACCAGCAGCATATTCGTATGCATCCATGGCCCTCATTTCTTCGCCACTTGCCGAAATCCCCCAATCATTGTCTTGAACCAAATACAAAATAGGTAATTGTTTTAAAACTGCCATTTGAAATGCTTCTGCAACTTCCCCTTCTGTTACACAGCCATCTCCAAGAGAACATAATACGATTGGTTTTTCGATATGGGTTAGTTTTCCAATACTTTCTAAATAACTCAATCCATGGGCAGCACCAGTTGCAGGTATCGCTTGCATTCCAGTAGCACTGCTTTGATGAGGCATAATAGGCATATCCGAACGTTTCAAAGACGGATGGCTGTAATAGGTTCTTCCACCTGAAAAGGGATCATCTGCTTTAGCCAATAATTGAAGCATCAGTTCATAAGGTTGCATTCCCATGGCCAACAATAAACTTTCGTCGCGATAATAAGGATAAGCAACATCTATTGATTTTAGTAAAAAACCAGTTGCAATTTGTATCGCTTCGTGTCCTTTACTGGTAGAATGTACATATTTGGTAATGGATCGGTTTTCTTCGTAAATAGATGCCATGGCTCTCGCTCTGCACATAAGTGTAAAAGCGTTGATATATAAACCTTTGCCGGAGGTTTCTTTGGTCGAATTTCCGGTATCTGAAACTAAATTAGTCATGTATTATAAAAGTGCGCAATTTAAGTTATTGAAAGGAATCCATGAAACGCTTAACTAAAATTGCAACGCTAAATAATAAAGGATAATGGATTATTGATTGGATAAGGCTTATTTTTTAGGAGAGGGAAGATACATATCCCAAATTTTTAGACTTACTTTTGTAATTGAGTTAATGAATAAAAAAATCACCCTGCTACTGCTCTTGTTTCTGTTTTTTTTTAATGCAAACGCAGACTTAAAAGATTCAATACAATTTTACCTTCGAAATTCAAAACCTGAATTGTTTGGTGGTATGTCATCACGAAATACCTTTGTCGGTTCAAATACTACCTCCGTTACAGGCTTATCTATAGGGTATGATTATGGAGGAAAAATACGCTTAGTTGCAGGATTTTACTGGCTTTCAAAACCATTTGTTGAGCGAAAAACAATTAATGCTTTTACACCTTTGGCTTATGCAGTTGATGAGTCGTCGCGATTTGGGTATTTGGGATTAACCGGAGATTATGTGTTTTATAAAAAAGGCAGATGGACTTTAGACGTTCCTATTCGAATTGGTTTTGGTTCTGCAAAAATTAAGGAACTAGATATAACAAGTGGGTCCTTAATAAATAAAAAAATATCGTTTATCGTTCCTATTGAAACAGGTATTGGAGCCTTGTACAAAATAACTTGGTGGGTTGGGATAAGTGGTGGTTTAGGTAGTAGAATTGTTATTGGGAAAAACAACTCTCAAAAATTTAGTGGCACCTACTATAATTTAGGAATCACCATTTTTTTTGGCGACATTTATAACCGAATTGTCAAGGATACCAAGCGCGATCCAATAAAAGAGTTAAGGAATATGATAAAGTCCAAAACTTAATTTTCTTCTCAAGAAACACAAGAAATAGAAAATTACATGCGAAAATTCGGACTCATAGGACACCCTCTTTCACATTCGTTTTCAAAACAATATTTTGAAGATAAGTTTCAAAAGGAAAGTTTGAGTAATTGTAGTTATAGTTTATTTGATATTGAAAAAATAGATGAAATTATAAAACTTCGCCAATCCGAACCAAGCTTATCAGGTTTAAATGTAACAATTCCTTATAAACAATCCGTTATTCCATTTCTCGATGTTGTGTCTGAACAAGCCAAAGAAGTAGGCGCCGTTAACACCATAAAAATAAAGGATGGAAAATGGATTGGCTATAATTCGGATATCTACGGGTTTTATAAAACGCTATTGCCCCTATTGAAGCAAGAAAATAATGCAGCTTTAATATTAGGAACCGGTGGAGCCTCCCTAGCAGTAAAGTATGTTCTTAAAAGTCTAAAAATTCCATATTATATGGTTTCAAGAAACGAAGAGGAAGGATGTTTAACTTACGACCAAATAAATAAATCTATTCTTTTAAGCTATAATATTCTTATAAATACTACGCCATTAGGCATGTTTCCGCATGCTTTAGCAATGCCCGAAATACCATTTCATTTTGTAAACCAAGCTCATATTTTTTACGATTTAATATACAATCCTCAATTAACGATGTTTCTTAGAAAAGCTCAAGAAAAAGGATGTATTGTTAAAAATGGCCTTGAAATGCTTCAACTTCAAGCAGAAAAAAGTTGGGATATTTGGAATGAAAATTTGTATTAACGAATACAAAGAAGAAATATGTTATTTTAAAAAGACACTGTTTGGTTTCTGTGCAATAAGCGAATTTGTGACCAGCTATTTTATTCTTAATTTCGCTCAATGCGAGTTCATTTTATTTCAATTGGAGGGGCTGTGATGCACAACATGGCAATGGCGCTTCATAATATGGGTTATCAAGTTAGTGGGAGCGACGATGAAGTGTTTGAACCTGCACTTTCACGACTTCAAAACAAAGGGTTGTTACCAGATAAATTTGGCTGGGATGAGAACCAAATTACGCCAGATATTGATTTTATTATACTCGGCATGCATGCACGTGCCGATAATCCTGAATTGCTCAAAGCTAAAGAACTTGGGTTAAATATTTATTCATTTCCCGAATATGTTTTTGAACACAGTAAAAATAAAACACGAATTGTGGTGGGAGGGAGTCACGGTAAAACAAGCACTACCGCTATGATTATGCATGTTTTAATGCAACAAGGCATAAACTTTGATTATTTGGTTGGTTCACAACTCGAAGGCTTCGAAACTATGGTTAAACTAAGTAATGCTCCAATTATCGTTATTGAAGGTGATGAATATTTAACGTCTGCCCTTGATTTAAAGCCAAAATTTCATTGGTATAAACCTCATACAGCAATACTTACAGGAATTGCCTGGGACCATATAAACGTGTTTCCAACGTTTGAATTTTATGAAGAGCAGTTTAAAATTTTTATTAATTCAATCGAACCTTCCGGAACCCTTATTTATTGCGAAGAGGATGCAGATTTGCGCCAACTTTGCGAAAGTTCTTTTCAAGGCCAAAGCGATTTGCGAATTGCAAAACCTTATCGGGTTCCACAACATTCCATAATAAATGGAACTACCATCATTCATTTAAATGGCACCAATTATCCTTTACAAGTCTTTGGCAATCATAATTTACTCAATTTACAAGCAGCGATGATGGCATGCGAAACCATTGGAATTTCAGAAACGAATTTTTGGCAATCGGTTGGCTCGTTTAAAGGCGCTGCCAAGCGTTTAGAAAAAGTGTTTGAAACAGAAGCACTAAAAATTTTCCGCGATTTTGCTCACTCTCCCTCCAAACTTAAAGCCACAGTTAAAGCAGCAATAAAACAATTTGACGGGATTAAATTAATCGGAGTTTTTGAATTGCATACGTTTAGCAGTCTTAATGCTGCATTTCTTAAAGAATATAAAAACAGTATGCAAGGTCTTGATTGTGCCATTGTTTATTTTAACAACCACGTCTTTGAAATTAAGAAAATGCAAATGTTGAGTCCTGAGTTTGTAGGCGAACAATTCGAAAATGTTGAGATTATTAATGACAAAGCGCAACTTATTCAAAAAATTAAAGACGAACTTCGCAGTAAATCAGTTTTGTTGTTAATGAGCTCTGGCAATTTTGATGGCTTGGATATCAAGGATATAATTTAGTACGTAATATTGCAACCAAATTTAATTAATAGTTTATATGAAGTTTTTTATAAAAATCACGAGTATTTTTAACTGCTCCCTAGAAAGAGCTTTTAAAACACCAATGCTGTGCGACGTTTCCAAAGTTCATACCGGCTTTGGAATTATGCCAAAAGTTACGCATTGTACTGATGATGAAAATTGGGGAAAGCCTGGATATACCAAAAGGATATTTGTTGCTAAATCTTTATCACAAAAAGGAGGGTTTGCTTCTGTTGACAAAGTGATTGAACGAGTAGAAAATAAGTATTGGAAAATAGAAGTCAGTGAATTTCAATCATGGATGCTCGGTTTTTCAAAATTTACAGGAGAGTGGAAAACCACTGAACTCGAATCTAATAAAGTGTTTATCGAATATTCTTATACACTGCATTCAGATATTGTGTTTTTTTATCCGTTAAATTGGATTTTTGCAAGAACATTTTGGAAACATTATATGAAACAGGCTATGGAAAATGTTAAAAATTTAGCAATGCAAAACGAGCCGTATTTGTATCCATAAAGAGCTAAAACTGATGTAAAATTTAGTTATTTATCTTTCTAGTAAATGGTTTTTCGATAGGCCCAACTATAATTTATTAATCCTAAATTGTATCGGAATAGCGGCCGGAATTCCGCCTTAATCATTTCCGGACATCTCTAGTAACTGTTTTTTTGAAACTCTAATTTGAAATGAATGTAAAATCCGGTTTTCTAAAAACTTGCTTTTGCCCCCCCCTCTCCCCGTATTTTTAAATTACTTATATATCAAGGTTTTAGAATTTACTTATTTGCAACAAAGGCATATCTATCCTATAGAAACTACTATTTTCAACTGCGCACAATGCAAGATAGGAAAGACTTTTGTTCCAAGTTGATGTCCAATTGTTAGTTTGATTTTCCATATTTACATATTTTTTTGCTGCTTAATCTATTCGGTTTTCAGCGTCCCAGTTATTTAGTTGTCAAAGTTAATTTCTTGCTTGTCAGTTCCAAGTTAACACTGTCGCCATAGCATGACGCATAACTCCTTAATACCTCGCACATTTTTCTATTTCGCCACCAAAGCTTCCAGTTGATTATCCAAGGTCATGCCCATTAAATCAGTGGCTATGATTTTTCCATCGGGATCTAGCAAAAAATTAGCTGGTATCGAATTAACACCGTAATCAGCTGCTGCTTTACAATCCCATTTTTTTAAATCACTTACATGATAAGGCCAAATCAATTTGTCATTTTTAATGGCTTTCTTCCACAATTCGGCACTCATATCTAAAGCTACAGAATACACAGTAAAACCCGTAGAACCGGTCAGTTTCACATCTTTATATTTGTTATACGCTCTGGCAAGATTTTGGTTTTCTTTGCGACAAGGAGCGCACCACGAAGCCCAAAAATCAACCAAAACATACTTTCCACGTAACGATTGCAGTTCAATTACAGCACCACCAGCGTTTGGCATACTAATATTCGGTGCTATTTCACCAATTTTCACCGAAGTATTTACCTTCGAATTAAAAATAAAAGCACCAAGCAGTAAGCCTACAAAAATAGGTACCACTATCAAAAGTTTCTTTTTCATCATAAATTATAAGTTACAAATTAAGGACCATTTTTTAACGATGCCTAGATACGCTCAATATCAGCGCCCAAAGCATTCAATCGTTTTTCAATATTTTGATATCCTCGGTCAATTTGTTCGATATTGTTAATAATACTTGTTCCTTGTGCCGATAAGGCAGCTATTAAAAGCGAAACCCCGGCCCTAATATCCGGTGAAGTCATTTTAATACCGCGCAATGGCATGCGCCTATCAAGTCCCATAACGGTAGCTCTGTGAGGGTCGCAAAGTATTATTTGTGCACCCATGTCAATTAAATTATCGACAAAAAACAAGCGGCTTTCAAACATTTTTTGATGTATCAACACATTGCCATTAGCCTGTGTGGCCATCACCAAAATCACACTGAGTAAATCTGGTGTAAGTCCCGGCCAAGGCGCATCAGCGATGGTCAACATACTACCATCTATAAATGATTCTATTTCGTAATGCTTTTGAGAAGGAACAAATATGTCATCATCCTTAATGATAAAACTCATACCTAATTTTTCAAAGGTCTTCGGAATTATTCCAAGTTGATGTACCCCAGCACCTTTAATAGTTATTTCCGATTCGGTAAGTGCCGCTAATGCCATAAAACTTCCTACCTCAATCATATCCGGTAAAAGCTTATGGTTGCAACCACCAAGTGAATCAACGCCTTCAATTGTTAAAAGATTAGATCCAATTCCAGAAATTTTGGCACCCATCGAAACCAACATTTTGCATAGCTGCTGAACATAAGGTTCGCATGCCGCATTGTATATTATGGTGGTTCCTATAGCCATAGTTGCCGCCATCACAATATTTGCCGTTCCAGTTACCGAAGTTTCCTCAAGCAACATATAACAACCAACGAGTCGGCCAGCTTTTACCTTATAAAAATTTTCATCCTTTAAAAATTCAAATTTAGCACCCAACTTTTCAAAACCTATAAAGTGAGTGTCAAGGCGTCTGCGACCAATTTTGTCGCCTCCAGGACTTGGAATATAGCCTTTTCCGAAACGCGTAAGTAAAGGGCCGATGATCATAATGGATCCTCGAAGGGCGCCGCCTTTTTTTCTGAATTCCTTGCTGTTTAAAAAATTCAAATCCAAATCATCAGCCTTAAACGACCAAGACCCAGTTTCTTTTAACTTTTTAACTTTTACGCCCAAGTCGCCCAAAAGCTCAATCAATTTAATAACATCCAATATATCCGGAATATTATGAATAATTACTTCTTCGGCTGTAAGTAATACCGCAGATAAAATCTGCAAGGCTTCGTTTTTTGCACCCTGGGGTATTAAATCGCCTTTGAGTTTGTTTCCACCAGTAATTTTAAATGAACCCATATTTTAAGGCTGCTTGGCTGATAAAAGGACTAATATTGAAATCTTGAATTAATAATAACGAAGTTACTTGTATTTAAGCTAACCTTAATGAACTAATATTTAAAATCGCGTGTCCTTTCCGCGGTTGCGATTGTTGTTCTTGCTGCGGAATTTATTGTTCCGGTTGCTATTATTTCCATTGTTTCCATTACTGTTATTATTGTTGTTATTGTTGGCTCTGAAATGTCCTTTGTTGCGTTTAATATCTTTCTCAACATGAATATTCAAATCTTCCGAGTTTAAGTGTAATCGGTCTTTCGACAATGTTTTTAAATGCTCAGTAATCACATCTGGTGTTAAGTTTTCATTGTTCCAATTTCGCGAGGAATTCGTCATAAACGAAGCAATCATATTTATAAAACTTTGCTTAATCTCCTTGTCTTCCACTCGGGTAGCCCTATCAACCATGTACTGCAAATTGCGGCCATAAAAACGAAATTTTATCCGAACATTATTGTAAGGAATTGGTTCCGGTTTTTGATTCAGAATCTCCGGTTCAGGCTTAGGGTAAGGCCCATCAATATCAAGCTTAAATCCTGAAATAATATGAAGATGGTCCCAAAGTTTTTGTTGATAATTGTCCAAATCCTTAATCGTAGGATTTAAATTAATCATTACATTCATAAGGCTTATGGACAGTTTCGAACGCAGTTCACGGTCAGGTACCATGGTAACTTTATCAACCATTTTTTGCATACCGCGACCGTATTCGCTCAAAATCATATCCGGCCTTTGAGTATTGTATTCCATTTGCTCTTGCATGGGGTCAAAGTTAATAAAAAATGTGCATTGCTATTTTTAAAACTTTTGACCTGAAATTCAATTGTTTGCGAATAATTATTGCACCAATCAATCTCAAATGACGAACTATTAAAAAAAAAGGTATTTTTGAATTACCCAATTAACCCTTTTTTCAAACACCATTAACTTTAACCCCGCTCAGGGGTTTTTGTTTTATGTGGGCGTTTCCCTTCGGGTCAGGCCTTCCGCTCTTATCTTTTTGTTCGAGCCTCTCAAAAAGGATAACCGCTGCAGTCCTTAACGCAAGCCCCGTTGTATGACTAAACGCTTAATTCTTTAAATTAATTCAGGTTAATATTTGATTCGTTAACCTTCAAACTTTGCTTATAACTCAGCAACTTTTTTAATCATATTCATAAGTCTCCACAACTTATACTAATTTGCATCTCTAAATTTAAGCTATGAAAAATCAGTTGACTATCCTCCTTCTCCTTACAGCAATTTTTAGTTGCAACTCCGGTAAAAACAATCACTCCATTCAACAGGAAGTTCAAACCTATTTGGATGCCTATAATCTAAACTTTCAAAAATTGCTAATCGTAAACAATGAAGCCCAATGGAAACTCAATACCATGATTATTGAAAACGACTCTGTTACTCCAAAATTAGCGGAAAAAGCAGGTGAAGCGTTTGCCAAATTCACAGGTAGTAAAGAAAATATCGAAAAGGTAAAGGCCTTTTTAAAGTCGAAAGACCAACTTACACCCATTCAGATTAAACAACTTGAAGCAATCCTTTTCATGGCTGGAAGCAATCCTGAAATAGCTGGAGATATCGTTAAACAGCGCATTAAAGCCGAAACCGCACAAACAGGATTGCTTTATAGCTACAAATACAAATTGGATGGAAAAGAAGTTACAACTAATAATCTAGATGAAATTTTGAGAACATCAACCGATTTAAACAAACGTTTAATAGCCTGGAATACAAGTAAAGAAGTCGGTAGCACTTTAAAATCAGGCCTCGAAAAACTGTGTAACCTTCGAAATAAGTCTGTTCAAGCACTCGATTTTAAAGATTTCTTTGCATACCAAGCTGCCGAATACGGTATGAGCAGCGATGAAGTTATGCAATCTTGCAATGGAATGATTAATGATGTTTGGCCGCTTTACCGCGAATTACACACTTGGGCTCGTTACGAATTGGCTAAAAAATATAAGCAGCCAGTTCCCGAATTCCTACCTGCTCATTGGCTTCCTAACCGCTGGGGACAAGATTGGACGGCACTGGTTAATATTGAAGGCATTAATTTAGACGAAACCTTAAAAACAAAGTCACCACAATGGATTGTTGAACAAGGCGAGGAATTTTACAAAAGCCTTGGATTTTCTGCCTTGCCAAAAACCTTCTACGAAAAATCGAGTTTGTATTCGCTGCCAGCTAGTGCCACCTATAAAAAGAATAATCATGCAAGTGCTTGGCATATAGATAACGATAAAGACCTCAGAAGTTTAATGAGTGTTGAACCAAACACAGAATGGTGGGGAACAGCCCTACACGAATTGGGTCATATTTACTATTACCAAACCTATTCGAACCCAGATGTGCCAATTATTTTGCGTGGAGGCGCTAACCGTGCTTATCACGAAGCAATGGGTAGTTTAATTGGCTTGGCGGCTTTGCAAAAACCGTTTCTTCAAAACTTTGGACTCGTTGGTAAAGATGTGGTTACAAATGATACTCTAAATATGCTCAAAGAAGCACTCGATTTTGTAGTGCATATTCCTTGGGGTGCAGGGGTTATGACTACTTTTGAAAACGAACTCTACAGCCAAAATTTAAGTATCGACCAATACAATAAAAAATGGTGGCAACTGGTTAAAAAGTACCAAGGCATTGTGCCGCCAAACGAAAGAGGCGAAAACTTTTGCGATGCCGCCACTAAAACTCATATCAACGATGATGCCGCTCAATACTACGATTATTCAATGAGTAATGTGCTGCTGTTTCAGTTCCACAACCACATCTCTAAAAAAATTCTAAAACAAGATCCCCATAATACCAATTATTGGGGAAGCAAAGAAACCGGCAATTTCCTTAAAAAACTAATGTATCCAGGAGCTAGTGTAGATTGGAGAGAACACCTAAAGGAAAATCTAGGAAGCGAAATGAGCGCCAAACCTATGTTAGAATATTTTGAACCCTTGTTGGTATATCTTAAAAAAGCAAATGCCGGAAGAATTTATAGTTTGCCTGAAAGACCGTAATAAAAAAAGGAATGGCAATTGATATCTAACTCAGCATAGTCATCAACGAACCCAAAACCCTAAAGGGTGATATGTTTATAAAAACTCAGCTTTCTAAATGTAGACAAACGGCATAGCCACCTTCAACAAGCCTAAAGCATTCTTAACCAACCTGCACACGTCCTAGCAAGGATCTTCCTAAAGTAATCTCGTCGGCAAATTCGAGTTCGCCACCTATGGAAATGCCTCGAGAGATTTGAGTTACTTTAACCGGCTTTTCTTTAAGTTTTTTTGAAATATAGAAAGCGGTTGTATCGCCTTCCATGGTCGCACTTAATGCTAAAATTACTTCATCGGTTTCTGCTTGCTCAATTCGCAAGAATAAAGAGGAAAGATTTATTTCATCAGGTCCGATACCGTCTAAGGGAGATATCAAGCCATTCAAAACATGGTAGGTCCCATTGTATTGGCCAGTGCTTTCGATAGAAATGCAATCCTGAAAATCTTTTACAATGCAAATAACTCGCTTGTTGCGATTTACACTCAAACAAATATCGCAGTGCTCGTGTTCCGAAACATTATGACAAATACTGCAAAACTGTAAATTGGTTTTTAAATTAATAATAGCTTTTGCCAAAGATCCAACCGCTTCTTCGGGTTGTTTCATCAAATGAATTACCATACGCAAAGCTGTTTTTTTTCCAATTCCTGGGAATTGAGAAAGCTCATTAACAGCGGTTTCCAAAACTTTGGATGGAAGATTCATGGTGTTTTAAAACTTGATTTTTAATAGACTTTAAGTCTGCGCAAAGATACAAGGTATTAAATAAAGTGAAGCATATAGGCTCAAGCATTCTTTTCAACCCATTCTTAAAAAGAAGTCAGAATAAGAAGAGAAAATTCGAGTTTTATCATCAAGATCAATGAGCATGGTTAAAAAAACCTAAATAAATTAGCAATCATAAAACTAAAAAAAGACACTGAATTTTTCAAAAGCCTATGTATTTTTGCAATCTCATGGAATTCGGGGTGTAGCTCAGCCCGGTAGAGTACACGTCTGGGGGGCGTGTGGTCGCAAGTTCGAATCTTGTCACCCCGACTAATCAGGCATCTTTCGAGATGCCTTTTTTATTCATAACCTTTAATTGGCCTCAAAGCAATGCTGTCCTGTATAGATTTTTATCAATAATTATTTTCAGCATCCTCTATCTTCACTTTTAATTTAAGTTTTTTAAATTTAAAAGCTCAACATTGAAATAGGTCTTTTCGATGTCGTAAAGGTGAAAACAACTATTTTATTCTGAAGCATTTATCCATTTATCGGTTCCTCCACATAACCAATTGGCCTTAAAACCAAGTTCAATTAAAAGATTTGCTCCTTCAGCTGAACGTTTTTCCCCCTTACTACAAACAGTTACAAATTGAGTTGTTTTTTCAAATTTTATTATGCGTTCCGTCAATTCATTTAAGGCAATATGGATGGCATTTGGAATATGGGAATGATCAAATTCTTCTTTAGTACTCAGGTCTATTATTTGAATTTTAACCTTTTTTTTAAGTGCTAATTTTACCTCCTTCATTTCAATGCAAACTTTCTCAGGTTTAATATTCTGTGGCATTCGTATTTTTATAGTAATAGAAGATAATACAGTTAATCCACCAATAAAGTAAACAGCATTTTCTGTCCCAAATTTATCGGCGATTATCCCTGAAATAATCGCCCCAAAGGCGTATCCCAAATCTCTCCAAAGTCTAAAAGTTCCAATGCTTTCGGCCCGTTGAATTGGGCTTGTCGCTTGAGCAATCGTCGATAAAAATGTAGGATATACCAAAGCTGTTCCTAATCCCAAGCAAACCGAAATGATACCTAACATCCCTAAGTTATCACTTACTGGAATGAGCAGAATTACAATACCTTGCAAAAGCATCCCCCAAAATAGCATGGTTTTTTTGGAGTAAATGTCTGACATACGCCCTGTAAATAGTTGACCAATTCCCCAAACAGTCGGATAAATGGCGGTGATTAATCCAGTAGTTTCTAAGGGGTAATTCATTGAAATTAATACGATTGGCAATAATCCCCAAATCATGCCGTCATTTAAATTGTTGATCAAACCCGCTTGGGTTACCGAACTTAAGGTTTTGTTTTTAAATGTAGTTTCTATAAAGATGTTTTCGAGTTGTTTTGAGTTGTTCGTTGACGATTCCTTTTTTACAAAATCACGCGTATCTTTTACCCATATTAGGGTCAATAAAAAGCCAATTACAGAGATAAAAATACCAATATAAAAAGGGTACGGAGATATCCCGTATTTGTGCGCTGTAAAACTGGATAGAAAAGCAACAATCCCAACTGCAAAATAGCCAGCAAATTCGTTTAATCCCATAGCAAAACCACGATCTTTTTCGCCGACTAAATCTATTTTCATCAAAACAGTGCTGCTCCAGGTTAATCCTTGAGAGATTCCTAAAAGAGCATTAGCAAAAATTACCATATTCCAACTGCTTGCATTCATCAACAGAAATGGAAGGGGTAAGGCAATAATCCAACCTAAAAGTAAAAGCTTTTTTCTGCCGTATTTGTTTGCTAAACGGCCTGTAAAATAGTTCGTTAAAGCTTTTGTAATTCCAAATGCAGTAATAAAGGAAAGAATGGCAGTTTTAGACGATACTCCAAAAATTTCTTCCGCATATTGAGGAAAAATACTGCGCTCCATACCTATCATTCCACCGACAAAGGCATTAATAATTAACAAAAGAGTAAATTGTTTCCAATTTTCCTTTAAACCAAGTTTTAACTTTTTCATGGTGGATAATATTTTGTATTAAAAGACGCTTTTAACTTACTTTTTTAAATCTTCTTCAGATATAATCCCTTTGTGTTGCCATAATTCAAACCCGTTTTTAATAAGGATAAACACAGGCACACTTGTTATATTATACGCCTTGCCAACTTCTTTGCTTTTGTTAATATCAATGCGCATAATAATAGCAGAATCTTAAAAATAGACCGCAATAGAATCGATGATTAGAGCCATTTTTTTACATGGAGCACACCAAACTGTGTGAAAATTAATCAATACGGGTTTGTTGGTTTTTAATAACTTTTGAAAATCGTACAGACTTACGTCTTGAATTTTTATACTGGTTTCTTGTTTAGCTTTCTTTAATTGATAACCTTTTTTTTCCAGCCCATAATACCATTTTCAAGGTTGTAAACGCGTTTGAGGCCATTTTATTGGAGAATTTTTGCGGCCTCGGCACTTCTTCCACCACTTTTACAATAAACAAAAATCTCTTTGTTTTTAGGTATCAGATTTATTTTGGTTTCAAATTCACTGTTATAGTAATTAATTGTGCTTGCATCATTTACACTGCCATCTGCAACTTCTTGCGGAGTTCTAGGATCTAAGGTTACGCCCATGCCAGATCAACCAATGCTTTGAATTTCCGGGAATTTAACGTTTTTATAAAAGCAGCATTGTCGGTTATGTGACCTGCAGCTATAGCAATAAATAGAAGGAAAAAATGCGCTGCATTGAAAAGTTGTTTCATGCAGTTATTGGATAAAAGATTGTAAATTTTGCAATATTTGCTGCTGATACTTCATGTTTTCAATAAGAACTTCGCGCATTAATTGGCAGGCTTCTGCAACTTTTGGTGAGGTCATAGAAAAATAGTTGCATTGACCTTCGCGCCTAACTTTAAGAATTCCTTTTTTTGTCATAGACGAAAGATGCTGTGACAGATTTGACTTTAATCCTCCGGTAATTTGTAGGATATCGGTAAAACAAAGTTCTTGATTTTGCAGTATTTCAATAACTTCTATTCGAAGAGGATGCCCCAAAGCCTTGCAAATATCCGCTTGTAGGCTAATTAGTTTTTTGTTCTCCATAGATCAAATTGTTTAATAGTTCACAAAACTATAAACAAATAACCATTTATACAAATTTGATCTAAGAAATGCTGGTTTATTTATGATATAGTAAAAAAATTACTTAGCATTAGCGATGAACGAAGCCACTAAAATATTTTATTTAAACCCAAAATCCGTAATAGAAATTGCAGATTCGATTAAGAATTTGATAATTAATTTAGGTTTGTTTTTTTAAGGGCATCATCGAATCTTCGATTTGTAAATCAATTCTTTCACGAATGCACAACAATTTGACCAGCAATTTATGCTCAATTTTACAGGTTTGTTCGAATGCCTTTTCAAGAATTGGTGCAAATATAAACCTTGTCAGGTATTACTATATCGGGATTAAACCCAGCTAAATCAAGTAGTTCGATTCTTTGCATCTTATATTGATTAATTTGAGTTAAAGAATAAATGAAAGGATTTTTTGGCCAAGATTCCTTTGTTGTTTGCAGAAAATAAAAAATTCCATCCCAAATCGCAATGTTAGAATTTCTTGGAGTGTTTTTTGACTGGTTCGATCCTATTCTTCTTAATGATGTAAGAATTAGATATAATTATTCACCGTTTCATTTTAAGAAGGTAAAATATTTAAATTTAAAGTTCAAAAAATTTTTACAAAATCATACAAACCATATTAAGAAATTTAAAAGTGATTCGCATTACTTAAGTCAGGGTGATTATGTTTTGAGCTTAAGATACAAGCTTTTGCAAAAGGTTGGAATGATTCCGCTTAGGGCTAAATAAAACTAAATAAATTACTCAACTGTTACCGATTTAGCGAGATTTCGCGGTTGATCTACATTGCAACCGCGCATTACTGCGATATGGTAAGATAGTAATTGGAGAGGTAAAGTGCTCAATAATGGTACCAGAGAATCTTCAGTTTCAGGTATTTCAATAACATGTTCGGCAATGTCTTTTACCCTAGTGTCGCCTTCGGTTACAATGGCAATTATTTTTCCTTTACGGGCTTTTACTTCCTGAATATTGCTAAGAACCTTTTCGTAAATTTCGTTTTGAGTAGCAATCACAACCACCGGCATTTCCTGGTCAATTAATGCAATTGGCCCATGTTTCATTTCGGCGGCTGGATAGCCTTCGGCGTGGATATAAGATATTTCTTTAAGTTTCAAAGCACCTTCTAAGGCCACCGGGAAATTATAACCGCGTCCTAAGTACAAAAAATTACTTACCTCGCAATATTTTTCGGCTATTTCTAAAACACTGTCTTGACAGGATTTTAAAACTTTTTCAACCTTAGCTGGAATACGCTCAATTTCTTGCATAATTCTACGCAATTTTGAATCAGAGATAGTTCCTCTACGCTGTGCAAAACCTAAAGCTAACAAAGCTAAAACAGTTACCTGAGCAGTAAATGCTTTGGTAGAAGCAACGCCAATTTCAGGTCCGGCGTGTGTATAAGCGCCGGCATCTGTCATTCGAGGTATAGATGATCCAACTACATTACAAATACCAAAAATGGTGGCTCCGGCCTGTTTGGCCAATTCTAAAGCTGCCAAGGTATCGGCAGTTTCTCCCGATTGTGAAATTGCTATTACTAAGTCATCTGAATAAATAACCGGATTGCGGTATCTAAATTCTGAGGCATATTCAACTTCCACTGGTATGCGTGCAAAATCTTCAAACAAGTATTCACCAACCAGCCCGGCATGCCAAGATGTGCCACATCCAATAATAATAATGCGTTTTAAATTCTTGATTTTATTCTCGAACTCATTCAAGCTACGCATTTCAATCTTCAAAGTCTTTGAATCTATCCTGCCTCTAAAACTGTCGTGAATTGATTTAGGCTGCTCAAAAATTTCCTTGAGCATGAAATGCTCATATCCACCTTTTTCAATCGTCTCAAGTGCAATTTCAAGGTTGTGGATATAGGGAGTTTTCTGAATATTATCGATAGTTTTTACAATTAATATACCATCCTGAATCAAAGCAATTTCACCATCTTCAAGATAGGTTACTTTACGTGTATATTCAACAATAGGCGTGGCGTCACTGGCCATGTAAAATTCGCCTGCTTCATTGCCGATTCCTACTACAAGCGGACTGCCTTTTCGAGCACCGATTAAAACATCGGGATCTGTTTTAGACAAAATTACAATAGCATAGGCTCCAATTACTTCATTTAAAGCTAATCGAACAGCTTCGAACAAGGTGCAGTCCTCATTCTTTCTGATTTCTTCAATCAAATGAATTAAGACCTCGGTATCGGTATCGCTTTTAAATACATGTCCGGTTTTGATTAAAGCTTCCTTAAGAGTGGCATAATTTTCGATAATGCCATTATGAATAACAGCTAAATCACCTGCAGATGATAAATGCGGGTGGGCATTAATTTGGTTGGGTTCACCATGGGTAGCCCAACGAGTGTGACCTATACCTTTTGTGCCGTTGGTTGGTTGGTTTCCAATCATATCCACCAAATCCTGCACCTTACCGTGCTGCTTATAAACCTTCATTTCACCATCCAGTAATGCAATACCTGCACTATCGTATCCGCGGTATTCTAATCTTTTTAACCCTTGAATTAAAAAATTATAAGCTTGGCCAGGCCCAATATACGCAACAATTCCACACATGGTTTATATATTTTAATTTAAATCTTTATCTGCAACCGACTATTTCAACTTAAAGGTTTTTTTAATTTTATCGGTATAATCTAATTTTTCCCAAGTAAACAATTCAACTTTTACTTTTTTGCTTTTTCCATCCGGACTGAAAAATGTTTTCTCAACCACTTCATTGGTTCTGCCCATGTGCCCATAAGCAGCAGTTTCAGAATAGATAGGGTTTCTTAATTTCAAACGGTTTTCGATGGCATAAGGTCGCATATCAAATATTTCTCCTATTTTTTTAGAAATTTCACCGTCTGTGAGTTTAACATTCGATGTTCCGTAAGTATTGACGAACAAACCACAAGGTTCCGCAACACCAATGGCATAAGAAACTTGAACCAAAACTTCGCTGCATAAACCTGCAGCAACCATATTTTTGGCAATATGTCGTGTGGCATAAGCAGCCGAGCGATCTACTTTTGAAGGATCTTTTCCCGAAAAAGCACCTCCACCATGAGCGCCTTTTCCACCATAGGTGTCAACAATTATTTTTCTTCCTGTTAAACCGGTGTCGCCATGTGGGCCACCAATTACAAATTTGCCGGTTGGATTAATATGATAAGTGATTTTATCGGTGAACAACTTTCGCAAGGATGGTTGTACTCGCTTCATAACCTGAGGAATTAATATCTTTATAATATCTTCTCGGATTTTTGAAAGCATCGCTTTTTCGGCTTTTTCAATATCTTCAGCTTTTTCTGATTTTGGTTTTTCAAAATCGTCATGCTGGGTTGAAATAACGATGGTGTCAATTCGCAATGGCTTATGATCATCGCTATATTCAATAGTTACCTGACTTTTAGCATCCGGACGCAGGTATTTAATAGCCTTATTTTTTCTTCTCAAATCGGCTAATTCTTCCAACAAAATATGTGAGAGATACAGTGGTAATGGCATGTGACTATCGGTTTCGTTGTTGGCATACCCAAACATCATACCTTGATCACCGGCACCTTGTTCTTCCTTTTTCTTTTTATCAACACCACGATTAATGTCGGCACTTTGTTCGTGAATAGCGCTTAATACACCGCATGAATCGGCTTCAAACATATACTCCGATTTGGTGTAGCCAATTTTGCGAACAACTTCTCTGGCAATTTTTTGAACATCCAAATAGGTGTTTGTTTTTACCTCTCCGGCCAAAACTACCAAACCTGTTGTTACCAAGGTTTCACAAGCTACCTTGGAATCAGGATCCCAAGCTAGAAAATTATCGATTAAGGCATCAGAAATTTGATCGGCCACTTTATCGGGATGGCCTTCTGAAACGGACTCAGATGTAAATAAGTATGACATATTTTAATAGTGCAAAATTACTTTTTAAAAGTTGGTTAAAACAATCAAAAATTTGAATCCAACAAGAAAGCTTGATTTTTAACTTTCTTTTATTTTTTTCTCAATTAAAGATGTTGAATATCCAGGCAAAAAATCGAGGGTTAAAACTTGCCCTCCATGACTTGTAACTAAATCATAGCCAACAATATCCTCTGCTTTATAATCAGCACCTTTTACCAAAATATCAGGTACTAAAAGCGCAATTAAATTATACGGTGTTGATTCGTCGAAAACAATAACTGCATCAACACAGCCCAAAGAAGCCATTATTTCGGCACGAGAAAGCTCGTCTTGAATAGGTCTTGTTGGACTTTTTATTCCCGTTACAGACTTGTCGGAGTTTATGGCAACTATTAATTTACTGCCCAAATTAGCCGATTTATTCAAATAATCGACATGGCCCCGATGAAGAATATCAAAACATCCATTTGTAAAGACAACCCTTTCATGATGTTCGGCCCATGTTTTGCGCAAATGCATTAAAGCCTCTGCATTCATTATTTTAGATTTATAAAAGTTCAATGTCTTGTTGCTTTTTGCTGAGTTTTCTGCTTATCAAAACCATTGAAATTAATCCAACTACAAAAATCATAATCATTTGCGAAGCATGGCTAATTGTTGCATAAGTTAAACCTTCGGCTTCTGTTACTCCAAAAAGCACAAGGCCCATGCCAACCAATTTATGGTAAACGCCAATTCCACCCGGTATAGGTAAAATAACAGCTATAGTTCCTAAAAATAAAACGATAAGTCCGGCTTGATAACCAAACTCTGCAGTTGGTTGATAAGAGAAAAATGTGAAGTAAGCCATTGCAAAGTACATGGCCCAAATAAAAATGGAATGAGCTATGAATAAAAAAGGATTTTGTAATTGCAAGATACTTTTTATACCGTCCATAAAGCCTTTGGAAATAGTGGTAATCTTTTTATATAGAGTTAACTTTTTAATTTTATTTCTTAGGATATATGTTGCAAATGCAAGTACAAGTAGTGTTCCAAGAATTATGTAAATCAAAGAAGAACTTTTTCCTGATCCGCCATTAATCATGGGATAAATAGAATCAATTAAAAATCCATTGAGCAATTCGAATTGTGAAATGAAGATAAAAAGCGTAACAATGAGCGTTATAATTAAATCAACAACACGTTCAATAAATACAGTTCCAATTAGTTTTTCAATAGGTATTTTATCTGTTTTGGCAAGTGCTGCACATCGCGTTACTTCGCCTAAGCGCGGTACTAAGTTGTTCGAAAAATAACCAATCATAACAGCATAAAAAGCATTCCAGTTATTGGCGGTATAGCCAATTGGTTTAAGTAATAAATTCCAGCGTAAGGCTCGGCTTACATGTGCTAGAATTCCGCAACCCATAGCTACAAAAATCCATAAAAAATTTGCCTGTTTAATTTCTTCAAACATGTGCTTAAGATCCATGTTTTTGAAAGCCCAAGCTAACAATAAAAGCCCTAAACCCAGGAATAAAAGGAACTTAAAAATATTTTTTAGTGAGAAATCCACTTAGATCAAGTTATTATTCGAGTCAACGAAAGCCAATGCTGGCTTGAATTTTTTTGCTTCTTCAAAATCCATGTGAGCAAATGAAATAATAATTATGATATCGCCAACCTGAGCTTTTCTTGCGGCGGCACCATTTAAGCAAACCATGCCAGAACCTCGCTGACCGGTTATAATATACGTTTCTAGTCGCTCACCATTATTGTTATTAACTACCAATATTTTTTCACCTTCAATTAGGTTGGCAGCATTCATAAGGTCTTCGTCAAGAGTTAAACTTCCAACGTAATGAAGCTCCGTTTGAGTAACCTTTACGTTGTGAACTTTAGATTTTAAAATTTCAATTGTCATGTTTAAAGGATTGCAAAAGTAAAACTATTTATTAAGAACCGAGATGTTTTGAATTTACAATTCGTTTAAGTGGCGGAATTCCAAGTTAAATTGAATTTGTAGAACGCGTTGATTTAAAGGGTTGTTAGCTTACTATATGCACGAATTGTTTTAAGAAATTTTAAGCCATAACAAGTACTTAAACCAACTTTTTTCACATAACTTGCATTTTGACTAAAATATCCATTTGTAATTAAAATCAATATTTCTATATTTGCAGCCCTCAAAAAAAAGGTGCGGTAGCTCAGTAGGTAGAGCAAAGGACTGAAAATCCTTGTGTCGGCGGTTCGATCCCGCCCCACACCACTAAAAATCCCGTCTGTAAAATCGACGGGATTTTTTTTAAATAAGCATGTCGCCAAAGGTTTCAATAGTCATACTGAATTATAATACCCGGCGTTTTCTTGAGAAATTCCTGCCGGGAATTTTAGAAACCTATTACGAAAATTTTGAAATTGTAATTGCCGACAATGCTTCTACTGATAATTCCTTAGATTTTGTAAAAAGCACTTACCCCGATTTGCGAATTATTGCCATTACTCAAAATTTAGGGTATGCGGGTGGTTATAATTTGGCACTTTCAAAACTTGAAGCTGACTATTTTGTACTGTTGAACTCGGATGTAGAAGTTGATAATAATTGGCTACAGCCTTTGATAAACCTCGCCGAAAGCGATTCTAAAATAGCTGCCATACAACCCAAGTTAATGGATTTTAAAGAACGCACACTTTTTGAGTATGCCGGTGGTTCTGGAGGATTTATAGATAAGTATGGTTTTCCGTTTTGCCGTGGGCGTTGGCTCAATGTATTAGAAAAAGATGAGGGTCAATACGACGATACGCGAGAGGTATTTTGGGCAACTGGAGCTTGTTTATTGGTTAGGTCTTCTTGTTGGAAACTAAGTGCAGGACTGGATGAAGATTTTTTTGCTCACATGGAAGAAATTGATTTGTGCTGGCGACTAAAAAATGCTGGATTTAAAATTATGGTTTGTCCCGAAAGTGTGGTTTACCATATTGGAGGCGGAACTTTACCTGTTGGAAATCCACGCAAAACCTATCTTAATTTTAGAAATGGTTTGTATTTATTGTTAAAAAATGTTCACAGCTCTAAACTTGTTTCGGTTATAATTATTCGATTATTGCTCGACGGGCTGGCTGGTATAAAATTCTTAACCGAATTTAAATTTAGGGAAATAGGTGCGATTCTTAAAGCGCATTGGTATTTCTACAATCACTTACGGTATTTTTTAGCCAAACGTCATAAATCGGCTCATCCGCTCTTAAAGCCCGAGGGCATGTATCAAAAAAGCATGGTCTATGATTTTTTTATTCGCGGAAAACGGAAATTTTCAGAAACGGGGTTATAAAGCAAGTAAATACGCAATCGCTAATTTATATCCCTCCATACCCAAACCGGATAAATTCCCTTTGCAGGCTCCTTGCAATAAATCGGTATGTCGCTCGATTTCGCGTTGATATATATTTGAAATATGAACGCCGATTACTGGAACTTTTATTGATCTTACAGCGTCGGCAAGGGCAATGCTAGTATGACTGTAACCGCCAGCATTTAAGACGATACCATCAGAATCAAAACCCCATTCTTGAATTTTATCAATGAGTTCGCCTTCGATATTGCTTTGAAAATAGACCAATTCTACTTTGCCGCTAAATTGGTTTTGCAAATTGTTAAAATAGGTTTCAAATGAGGTTTTGCCGTATATTTCAGGCTCACGTGTTCCTAAAAGGTTAAGATTCGGACCGTTTATAAGTGCTATTTTTTTCAAAGTTAAGAAGCTTGGCAAAGCTATGAATTAATATCAAAGTGTGATTGAAAAATTAGGTTTAAAAGAATTTGAAAGAGCACCAAGCTTTATACAATTACAAGGCCCGCGTTAGGGGCTGCAACGTATATCCTTTTTGAGAGGTACGAGCAAAAAGATAGCAGTGGAAGACCCGACCCGATAGGGGAACGCCAAAATAAAAATAAAATGACCAATAGAAAATTAGCATTTGATTAGGATTAAAACAATTCAAATTTTAAGAGAATTAAACAAAATATAAGCCGGTAACGTGTGGTTTAAAACTATTTATCAACTCATTAGGATTAAAGCATAAAATAAGTTCAAAAATACTTGGCACAATACTTGCCAAAATCAAGGCCAATGTCGTGTATTTTTGCAGCGATGCGCCAAATTGCATATTTAATCCTGTTTTTTCCGTTTGTTTTGATGGCTCAAGACAAAAAGGAGCCTATTAATATCAATAATGCAGATTACCTCGATTTTAATAAAAACTATGCCAATGCCGAGCGTTTAGTGGGGCATGTTTCGATGTCACAGGGCAATACCACCTTAAATTGCGATAGTGCTTGGTTCTGGAAGGACGAAAATAAAATGGAAGCTTTTGGGCATGCATATTTGGTTCAAAGCGGCGGCATAATGGTTTGGAGTGATTATATGCTTTACAATGGCAACACAAAAATGGCTTCGGCCCAACGAAATGTTCGCATGACAGACGGAAAAATGTCCTTAACTACCGATGCTATTCAATACGATGTTTCTAACAAAATAGCTTATTACACAACCGGAGGAAATATTAAAGACGGCGAAAACACCATGACAAGCAAACAAGGTCGCTATTATTCACAAACCAGGGAATATTTTTTTAAGGATAAAATTAAGCTCGTTAATCCTGAGTACACCATGGAGAGTGATACCTTAAAATACAATGGAAACAGTAAGCTGGCTTATTTTTATGGTCCAACGATAATTAAGAGCGATGATAATTTGTTGTTTTGCAGATATGGTTGGTACGACACCAAAAACAATACTTGTCAGTTTAGCAAAAGGGCCTATATCATTAGTAAAGAGAATCGAATTGATTCGGATAGTTTTTTGTATAACCGCAAAACCGGTATTGGTCGCGCTTTTGGAAATATGACTTTAACCGATACGATTCAAAAAATTGTTATTAAGGGAAAAAGCGGCATTCATCATCGGTTTGAAAAAACAACCTTGATTAGTGGAAATCCGGTGGCATTTAAAAAGTTTGATGATGACTCGATATTTATTAAGGCCGAGAATTTTTACGATAAGTTAGATACAGCTACTAAAAAAAGAAGTTTAACAGCCTTTGGAAAGGCAAAAATATTTAAATCAGATCTTCAGGGCTTGGGCGATAGTATATGTTATTCGCTAACTGATTCGGTTATTCGTTTGTTTACCGGTCCGGTTTTGTGGAACGAAATGAACCAAACCACAGGAGATACCATTTATATTTATCAAAAAGGCCGCAGCATCGATTATATGGAGGTGCTTCAAAACGCGATGGTAGTTATGAAAGAAGATTCGAGTAAGTTTAATCAAATTAAAGGTAAAAAGCTCTTTGGACTATTTGCCAACAATAAATTGTATAGGGTAAATGTTCGAGGTAATGGTCAAAGTGTTTACTATGCGCGTGAAGATTCGGCTACTTACACCGGGGTAAATTACGTTGAGTGCACAAATATGGTCATAAACGTGGATTCGAATCGGGTAAAAAAAGTTACATTTTTAGTTTCACCCAAAGGCACTTTTTACCCTTTAGATAAATTTCCTGCCGAAAAATCCAGGTTGCGTGGCTTTGCATGGCTAATAGACAAGCGGCCAACGCGGGAGGATTTTATTTTTTAGGATAAAATCTTACCTGATTCATAGAATGCCTTAAATCCGCAGGTCAGTGTTGAAAAGAAAGCGGAAAAGTCAGTAAAACAAAGGCTTTAAAGACTTTCCCCTTCAATTTATTTCACCACATTAGGTGAAACATTCTGACAGGTAAAAATTACAACTTCTTTAGAAAATATCAAATCTTTTGGCGGATTGAATTTTGTTTCACACCAATACGATAGTCTATGCCTATCCGAATTGATAACAAAACATCCCGGTAAACGCCCTGCACAAGCCAATACAGCTAAAATGACGTTATAAAAAATCTTTGGGCAATTATCTTCGCAGGCGGTGATTGTGCAGAAGATATTCATACTAATTTTAAAAGAGGAATTACTAAACTACTCCCCATTCTCTGTACCACTTTTTTCTTTTCTTAAGAGAAAATAATGAGAATAACTCCGTTGAGTTATTCTCATTATTTTTGATTTTTCTTTTTTGCTTCTTTTTTCTTTTTTTATTTCGTGCCTGTAAGAAAACTTATAAGAAACTGACAGTCAAATATATAGTTTTGATAGCTTGGTTAAATCTTTTTGCTTATAAATTTAGTGACGATTCATAAA